>Ga0247841_10003719_pt1 | contig 27589 bp, 26 predicted proteins | sample LaCruzMarch2015__2_FD_192410 | JGI IMG/M metagenome (GOLD analysis project Ga0247841, IMG submission 192410) | Freshwater microbial communities from meromictic Lake La Cruz, Castile-La Mancha, Spain - LaCruzMarch2015_18m | ecosystem: Environmental > Aquatic > Freshwater > Lake | place: Spain... | reverse complement strand
GAATCTGACCGATGAGATGGTCAAAACGTATATTGCGGAGCAGGAGGGAGAGCCGGTTCATGACGACAGTCGATTTGTAATCGACAGTCCCCCAAAGCCCCCGCCTTCCAGGCGGGGGTAGTTTACTAGCGCAGTATAGAGTAACGGCGCAACTGCACGTTCCTGCGGGAGCAGACGCTGATTGCGCGAACTCATGGCCAATCCGTCTGTTTCCCTGACAATAGGGCAGGTAACAATACGAACCGGCAGCGAAAGCATGTCCACCATCTTCCGGACGATAGTGAGCTGCTGAAAGTCTTTTTCGCCAAAATAGACCACATCGGGTCGTACGATTTCCAGAAGGTGGCGTACCACAATAGCTACACCATTGAAATGTCCGGGACGGAACTTGCCTTCCATCACTTTGTCGAGCATGCCAAAATCAAATATGGTGGTATCTGGTTCTGGATACATTTCCACTGTTGTGGGTGCAAAGACGGCATCGCACCCAGCCTCGTCAAGCATGGCTGCGTCGGACTCCAGAGTGCGTGGATATTTGGCGAGGTCATCAGGATTGTTGAATTGGATAGGATTTACAAAGATGCTGCATATTACGACAGCGTTTTCCTGCCTGGCCCGTCGAATCAGCGATATGTGTCCCAAGTGTAGCGCACCCATCGTGGGCACAAACCCTATTTGCTGCCCCTCTTGCTTGAGAAGTGCGACATGCGCTTGGGTTTCAGCAACGGTTTCAAGCAATTTCATTTGTCTCCATATAAGTCATAAGTCGCTACTTCTTTGTGCCGTGACGCCGCAGAAGTGTTGCCATTTCTTTATGGCACTCGCGAATACTGATGTCCAGCGCAGTTCTATCGTGGTTGTCCTTGGCGTTGATATCAGCACCTCGATCAATCAAGAGCGTGGCGTTCTCCAGGCGATTATACTGTGCTGCCATCATCAATGGTGTGGTGCCGTTGTTGTCTCTTGCGTTTGCGTTGGCGCCATTATCCAGTAAGGCCTTCGCGATTTCTCCCGTACTGATGCAGGCGGCCAGCGTCAGTGCTGTCATGGTATCCCCCGCAGCCTCCATGTTTACGTCAGCGCCCTTGTTCAGGAGGACATTGACGATGTCTAAATTGCGCGACATCGTGGCATACATGAGCGGCGTCACTCCGTAACCGACGGTTGCGTTGACATCCGCGCCCTTGTCCAGAAGTGCTTTGACGTTTTCAAGATGGCCATCTCTCACGGCCGCGATTAACTCTGCATCGACCTTCGGCCTTGTTGCTTTGAATACAGCCTCCATTGCATGCCTGTGTCCACTTGCGGCCGCATGTTTGTACAGCGACAATGCCAGGGTGGCGTCCTGCGGCACCCCGCGTCCTCGTTCATAGCACGATCCCAAGCGGTACTGACCCTGGGCGTTCCCCTGAGCAGCAGCTTTTCGATACCATTTGGCCGCCTCGCTCACCCTCTTGCCGCAGCCATGCCCGTCATCACATAATATATCGCCCAGCTCGCATTGGGCCTGAGCTTGTCCCTGCTCAGCCGCCTTCCGGAACCACACGATTGCCTTGCTTTTGTCTTTCTTAACACCGGTTCCGGTGTGATAGCTACAGGCCAGATCATATTGCGCGTGAGCATCTCCTTGATCTGCGGCTTTGCGGTACCACTTGACGGCCTCTGCTTCATCCTTACCGACACCCGTTCCCGCGGCATAGCACCATCCGAGACTTAATTGCGCCGGCGCGTCTCCTTGCTCCGCTGCTTTTCGGTACCATTTTGCCGATTCTGCATCATTCTTGTCTATGCCTCGGCCCGTTGAGTACAGGGATCCGAGTTTGCATTGTGCCAGGGCGTGGCCTTGCTCAGCCGCTTTGCGACACAAAATGATCGCCTTTGTCGCGTTCTTACGCACGCCGTCTCCCTTTGCATACATCAAGCTGAGATTGTGTTGGGACCTGGCGTCGCCTTGCGCCGCCGCTTTGAGAAACCACTTCGCGGCATCCACAACATCCTTGGTTGCACCTCGGCCAATCCAGTACGCGACGCCGAGCCCGAACTGGGCTTTAGCATCTCCCTGCTTGGCGGCTTTCCGATACCACTTGACCGCCTCCGCGTCGTCCTTGTCCACACCTTGTCCTTTGCCGTACCTCGTGCCGAGATTCCGCTGTGCGTCAGAGTCGCCTTTGTCCGCAGCTTTACGGAGCAAAACGACCTTCTCGTCGTCGTTCTTGCCGACAACTCGCCCCTTTGGGGAAATAAAGCCCAATTGATGCTGGCCGTGACCGTTTCCCTTCCTCGCAGCTTTGCGGACAGAAGCAACTGCATCACGCTCCTCAGAAGATTTATGTTTCTTGGACAGCTTCATGTGTCATTACTCCTTTGTGCCGTGACACCGAAGGAGGGCTGCCACTTCTTCGTGTCCATCGCGAATACTTATGCCCAGCGCCGCCAAGCCATTCTTATCCTTTGCGGTGATATCAGCGCCTTTATCGATCAGGAGTGTGACGGTCTCCAGTCGATTATGCCTTGCAGCCATCATCAACACAGTAGTACCGTTATCATCCGCAGCATCAACGTCGGCCCCGTCGTCCAGCAGGTCTGCGACATGTTCAAGATTATCGTTCTGTGCTGCCAGAAGTATTGTTTCATTGCTTCTGGCTCTCTCCCATTCGCTTACAACCTCAATTGCTTGCTTATTTCCGTGCTCTGCTGAGAAGTTATAGAATGACAACGCTTGGGCGAAGTCCCTTTGGACCCCGAGGCCATATTCATAACACCGACCCATTGCGAACCGTGCGTCTGCGTCCCCCTGTTCAGAGGCTTTGAGATACCAACTGGCTGCCTCAGCCAGATCCTTCTCTGTTCCGTGTCCATTAGCATACATCTCGCCCAGGTTAAATTGGGCCAGCGCGAATCCCTTCTCTGCGGCTCGTCGAAACCAGTTGATTGCCTCAGTTTCATCCTTGCCCACGCCTTCCCCGTCGTAGTACCCGCAGCCGAGATTGAATTGTGCGCAGGCATTTCCCTGCTCGGCCGCTTCACGAAACCACTTCATGGCCTCCAGGTCACTTTGAATAATGCCGTCTCCGTCTGCATACATTAAACCGAGTTCAAGTTGAGCGTTGGCATCGCCATTTCGGGCGGCTTTCTCAAGATCGTCAGCCTTCCCATCATCCTCCACGGGTGTGCTATTTGTGGTCTGCGTCATCAGAATCGTATCCCTTGCTATGTTTGCATTTCCCTTGTTTCAGACAACGGCAGCCACTTGGCCTGCCACTATGCTGAGATCGTCCCAAAAATGGCCCCTGGCAGAAATGCGGATCATTTCTTCAAGGGCAGCCTTCGAAAAATCGAGTTTCTGATAGATACCATTGAGAACCTGCTCGTCGATGGCCGGGCCGTCGCTGGCAACAGTGATGATGTCACCACTCGATAGCGATACGCGCCTGTGCCTGATGTCGAATGGAGTGCCGGCCCCGAAACAATTTGTCAAACATCCCATTGGGTCATGGTCCGGTCGAGTAATCTTCTCCGTCTCGTAGCCCGCGTCCGTTTTCCGCGAGACATAGATAGGAGAGTCTCCGGCCCAGAGGCACTCGGCAGCATTCTTATGCAACAGGCAGACGGACAGCGACGCCCCACTTGCGAGGAAGTCCTCCATGCCCTCCCCAGAGAATTCCTTGTGAAATTGCTCGTGGAGCTGATTCAGACAGGCTCGCAGCTCATCTGCTGGATCGCTTCCATCCGCAAAGGCGATGGCATCATTCGCAAGATGCTGCTCTACAATCCACTTGGCTACACTACCGCCGTATGGGCTGCTGGACATGCCATCGGCAACAACCAGGAGCGCTCCCTGACTGCCGTTCACGTCAAGCTGTCGGCATAGAACCCGGTCCTGGTTCTCCCTCTTTCTTGTCGGCGACTTCTTGCCTGGGACTGATATTGAGTATGTTAAGAATTTCATGTCTTGTATGGTTTCAAACGCACATAACCAGAATACCCATCAACCGGTTAATTTCCACATCCTTCGGTCAAGCAGTATAGACGAGTTGCCGCACCCTTTCTTTCAGGGCAGTCCACAAGACTCTACACAATCGAAAGCAGAACCGCAGGCAGGATTACACGATGCTGTGCACCCGGCTGCCCACGTTTGCTTCGGTAACGGGCCAGTTGAATGCGCCACATAGAGCATTTTTTATGGCGCGATCCATCCAAATGCGCCACATAGAGCATTTTTATGGCGCGATCCATTTGGATATGCCATAGTGATACCGCTATGCCAAAACGGATACCAGAAAATGAACTTACTGCCATCATCGAGACTGTGATTCGTCTTTCCGGGGTGGCATCAATCGAAGAGATCGCGGGCGCCCTTACGCAACCAATGCCACGCCGCACACTACAGCGTCGTATCGCCTTGCTTGTTGCGCAGAAGCGGATATTGCCCGAGGGCGATGGAAGCGGTCGTCGCTACCGTCTACCTGTGACAGAAGAGAAGGCCGCAAAGCCTGGCCGCGTGAAGGATGCTTTGGTCTTCTCCGCGGAGGCGGAGGCCGTCAGAGACATCGTTGCATTACCGATATCGAAGCGGCAACCTGTTGGTTATGATCGGGCATTTCTCGACAGGTACCGGCCTAATGAATCATTCTACTTGTCTCCTGAAATACGAGAGCATCTTTTGTCGCTGGGTGCTGTTGCGGGCGAGAGGTTGCCGCCTGGCACCTATGTGCGCCAGATCTTCAATCGTTTGTTGATCGACTTGTCCTGGAATTCCAGTCGCCTGGAAGGCAATACTTACTCGCTCCTGGAGACGGAGCGTCTATTGGAACTCGGAGAAAATGCCGACGGCAAAGATGCGCATGAAGCGCAGATGATCCTGAATCACAAGTCGGCCATCGAACTGCTGGTGGAGGCCACTTCTGAGATCGGGTTAAATCGTTATACCATCTGCAATTTGCATGCTTTGCTATCGGAAAACCTTCTAGCTGATTCGCAAGCATGTGGGCGAGTCCGGGCAAAGGCTGTAGGTATCACGGGAACCGTTTTTCAGCCCATGCAAGTGCCGCAGATGATCGACGAGTGTTTCGAACAGGTTCTTCATACAGCCGATGCGGTCGAGGATGCCTTTGAAAAAGCCTTCTTTGTCATGGTTCATTTGCCCTACCTTCAGCCGTTTGAGGATGTCAACAAGCGCGTTTCACGACTCGCGGCCAATATCCCCTTGATCCGCGCTAATCTTTGTCCGCTTTCATTCGTGGATGTTCCAGAACAAGATTACACCCACGGCATTCTTGGAGTATACGAGTTGACACGCGTTGAGCTTTTGCGAGATGTGTTCGTCTGGGCCTATGAGAGATCATGCGCTCGCTATTCCGCGGTCCGCCAATCTCTGGGCGAGCCGGATCCGTTTCGCTTGCGTTACAGGCAGGAACTGTTTGACATAGTTGCCGCCGTTGTTCGTGGACGTCTCGATAAGAAGGCAGCAGGATTGCTGATTCAACGCCTTGCATCTGAAAAGGCGAGGGAAGGTGATTGCAGACGTCTCATAGAAGTGGCCGAGACCGAACTCATGGCTCTACACGAGGGGAATGTTGCACGTTATCGCCTGCGTCCCTCAGAGTATCTGGCGTGGCACGAAAGCTGGCGTTAGAGCTTCTGTCGGAACGTCCTTAGCTGTTTCTCTATCCGGACAAATCATCTATTCGTTGGCCGAATGGCCTGATTGTTGTGAAGCTTGGTAGTCCTCGATCAGAGTGATATCGGACTGATCCTTGGGCCGATTAAGTACACGCTTAATTTTCAGAAGTTCGGAGAGCGGCAGGAAAGGAACTCCTTTGATCGTTTCCGCGTTTGCGATAAGCTGTTTTGGGTCAGGATGCTGATCGCCGTACCAAAAATCTGCAAATGCTTCAGCTATGCCAAAGGTGAGTTTCTGACGCGTAATGCCCCCGATGTCCACCTTGCTATATTCCCACCCACGTGAACGCAGTTGATCGAATAGACGGGGGCTTACGAGCAGATCAATGTCGGCGAAGTCGCGAATTTTAAGCGCACCGAGTATGCCGCTGCCCACTATCATGTACTCATCAGTCGGCAAATCGAGTTTCTCTACTTCTTTGAATATATCCATTTGCTACCCGTTGATTACAGACGCATTCCCGCGACCTTTCTTTCAGAGTTCACGGGCAAGACTCTACACAATCTCCGTGCGAAGGTCAGACAGGATTGCTTCGCTTCTCTAATCTCTCTGTCTCCGGGATGTCACCGATTGCCCATATGGCCCGCTGGCCGATGCTTTCGAGAATGCCCACTTCAATAAATGTGACAAGCAATCCGGAGCCGCCGTAGCTCAGAAAGGGAAGCGGCAGGCCACGTATGGGTGCGATACCCATCACATACGTGACATTCAGAAACGCCTGCACTGCGATCAGCACTATGATTCCTATTCCCAGCAAATGTCCGAACCTGTCTGGCGTATGCGTGACAATGCGGACTGCAGATGAGTAAAACAGGACAAACAACAGGATCACCACCGCAATGCCGCAACAGCCAAGATATTCGCCAACAGTGGCAAGTATGAAGACGGTAGGCGCCTCCGGAAGCACAGCGTGCGCTTTGATAAGCGCATTGAGATGTGCGCCACCGCAAACACCGCGCTGTAAGGCTTGAAACGCAGCCTCCGCTTGGAATGCCAGAGCTGGATTTGCTGCCGGTTCCCACCAGGCAAGAAATCGACCCATCGCCAACGGATTGAGCTGGATGTGAACGATGCTTACCAGGATTACGACGAGTGCGGTTAACGTCAGAATGCTCCTGTCGGCGCCGGCCGCGAACAGCACGGTCAATCCCGCAATCACCAGAAGAATGCCGGTTCCCTTGTCTGGCTCCATCAGAATGAGCACGACAATCAGCGCCAATGCCAGGATGGGATAAGTGGGATTCAGTTTGCCCGTGCGTAAGTCATCTATGCGTCTATCCGCCCACGCGGCAAGGCATACTACCATTGCGAGCTTCGCGAGTTCTGAGGGTTGGAACCTGGTTGCGCCCAGAGTGAGCCACCGACAACTGCCATCATCCGGCTTTTCCAGGAAGACCAGTACGAGCAGCAAAGTGGCAATGCCGCCAAGCCACGGGGCCGCCTTCTTCCACCAGTGATAATCCACGGAAGCCGCTGCGACACCGGCCAATGACGCCGCAAGCAGCCACATCAACTGCTCTTTCACGATATCAAATGGTTCCCCGGCAGAGTCCTGCCATCCATGGGCCAATGCAGCCACAGCCAAGGAGAGAACGCCGATTGCTGTCAGCATTAACACAGTCATTCGCATCAGGGCAATGCTTTGAAACAGATTAGCCGCTTGTGTCCTCATGGTCTTGTGATTCATACGTCCCACCTTTTACACATTCTCTCAAGAGCAGGCGACACGCCTGCTACTACACCAGCAATGCACTCTTGATGTGTAGTAGCACCCGTGTCGGGTGCTCTTCTACTCTCGCTCCTTAAATCTGCGTGAATTTCTCATCTCTTTCCGCTCTCCGCGGTCTCTGTGAGCTCTGCGCGAGATCCCTCTGCTTCTCCGCATGCCGCATCATTACAGACGAGTTGCCGTGGGATATCTTTCAGACGCAGTTAGATTTCAATAAGCACTGAAAAAATATGAGGCTCGTGTCGTCATATGTTCTTTGGATGGATGCAGTTTCAGCAGAGTGAATGAAGATGAAGATTCTGTGAAAGAAGCGTACGCCTCCTTCGTCATATAGCTAAGCAGGCAATACTACGGCGTCTCAGATATCCCGCATAAGACCAACACAACAATACCATACTGTCCAAAACAGGCCTGATGAGGCGAAAGTCGGAAGGGCGGGGGAAGGGAAGACCATAGACCATAGACATCAGACCATAGACCCATTCGTCTTTCAATCTGCGCGAATCTGCGAAATCTGCGGATAAACAACAAAGGAGATGGTATGAATGAAAAGCTTTCTAGTGGCTATACTCCGTCAGAAAAGGACTGATGGGGTAGACAGGTTACAGGCTGAATTTGTCGCGTGAGGCAATGACCTCGTAAAGGAGATTAGTCAGACCTGTAACTGGAGCGCCACCATAAGGGGTTCGGTAGCCAGTCCGGATCACCTTGAATAGGAGCATGGGGCCACCGGAAAGTACGTCTACTTCGTCGTCCGAAACAACAGGAGGAAGGACGATGAAGAAGCGGTATATGGGAGTGGATCTGCATCGGAATTGTTTCACGGTTTACACGCGCGAGGAGGATGGCAGCGGCGAAAGCAGGGAATGGTCGATTCGGAACCTGCAAGCATTTGCCAAGACGGTGAAGGGGAGCGACGAAGTGGCGGTGGAAGCCACTGGCAACGTGCGAATGTTCTGCGATGCGCTGAAGAGTCGGGGTTGCCGTATTGTGGTAGTCAACCCGCATCAGTTTCAGGTGATCAGTCGCTCGGTGAAGAAGACCGACGAGCACGATGCAAAGACGTTGGCTGAGTTTCTCTCGAAGGGAATGTTGCCGGAGGTGCGGATGAAGGATGAAGTCCATGCGCGAGTAGCGAGTCTGACACAGACACGGGACAAGCTGGTGAAGTTGCGCACGGTCCTGAAAAACAAGGTCAACAACCTGCTGGCGGCCAGAGGCATCCTGATTCGCAAGGAGAGCCTGTCCAGCGAGAAGGGATTGGCCGCAGTGCTTGCCAGTCCGGTGTCAGAACTCGAACGAATGGAGATGGAGATCCTGGTGGGCGAGATTCGGCACCTGAACGAAAGTATCAAGAAGCTTGAAGGGTTACTGCGAGACCAGGGGCCGAAACTGCCCGGATGGGAGAACCTGACCAGCATCACAGGGATTGGCGACACCGGCGCGAGCATCTTGCTTTCGACGATCGGCAACATTGAAGACTTCGCCGACGAGGGGAAGCTGGCCGCGTATTTTGGTATCGTACCGCGGGTGAGCAACTCCAACGAGACTCAACACAGTGGGCGGATCACCAAGCAGGGATGCAAGCTCGGGCGCACGGCCCTGGTGCAGTGTGCCCTGATCGCCTCCCGCTACAGTCCCTACTTGCAGAAGTATTACCGGCGGATCGCCGCCGCTCGCGGGACCGGCAAGGCGATAATAGCGCTTGCCAGAAAGTTCTTGGGCATCATCTATAAGACGTTGAAGAATAAGTGGATATTCGAGGATTTCCCTCAGTTCGTTCTCGTGAAGAGCTGAGGACAAACAAGGAAGATGAAGTGGACATTCATCATAGGAGGTGCTGTATGTCGAAACACCGTGTGAGGCCAGAGAGGCGCGAGGCTATCCGCAACATCCGGCGTAGCGCTGAAATCAGGAAATCTCAATACCCGGAGGCGATAGCAAAGACTGCGGCAAAGAATGCTGAGGTGATGTCAGACTTGATGTCAAAGGTACTCGGTCCCTACTGGAAGGAACCAGAAGACAAGAAGGCTTCCTCCTAACGCTTGCTTCGCCCGCAACCCGAGAGGATCTGAACACCTGCTCGCCCTCCCGGACTGAGCCTCGTTCAGCAGGCGGTCAACTCCGTCTGTGTTCGGAGGGCATGAGTTTGTCTGAAAGACAAATCCACAGATTACGTCATTTAATTAGAGGGCGTGTTGGCAACATGGAACTGGAAGGGATGCTATATGACCGAACAATACGATAGGCATGCGCGATCAGAATCGATGGACCTCCCACGTCGGCACGAAGATGCCACGGCAGAACATGTCGGTGTAGGTGTGGAGCAACGCGCCGAGCGGCCGCTGCATATAGCCCGATGTGCGTTCGAGCTTATCGGTGTCACGGTGCGTTCCCAGAAGCCGGGTGAAGCCCTCGCCGTGCAGGCTGCGGAAGCATCGGAACAGGATCGGATGACCTCATCCCTGGTCTCTGTGCTCGCACCCGGGCAGAGCGTAACCTTTGCCTACGAGGGTGGTGGCCGGCGACCCTTGCGGTGGCAGATCATCGGAGAGGCGGCTAGTTCCGAGTCAGCCAGCCAGGCATCGGAAAGTATGCGCAATGTCCAGCACGCGCTCATGACGGTCCTCGAAAGTCGCAGGACATCCTATCGGTTCGAGGCATTGTCGGAGGCTGAGACACGGCGAATCGGGAAAGTTCAGCACAAGTGGGTAGGTCTGATTCAACCGCACGGCACACACGTGAAGCATACTAAAGGGCGTGTCGGATTCGGGATCCTGACTGACCTGCCGCAAGAAGAGGACGCGGCCGTGTATTTGCCGCATTACACACAGGATCGTGCCAAGGCGTTCAGCTCCATCGTCAAGCTGTTGGTGTCGAGCCGCGATTCCCTGCGGATTACGATCAAATTGGAGGCCTGTCGTCTATCCCTGGAGCAGGAACATGCGATCAAGGCGGCGCGGGATGTAGTTCTAGGCCGGGGTCCGGACAGCGATTTGCCGGCGCATCTGGAAAACACTGCAAGTTCATGGTTGAAGACTCTGGCCGGCTGCCGCATCACATGCGCCGTGTGGTCCTCCCGTCCCGTATCGACCCCCTTCCTGCGGATGCTTGGAGGCGAAATCTATAACGGAGCCGTGGATGTATCCTGCTCTCGTCTCCTTCCCAATCAGTGTAATCAGCGAAACCCGCCTGCCCTCCCGAGTGTACTCGGTCGGGAGCCTGCCAGCCCCGCACGCTTGCGTGGGGCAGGCTGGCGGGCAGGTCTGTGGATTTCTTCTTCTCTGAAAGGAAATACAGCGCCTAAAGGTGTCCTCGACTTGAGGAACTGCATTCCATCCATGGCGACATTACCTTGCTTCTTTCCGCAACCGGAGGTGCTGGCCCGACATGGCATGCGTCGGTTCTACAACAGAGAAAGACTGACATTGCCTGGCGCCGGCTTACTGATGGGCCGCATAAAGGAGGGGCGTACCGAACAGAAAGTCCGGCTTTGCCAGGAAGAACGCAGCCGCCACTGCTATTGTCTCGGAGCGACAGGCACGGGCAAGTCCACACTGCTTCTGAATCTGATCATGCAGGACATCGAGCACGGCCACGGGGTGTGTCTGGTGGACCCTCATGGTGACTTGTACAAGAAAGTCTGCGAGTCGCTTCCGGCAAGCAGGGCAGATGACGTAGTGATTTTGGATCCCTGTGACCGCGAACGCGCAGTGGGGCTTAACCTGCTCGATTGTGATGGGCCTTGCCGTGAGATGCAGGTCAACTTTGTCATAAACGAACTCCTGGCTATTGTGAGCAAGCTCTATGATTTGAGGGCGTGTGGTGGCCCTGTGTTTGAACAATACTTCCGTGCGGCATTACAGTTGATCATGTCTGATCCGGCCAACGCAGGCACTCTTGTTGACATGTCGGCGGTGTTTGAACACAAAGACTTCAGGGATGCCATGATCAAGAAGTGCGAGCCGTCACTGCTCGCTGATTTTTGGAAGATGGCGAAGAACACGTGTGGGGAGACGAGTCTTGCAAATATGGGGCCATATATCGTCTCGAAACTGAATATGTTTGTACACAACGCCATGCTTCGCCCGATTATCGGGCAAGCGAAGAGCACGATAGACTTCCGCCAGATTATGGATCGGCGGGGCATTCTGCTTGTCAATCTATCGCGTGGCGCCTTGGGCGAAATGGATATGCGGTTGTTTGGAATGGTTGTGCTGACCAAGCTGATCTGCGCGGCCATGGGCAGGCTGGATATGGCTGCGAGCCGGCGCAAACCGTTCCACGTGTATGTGGATGAATTCCAGAACTTTACCACCGATGCAACAGCCTCGCTCTTGTCGGAATCCCGCAAGTTTGGGCTCTGTCTGACCCTGGCAAACCAGAACCTTTCGCAATTATCGGCAGGTGATGGGAGCGAAAACCTGGTCGATTCTGTGCTTGGCAATGTTGGCAGCATGGTGCTGTTCCGGCTGGGCGCTCCGGATGCCGCGAAACTTTCCGTCTACACCAATCCCGCATTTGGCCCGGAGGATTTGCAGGCACTGCCGAACTTCAACGCGGCTGCACGTCTGCTCACGCCAACAGGGCCTACGGACGCATTTGTCTTTGAAACATACCCGGCGAATAAGAGTCGTGCAAATCCGGCCATCTTGCAGCGCATCAAACAGAACAACCAACGGTATTCCACAAAGATAGCCACAGTTGAGCGTGAGATACGCGAGCGCCGTGAGGCCATCCGCAACGTCGGGAAGACCGATGACAGTAAGAAACCTCCACACGCTGAGGCGATGGCAAAGACTGAGGCAAAGAATAATGAGGAGATGCACAAGCTGATGTCAAAGGTGCTCGGTCAATCTGGGACAGAGGAGAAGACCGCGAAATCGACTTCTACCACATCAGAGCCCCCACGAAAAGCAGGCCGGAAAAGGTGAAAGGCAAGTGTGCGCGCCGGTCATTGAGCAATCGGGTTGTCCGGGCGCGGGTGTTTCCCCTGAGATCTCGCGCAGACCTGCCCGCCAGCCTGCCCCACGAAAGCGTGCGGGGCTGGCAGGCTCCCGACCGAGTAGACTCGGGAGGGCAGGCGGGGTTCGCCGAGAAGGAAGAGAAAGAAATGGTGAGATTGACCGTCCCCCGCCCCAGTGCGTTGAACGGACCGGCGTTTTGAGCTTGTCCTGGATCAGTTACCCGAGATCGTTAGTAAGAGACTCTATTAACCATCGTTCCGGCTGACCTCCCGCAGAGAAAGCAGTGATGAAATGTTGCGGGTGTTTTTGCCAAACGGATATGTTTGATACCAGGCGGAAGCGATTTTCGGTATTTGGCTTGGTTTTATTATGATACACACATGCGTCATATTTGCCCTTGTTTAGCAACACGAAAGAGGTATATTTGCCCTTATTGTAAGTCAGGAATGGGCTGGGGGAGGTGTTCTAGTGTCGACAAAGAAGGACATATCGGGCATGTTTCCCAGGGCCGTGGATTCGAAGCTCAGGGCATGGATGGATACGAAGGGCCGCAAGCCCCTGATCCTTCGAGGGGCGCGGCAGGTTGGCAAGACGGTGGCCGTCAAGTTGTTCGCCCGTCATTTCGATCACTTCATCAACCTTAATATGGACTTGGCTGCCGACGCCGACTTGTTCCGGCGGCGCTTGGACATACGCGATCTCTATCAGGCTATTCTCCTCAAGCATCGAATCTCGGCATCGGAGGGTAAGATTCTTCTGTTTCTGGACGAGATTCAGAGCTGCCCCGAAGCGGTCGACAGCCTGCGTTATTTCCACGAAGACCTGCCAGATGTGTTCGTCATCGCAGCCGGATCTTTGCTGGAGATAGCCCTTCACGAGAAACACATCGGCTTCCCCGTGGGTCGGGTTGAGCATCTCTTCATGTATCCTCTTTCTTTCCGGGAGTTCCTCGTCGCTACCAACGCCGGTCCGGTGCTCACAGCGTATGACACGGTCCCGCTTCCCGCCTATGCCCACCCGGAACTGCTCCAGCAATTTCACCGGTATACGTTGATTGGTGGGATGCCGGAAGTTCTGGCCAAGTATGCCGAAAGCCGGGACATCACGGCCCTCAAGCCCGTTTACGACTCACTCTTGACCTCCTACCTGGATGATGTTCCCAAGTATGCCCGCAACACCACAATGGCAGCGGTTCTCCGGCACTGCATCGAATCGGCGCCATTCGTCGCCGGCCAGCGCATCACGCTCGCCGGGTTCGGACAGTCGAACTACCGCGCGCGGGAAGTAGGCGAAGCCCTGCGCACGCTTCAGAGGGCAATGCTGCTATACCTCATGTATCCCTCTGTGAGTGTTGAGATCCCGATCATGCCAAACCTGAAGAAATCTCCGCGACTGCAGTTCTTTGACACGGGCCTGCTGAACTACTTCGCGGGACTTCAGGACGAGTTCTTCAGGCATGACGATCTGCACGCAATTTACAAAGGCATGTTGGCGGAGCACATTGTCGGTCAGGAACTGCTTTGTCTGGAGTCCGACACGAGGAAGAAGCAGTGCTTTTGGGTGCGCGACAAGACACAGTCCCAGGCGGAAGTGGACTTTGTCATTCAACATCGGAGTTACGTTATTCCCGTGGAGGTGAAGTCGGGCACAGCGGGGACATTGCGCTCTTTGCATGAATTTGTGGATAGATGCCCGCACCGTTTTGCCGTCCGTCTTTACGCTGGACCTCTTGACTTGCACCCCGCGCGTACGCCGTCAGGCAAGTCCTACAACCTGCTGAATGTGCCATATTTCCTGGCCGCCAAGATCCATGAGTATGTTGACTGGATGATGGAGCAGGTAGATCATACTGTGGATGCCACGACATTGGCTCCGGAGAGCGAAGAATCCCCATTTCCTGCCAAGGAGCATCCGACAGAATGAACAGAATGGTCAGAATGGAGGAGGAGCATCGGATTCGTATGATCTGAACTTCCTGATTTCCCTATTATGTACATTCTGTTCATTCTGTCAAAGGACTCCTACATTTCATAGCGGACCGGATAAGAAGGAGGTTCACGTTAAGAGACTTCTGGCCATAGTCGCCATTTTGGCGGTAGTCGGAATACCCGCCCGGCTTCTCTCCAGAAACTGGAGAAAGACCTTGCAGGTCGTGGGCGGGTGGGGAATCTACCTGACTCTCGGCTGGTTCTACGATTACCTCCTCTGGGGATTCATGGTTCTATGGCTGGGAAACCTGTGGGGTTCTCTCATCTGCTCCGTTGGCGCACTTGTCATCAATCTATGCGTCCTCATCTGGTATCAGAAGAAGGGTATAGACTGGCTCGGCGTCACGATCCTTGAAGAAGTGAAAGAAAGAGGACACCAATGGGCGGCCAACCTATACCGGCACGACAAATGGTACGAGAAATGGGCCACGCACTCGTTTGCAAAGGCCTTTCAGATTCTGCTCTCGCTTCTGAACAAAAATGACATCCTGGCGTTCCTCGTCCTGTCGATCTGGCAGGACTCGTTCATCACGACCGCTTTTCTGCGGCATGGCCGGTTTGGAAAGTTAGAAACCCGGGATTACCTGATCCTCATCACGAGCACAATAGTGAGCGTGGTAACGTGGAGCATCGGGATGATCCTGATCATCCAGGCAGCCAAATTTGGATGGAGTACAGTGTTTGCTTGAGGAAATCAATTGTGTTATGGAATGAAGAGCGCGTCTATTCCTTGAAGAGATGGACGGAAAGAGTCGTTTGTCGCGGTGGAATTTCATGCTGCCGCAATGGTTGCTTGTTAGATCTTTACTGCGTTCAATTGCAGCGCTATGGATGTACGGAATAACGTAAAGCTTGATATTGCGAAGCGAAAGCGGTATGGATTGGTCCCTCTTTCGACTTGGGTTCGGTGCCCGCTTTTTTCGCCGGATTTCTTTCGTTGTGTTGTTCATTTATTGCTCAGAGCGGAGGTAGCATGAAGAAGGGTATGATCTTGCTCGTTGTGGCTGTCGCGGCCGTTGTTGTGGTCCTCGTTTCAGTAAACAGATCGAAGGCAGGGCGCGCGGAGGTTCGCATTGGTGCCATTCTGCCTTTAACGGGAGACCTGGCCTCCTACGGACAGAATGCAAGAGACGGGATGATGCTTCTTGCTGATCAAATCAATGCTAAGGGCGGGGTAGAGGGGCGTAAGCTAACAGTTATCTTTGAAGACTCAAGGACACTTCCTGATCAGGCCGTATCCGCGATCAATAAACTGATCTCTGTTGATAATGTGGTTGCGATCATAGGTGATGTCGCCAGTTCGGCCACGTTGGCCATGGCGCCGGTCGCAAATCGAAACAAGATCGTTGTTGTTTCACCGGCGGCCTCGTCGCCTGATGTCACTCTAGCCGGCCCATACATCTACAGGGTCTGGCCTTCCGACACTTTTGAGGCCGATCGCATGGCCGAATATGTCAAGAAGGAGGGAATTAGGGACATCGCTATCCTGTTTCTCAACAACGACTACGGCCATGCCATGACGAAGGAGTTTCGAAAAGCTCTGGGGGCCGATGCAAACATAATTCTTCGCGAGGAAACCTTTGATCAGAACGCAACGGATATCCGAACTCAGTTAACCCGCGTCAGAGAATCGAACGCGAAGTCTCTATATCTCATTTCCTATCCAAAGGACACGGCGATCATACTCAGGCAATTCAAGGAACTGGCGATTAAAGCGAGCATTCTATCAACCTCTCCTCTTGAGGATCCGCTAGTCATTAAAGAAGTCGGCAATGTGGTTGAAGGAGCGATATTTACTTCTCCCATCCCCCCGGATGCGAGTGATCCTATTGTCGCAGGTTTCAAGCAGACTTACGAACAGAAGTTCGGGAAACAACCCGGCGTGGTCGCCGACTACGCCTACGATGCGCTGTCCACTGTTGTTGAGGCTATGAAACAGGCAAAAGACACTTCGCGGATAGGTGTGGCAACAGGTATGGAGCGTATCAAAGACCTCCATGGCGCCACTGGCATTATCAATTTTGACGTGAATGGGGATGTTGTGAAACCAGCAGGAATTAAGACTGTTTCACATGGAACCTATACTTGGAAACAGAAATGACACCGCCACTTTCGTTTCCAATTCAGGGTAGATGCGCGATCGTGACAGGCGCTAGCCGAGGTATTGGGTATGCCTGTGCTCGAGAACTGGCAATGGGCGGCGCCAGGGTGTTTATTTGTTCCCGGAACGAAGCCGAGATACACGGAGCGGCAACGGCGCTGCAGAAGGAAACCGGTTCCACCGTCAAAGGTATGCGCGCCGATGTTTCAATCCAATCAGAATTGGCGATGTTCGTTAATTCTGCGATCAGCGAATGCGGGTGCGTTGATATTGCAGTGCTCAATGGGCCTCAACCCAAGGCAGGACCATTCAGAGCGGCGTCAGACAGTGACTGGGCGACAGCGATCAACGAAACGGTTCTATATCTGGTGCATGCGATCCATCTCACCCTGCCTGGTATGGTAAAGCAGAAATTCGGACGGTGCATTCTGATCGGGTCGAGTTTCCCATTGGAACCGTCTCCGGAGTTTATTCTGTCCAGTACATTGAGAATGACAGAGGTCGCGATATTCAAGTGCCTTGCTACTACTCATGCAGCCGACGGGGTGACGTTCAACACGATCTGCCCCGGCTACGTGGATACCGTCCTCACGCATCACTGTGCGGCTCAAGTCGGTGCAGCCACGGGCTCGACGGAAAATGTGATCCTTGAGAAATGGAGACAGCGCATACCTGGTGGAGTCTTCACCGATGCCAAAGATGTTGGGAAACTCGCTGTCTTCCTCGCTTCTCTCCAGCAGTCAACCCTGACTGGGCAAACCATCGGTGTGGATGGGGGAGCATCGAGAGCTATATGAGCGAGGATAAAACCCAAGTTGTGACGCCAACATCGAAGGGCATTCAGGACCTGCTTGAGTTGTTCCATTGGTATTTATCTGTTCCAATCGGCATCTTAGGCGCGACGGTAGGCATAGTCTGTTACCTGCGTGCGGATCCTTCTAGGGTGCAGTGGCAGTCTCTGCTTGGCATTTTGTTGGTGTCAGTTTGCGGCGTATGTGGTTATGAGTTGTTGCGCCATCGATCAGAGCCGGTGCCGCCGATGAGGCGTCGAGTTATTAGGGGCCTGCTTTTGGGGCTGTTGGGGTTCGGGTACTTGTATGCATTGCTTGTAGTATTGGATCAGTTCCTGCCACAGTTCTCAGGTTTCCTGATAAACCCAGTTGTTGTTTTTATTTCACTGCTTATCTCCGCGTTTTGTTCAGCGCTGATATGGGGATTGAAGGAAGCGGTTTGGAACATCAACGCGGAGGCTCATGAGGCAGTTGATGAGCGAATACGTGATTATGCCGATGCGCTCCAGTCTAGTGCGGAATGCGTTAACGGATCTCTTCGTTTGCAGGGCTTCCTTGATACCGCATGCGTGAATCGACGCGGAACCTTGTGTCTGAAGGTGCCTTCGAAACCGGCGCAATGTAAGAACTGTTTCGAACCTCTTGCAAAGAAGATGCAAAAGAGATTACCCCCGCTGGAGGCTCTTCTTCGTGGGTGGAATCGGCGTCTGAATGCCAGCGAAACGAGCGGTGCAGCGAAGTTGAGCGAGGTCTGGGCCGGCATCTTCAATACCTATTTTCATGAAGAGGCATACGATATCAACCGCGGGGAAATTGTGACCAATGCCAGAAACTATCCATTCCTGCTTCTTTCAATAACAAAGCAGATGATGGAGGCGTTCCCAGAAGACGTCATTCATTTTGCTACTGTTACTCCCGTTTCACCCAAAGACTGGCTTAATTGGCCATATGGATCAGATGCGAAGCCGAAGTATTACGAGAACTGGTTCATAGCTTTGTATTATAGGGCTATTGCGGGCATGATCGCCAAAGACAAAGCTAAGAAGCGATTACGGCATGAGCGTTTTGTAGTGTGCCGGAGCGATAGCGTTACAGAGGAGAGAACCCTTGGGTGGCCGCTTGATAAGACGGAAAAGCTGACGGAGCATCTGACATGGCGGATCTTTCCGCAACGCACCCCGATTTGGGCGAAAGACACAAGCGCAGAGGCTGACACGGACTCCGTCATATCACAAATAAGGGCGGCGCTTGGGGTTAAGGAAGACGATGCAATCGATGCCAAGAATGTTTTATTTGGTGCAAGTGTTGTTCCGGTTAAACCGCAAAGTAAAGACCCAAAGTCAGCTCTAGCAGCCGATGTGGAGAAATTGACCGAACAGTGGTGCGACACAGAGTGGGACAAGATTAATGCCAGAAATTGTGAGAAGATAAACCAGGCTGTCCACACGAAAATTGCAATGATAGAAGCGAAGATAGCAAAGTTGAACGACGTTGGTCGCGATCATGCCAATGCTATTTGGCAATGCGCTCAGCAAGAACACCATCCGGTTGAACGCGTTGACCTTTTGCAACGGCTGGACGCCTGTCTTGCTGCGCATTCGTTGGACAACACTGATCATGAGGTGGTGGCACAGTATCTGAATCATGTATTGTCTAGCGGTGATAGCAGACTTGCCGAGACAACGGTAGGTCAATGGTTTGCGAATACGCTCCATTCGGAGCCGAGTCTAGCCAAACGGTTGGTGCTGGATGACGCTCAAATCACGAATTGGAAGGCGGCGAGACTACCTGCCGAGTTTGCTTTGTGGGGAACATACGATACAGCAAAGAAGAAGACGACGTGGATGATGGGTTTGACATCATCCATTGCTTATCCTTATGAAACGAGCTGTCTTCACATTGTTTCAGACGATGTAAACGCTGCTCTCTTTCAAGAAATGCGAAGGGTGGTTGACCCTACCACCTGTGACAGCAACCAAACGATAGGAACGCCTTCCTCGCAGTATGGGACGGCGAGCCCTCTCATTGAGAGTAATGCATGAAGCAACTGAAGCGTTTGATTGTTTTGGATCCTATCGTGCTTACGCGTGACCAATGGTCCCGTCTTGGCGCGTTAGCGGAGCACTTGGTGGAGTTCCATGGACTCAGCGCCGATGAAATTCTAGCCCGGCTCGAAAAAGACATGGATGCCAATCCTGCCCCGATGTGTTGGACGCAGTTGGCGCAGGAAAACGTCACGGAGAAGGTTCTCCTCGAAAGACTAGAAGGTGCAGATGGGGTCATTACTTGCTGGACGAACATCCCTGACAGCATTTTGAACCAGTGCCAAGACCTGCGCTACATCGGTTTCTGGACCAATATGGCGGCACATCGAATCAACCTTGGTCTGGCTCAACAAAAAGGTATGCACGTAACCTATGTGCCGGATTATGGGACTGAATCTGTGGCGGAGATGACCTTTGCCGGACTTCTGGCGGTTACGCGCAAGATTCTCAGCAACGCGAAGGACACGCAGCGTGGCAAGTGGCCGTACGAGTTGCTGAAGACCGGGTCGTTCGTTCCGCCGGTTGAGGCTATTCCGCAGAGGATGCTGCGCGACAAGACGCTTGGGATTATCGGATTCGGGCGGATTGGGCGCAGGGTGGCCGAAATCGCACTGGCTTTTGGTATGAAAGTCCAGTATTGGTCCAGAAACCATTATGAAGAGTGGGAACAGAAGGGGATCAAATATCGCGAGTTGGACGATCTCTTCGCCACCAGCGATGTCGTTTCCCTCCATTTATCCCCCTATGCGCCTGAGAAGATTGTGAGCGCTGATCGTATTCGGATGCTTCATGATGGTGCAATTTTTGTGAACACTAGCGCGGGCCGGCTGGTGGATCAGGACGCACTCTTGACGGAACTCGAGAACCGGCGTCTCTACGCGTTTCTGGATGTCTATGAGGGACTTCCGCCAAGGCGCCGTTTCAAGAATATTGATATGCAGGACAATTTGTTTACCTATCGCGCAGGTTGGTTCACGCAGGAAGCGATTACCGCAAAAGGAGATGCTCTGATCTGGAATCTTGAACTATTCCTCAGCGGCGAGAGCGGCAATGTGTTGGATGAACAGACAAGAGTCAGGCTAGGCGAGGATCATTTGGAAATCCCGTGTGATAGGGGGTCTTCAGAATCCAAAGGGATATGATGAGATGATGGATGTTCTTGTCAATGGTATGATCAGCGGCAGTATCTACGCCCTTGTGGCGCTAGGATTCACGCTCACTTACGGCACGGTGAGGTTCTTTAATTTTGCGCATGGTGCCGTCTACACCCTTGGGGCATACACGGCTTGGTGCTTGATATTTCACTGCGGACTACCGGTGGCAGGAAGTTTTTTTTTGCCTGCGTGATGTCGGGTTGTGTTGGAGTCCTGATTGATAGCGCTATCTACCGCCCGCTCCGCAGGCGCAAATCTCCAAATCTCGTAATGCTCCTGACATCATTTGGCGTTTTCATCTTTCTTCAGAACGTCCTGCAGTTGGCTTTTGGGGCCGATGTCAGAAGTCTGAGAACCGGACCGGTGAAAGAGGGGCATCCCTTTCTGGGCACCTTCATCACGAACTCCCAGATCACCATTCTCTTGTCAAGTCTTGTCCTGGCCGTGCTCTTGATCGTTTTCCTTAAGATTACTCGCATTGGCAAGGCAATGAGGGCAGTGGCGGATGACCCAATGGCTGCCGGGATTGTTGGGATTCACACCGACAAGGTCATTTCTATAGCGTTCTTTGTTGGTTCTATTCTGGCTGGGGCCGGTGCGATCCTGATATCGCTTGAGACAAACATTGAGCCCACAATGGGTATGAACGCCATTCTAAAGGGTATCATTGCAGCTGTCGTCGGCGGCATCGGGAGCGTTCCAGGTGCGCTGGTTGGTGGATTGTTCATCGGATTGGCGGAGAACTTTGGGATTGGGGGTATTGGTATTTCTGCGGGATGGAAGGATGCGATTGCATTCTCGATCCTCGTGGCTTTCCTGCTGTTACGGCCGACAGGCATCTTTGGCCGAGAATCTATGACCCGGCGAGTATAGATGGACTATCTTGGGCATATCTTCGCGATGGCGGGGATCTACGTTATTCTGACTATGAGCCTGAATCTCATCGTCGGTTATGCGGGACTCCCAGCCATTGGCCATTCGGCATTTTTCTGCGTCGGCGCTTATGCTTCATCTCTGCTGGCGCTGAATGCGGGTATATCGCCATGGTTGGGCATCCTGGGATCTGCGACAATTGCTGCAGCCTTTGGTTGGGTTGTCAGTCTCTCTGCCGCTCGTTTGGCTGGGGACTATCTTGCGTTGGCCACCTTCGGATTCGCCGTGGTGACACACTCCGTGGCTAGAAACTGGATTGAACTCACAAGGGGACCAATGGGGTTACCACGTATTCCTCCTTTTTGCCTCTTTGGATTCCGGCTTGACACTGCATGGCTGTTTCTTCCACTAGTCGTTGTTGTGTGTCTCGTGACGTACCTTGTGAGCTGGCGGATGGTCGAGTCCCCGTTCGGTCGAGTTCTGCAGGGAATCAGAGAGGACGAAACAGTTACCGCCTCGCTCGGAAAGAACGTGTCTCAATACAAACGCTATGTGTTTGTAGTCGCGGCCTTGTTTGCTGGCATCGCTGGCGCGCTCTACGCTCATTATATCACATACATTGACCCATCGAGCTTTACGCCGATGGAATCACTTGCGATCCTATTGATGGTGGTTTTTGGTGGAATGGGTAGTCTTACCGGGTCAATGCTCGGGGCTACAATCTTGGTGTTCTTGCCGGAACTATTGCGCTTTATGGGGTTGCCGGGTGCGGTCGCAGCGCCGCTACGACAGATGATATACGGGGCGCTTCTTGTCGCATTGATGTTGGTACGACCGCAGGGATTGTTGGGGAAGTTCAAATGGCGATGAACCAGACAACAGCAGTATTACTCTCGGTGGGAGGATTAGCCCGCTCCTTCGATGGCATTCAAGCTGTGACCGGGTTGTCATTTGACATTACATCAGGAGGAATTACGGCTTTGATCGGACCGAATGGGGCCGGAAAGACGACTGTGTTCAATGTGATTACAGGTTTCTTACCGCCGGATAAGGGTTGCGTCCGATTTGCAAATGCGGAGATTACGCACAGGCGTCCAGATCAGATCGCGCGAATGGGTATTGGTCGCACATTCCAAGACTGCAAGGTATTTCCACAGTTACCCGTGCTGGATAATGTGATATTGGGTTTTGAGGATGCAGCGAATGAAACACTGGCGGTAGCGCTAATGCGGAGGCGCGCCATGCTTGACTCTGAAGTCGATAAGTCGAAGCGCGCCTGTGCATTACTGGAACGAGTGGGACTGATTGGCAAGAAGAAGGACTTGGCAGGCAATCTGTCGTGTGGCCAGAGGAAGCTTCTTGAGTTGTGCAGAGTGCAGGCTCTGAACCCTAAGCTTATTCTGCTTGATGAACCTATGGCCGGATTGTCTCCGTCCATGATAGTCACGATGACGGAGATCATCCGGGGACTGCGTGAATCTGGTAAGACCGTGGTGTTTATCGAGCACAATATGAAAGTCGTAATGAATCTTTCCGAACGCGTTCTGGTACTGAACTTCGGTCAATTGATCGCCGACGGGCCGCCCGAAGCGGTGAGGAATGATCCGGCCGTCCGGCATGCCTATCTTGGAAGGAAGACAAGCAGTGCTTCTTGATGTCAAGAACCTGACAGTTGCCTACGGGCATGCTAAAGCGATTGAGACCGCATCTTTCTCTGTTGCTAGCGGAGAAATAGTGGCAATGCTTGGCCCTAATGGAGCTGGAAAATCAACCGCATTGAGGGCCGTGAGCGGGATTCTGCCGGCGGCTGGCGGTAAGATTACGGCAGGGGAAGTCCTGTATAGAGGGCAGTCCATCATTGGATTGCGCCCTGATGAACTTGTATCGCAAGGTATGTCGTTGGTTCCCGAGGGGAGGCGCGTGTTTTCCAGCATGACCGTGCGAGAAAACTTGGAAATGGGTGCGTTTATTCTTCACGACACAAAGAAGACAAGAGGTCGCACCGATTCGGTCCTTGCGATGTTTCCGCCATTGCGTGATCGATTGGCGCAGAAGGCTGGTACCCTCTCTGGTGGAGAACAACAAATGCTGTCGTTAGGCCGGGCGTTGATGCTACAGCCGTCGCTGTTGCTGGTGGACGAACCATCTTTGGGTCTTTCACCTAATTTCGTTGAAGCAGTGTTTGAGAAGCTTCAGGAAATTAACAGGGGTGGAACGAGCATTCTATTGGTCGAGCAGAACGCCAGTATGGCTTTGGATGTGTGTCACCGGGCCTATGTCTTCGAAACTGGACGAATTGCCCTATCTGGAACACGAGCGGAACTACTGACGAATGCGAGGGTCAGCGACATCTTCCTGGGTGGAGGTTGAAAGAAACAACGCTCCTTGACCGCATGTGAAGGTGAGGATCGTCTCGTGACTGTGGAGCCAGGAAGTTTTCTTCCCTTGGCTCTGGGTAATCTTACGTACCGAGGCGCGGTTACCTTGCGCTAGCGACCAGATAATGAGAACGAAGAAAGGGTGAAAGAGGGTAACACTCCCGACGCAGTAAGAGCGTGACAGGGAGTGAAACCGTGAGAGACAAGGATAAGGTAGTGGAGAGGTCCCCCTCCTCGCCCCCCGGGGGGCGACCGCGACCGGGCGGGAAGAAGGTGGTGACGCGGTATGGGTACGTGATACGGCGCAAGGCCGTACAGCTTCACGTCGAAGAAGGCATATCGGCGGATCTGGTAGCGAAGGAGCTTGGGCTATCGGATACGTCCGTGGAAAACTGGACCCGGAAGTATCGGAAGTACGGCGAAGCAGGGTTGTACGACAAGAAGCCGGGCGGAAGGAAGAAGAGGCTCCCCGAGGCGGTGGTTGCTAAAATTGGGGAGTTGAAGCAGGCGGACCCGACGCGGGGGGCGAGGCGGATATCGCAGATCCTGCGGCGGCTGTTCTTCATGAGGGCGAGCCCTTCCGCGGTCCAGACGCACGTGAAGACAAAGGGCTTCGCAACTCCGCCGAAGAAGAATGTCCCTCGCCTCGGCGTGGCGTGGTCACGGGTATGGTATAGTGACAAGATAGATCGTGGCTCATGGCGCGTGTGACCGGCGTAGCGCGTCATTGTAACCACCCCTTGCCGGCAAAGACACGACCTGCAACAGGTGTCGGTAGTCCGGCTTCCCGCTCCCCGAGAATGGGCCATATAGCTCGTCGGAGGGGAGCGGGGAGCCGGACGGTTGAATGCACATGTTCGGTGATCGCCGCACGTCCCGTCCCCACTATTTGGATCATGCTAATGACTGGCCGACCGTGTGGCTGTGTGATTGCATGCTGGCATGCAAGTCAAGGAGAGCAGTTTCCGGGGAGATCGCCCGGAGTGTCCGAGAGACAGCAGTCACAGGGTACACCGGCATGGATCCTATCGGCATTACAAGAACTGCGATAGCGATCAGAAAGAACCCGTGCCCCGCTTTCTATGCGTGCTGTGCCGTCTGACGATCAGCGTGATGCCTGACAATCGCCTTCCGTACCGGAGCGTGAGCCTTGATGTGGTGACGGGATGGTTCGACCGAATGTTCAGGGCAGGTGCTGACCCTCCTGCAACGGAAAAAGAAAGAGGCTGTGTGAAACGGGCTCTACGTTGCTTCGAATCACACAGCCCCACGCTGAGAACCGCGTTGGGCCAGATCGTCACGAAACTGGGCACCGACGCCAGCTCGCTCTGGCGGACGTTATCCCGTCTGAGCAAGACCGGGCCGATCCTGCACTTTCTTCAGGCGAAGCTCAAGCCTTTGAATGTGGAAGATGGCCGACGCGGGTTCTCGCTGTTGGGCACTTACCGATGTCTGGCAGTACCGCCGATTTCCTCCGGGTGAGTTGGGGCGATGCTTCACGGGGCGATCCCACACACCCTTGATGTGGCGGATGAGAGCGGGAGGTGGAAAACTCCCGTCTCATGAAGAACAACACATCAGAAAGCAAGTCGGAGGTCGCCCTGACGCGGTTCCGGGCGATAAACTACATCGAAGAAGCGATCCGTGGAGGACAGAGCCTTGCGCAAGTCCTCCGGGATGCGGCCTTGCGCCCATGGCCGGACGAGTCGGGCCGCTGTTATGCGATCCGGACACTGGAGGACTGGCTTTATGCCTATCGCAAAGGCGGGTTTCCGGCACTCCAGGATCAGGATCGCGCCGACAAGGGCACGTGGCGGATTATCGACGACGAGTTCGGAGCCTGGCTGATAGAACAGGTAACCCGGAACCCGAAGTTGCAGATAACCGTCTTGTATGAGCACTGGAAGGCGCAGGGCATCGGATTGCCGAGCAAACGATCAGTGTATCGCTACCTGGAGCGGCAGGGCCTTTCTCGTGCTGCGATCCGCGCGGGGCGTCTTGAGACAGGTCCGACAAAGGCGTTTGAGGCTGGCGCAGTCAATGAACTGTGGATGGTCGACTTTTCGCCCGGCCCGACGATGCGGGAGGGCGACAAGGTTGTTTCAACCCACTTGTGCGTGTTGCTGGATGATTACTCGCGACTGATTCCATTCGCGGCTTACTATTCCACTGCCGATACAGCGAGCTTTCACCATACGTTCAAGGAGGCCATCCAGCGCCGCGGCCTGCCCCGTAAGTTGTACACCGACCATGGCGGGCCGTTTATCAACGCCCACACCAGGCTGGTCTGCGCGAACCTGGGGGTGCGGCTGCTGCATGCCAAGCCATATCACGCATGGAGCAAAGGCAAGGTTGAGCGGGTAATACAGACGATCCAGAAGGGTTTTGAGGCGACCTTGTCGATAGAAGGTAATCGTGCCGGGACCCTGGAGGATCTAAATCACAAGCTCTCGGTATGGATCCAGACGGTGTATCACAACCGGGTGCATGGCAGAACCGGCATGGCCCCTCTGGTGCGTTACCAGAAGGGGATTGCCGGCGTCAGGCGACTGGACGAGGAACTGAAGATCGAGGAGCTGTTCTACACGCGCCTGTCACGAAAAGTGCGCAAGGATGGAACGGTCCGAATCAAGGGGGTGCTCTACGAAGTGGACCTGTCGTTACGTGCCCTTTCGATCGAGTTGCGCTTCGATCCTTTCACCATGAAGCGGGTGGAGGTCTGGTATCAGGACCGGTATGTCGGGTTGGCAGCAAAGGCGAACATCACACTAAACGGGCAGAATGGAGGAAGCAGGCTATATGACAAAGCGTAAAGACAATCTGGCTGAGAGTTTGCAGCGATGGGGAGCCAGGGGGGTTCCATTTTCAGATGCGACAGACTTGTTTATGACCCGGGAGATTGAGGAGGCGCTGGAACGACTGGACGAGATCGCGGCGTTACGGTCGACCATGGTGTTGTACGGAGACAATGGCGTCGGTAAGAGTATGGTGGTTCGGTACTGGCTCTCCACGCTGGAAAGCAGACGCTTTTGCCCCGTGGTGATTACACATGCCTCGCTGTCCGGCACGGGCATCATCGCCACCCTGCTGCAAAAGCTCGGCAGTCCGGCTGCCTTTATGCGAAGTCGCAATCTGGCCACCCTGGAGGATGCTGTTGTACACATGGATCGCCAGATCCCGGTGGTCGTGCTTGATGAGGCGCAACTTTATACCTCCGATGCCCTCGAGGAGGTGCGCCTCCTTCTGGGCCTGAGCCTTCCGGCACAGCCGCTGTTCTCTTTGATCCTGATAGGCGACAACTACTTGCTGGACAGTCTTCGGCTTCAGAACCGTAAGGCTCTCTACTCAAGGATCGCCTGTACAGCGCAACTGACGGGCTTGAAGCAGGGAGAGGTGCCCGCATATGTCGCGCATCAGTTTACCGCAGTAGGCATCGACAGACCTTGCATCGAGCCTGCCGCCCTTCAGCTTCTCGTCGCTGTTGCCGAGGGAGTTCCCCGAACTGTGAATCTGGTGGCACGCGCCGCCTGGCTTCTGGCTGCCAGTGCCAAGTGCGAAATGATCGGACCGGATCACGTTCGCGCTGCCATCCGCCGTGTCCCAGGTGCATCCGACAAGCTCGATGATGCATAGTTACACGCCAACACGCTGTGTCGTGGATATGTCCCACGCCGCAACCAGGCACAACCGCCCACGTGACCACGATTTATCCTGTCACTTTTCACACGGCACAACGTGGCGCGCCACATCCATCGGACATTGAATGCGCCGACCGCAGTAGCCGCAAAGATCACCGAGATCAAGAAGCATAACCCTTCGTTTGGAGTCAGGCGCATATCGCAAATCTTGCGGCGGATATTCATGCTGCCGGCAAGTCACG
>Ga0247841_10003718_pt1 | contig 27590 bp, 38 predicted proteins | sample LaCruzMarch2015__2_FD_192410 | JGI IMG/M metagenome (GOLD analysis project Ga0247841, IMG submission 192410) | Freshwater microbial communities from meromictic Lake La Cruz, Castile-La Mancha, Spain - LaCruzMarch2015_18m | ecosystem: Environmental > Aquatic > Freshwater > Lake | place: Spain... | reverse complement strand
CCAGAAGAAGAGTTAATAAAAGATATGTTACAAATAATGAATATATTTGTAGCAAAAATGAATGGTTTAAGAAAATACAAAATATAAAGAATTATCAACTTTTTACATACTAGTAGATTCCCTTGAAGATAATTTATATGAAAAGAATAGCAAGGAATTAAGTGTCGCTCATTATAGTTCTTATAATAATGAAGATATTAAATTAATTCATACTGTTGGACCTAATTTTATGATTTCCAAATATTTGAAAGATATTATTATGGATGATGATAATACAAGATTATACCAATTATTTTATAAAATTTATAAAGATGTTTATTATCAATTTATAATTCAATATAGAATAAATAATAAATTAAAATTACGATTATTACCAATTTCATCAGGTGTCTTTATTAATAATGATTATAAATTAAAAGTGAAAATATATAAAGCATTTATTTATAATTGTATTTTTCTTAATAGACTTTATAAGATTGAACCAATCGTTTATTTATATAATAATAATGATTTTGAATTGATGAAATTATTATATAAAAGTATAATAATGTATAATAAATAAATTATATAATAATGTATAATAAATAAAAAATGATTTTAATATAAATTAAAAATATTACTATGGTATTTATTAAAAAATATATTGATTATCAATTTAAATGGTATTTTGATTTTATTGTAAAATCTTATACATTTGAAGAATATTTTAAAATCAATTCTAAAAATACTGAATATTTTATGAGTGACTGTGAAGATGTCATTAAACTCATTAATAATTTAAATGAAAATAAAAATAATAAATTAGGATATACTATGATTTGGGGAGCTCATCCAGAGTTCGTAATTAATTATATATCATATATCAAATTTCTTATTAATCATCATTCATTTCACAAAAACAAAATATTATATAAGAATAATCCGTATTTAATTACGGCAGATTTCGGATTTGATAAATATGGGTGTTGTGATTTGTATATTAAAGTCGCAGATTTGAAATTAAAAATGAATTAATTTTTATTTATTAGTGTTATCATTGATATTTATGATGAACTCAAAGATATCAATAATAATGAAATTGGAATTATTGAATATTATGTTAAAAAATCGGATAATTGGTTTTTCTTAACATTTCATTATACAAATGCTTAATTATTTTAATAAATATGTTTATATAATCAATCTGATTCCTTAAGAAAATAATTAAAATTATCTATTCTTTGGAAAACTTGAATATGAAATCTTGAGTCATATTATGAATACATAAACATATTTTTATTTTGTTTTGTTTTATTTATAATTTAATAAAATATGATTTTTTATAATTATTATATTTACATATCATGGTGAAAAATACAATGAGTCTTTCTGTCATCTTTTCGATCATTTACAACTTACTCAAAAGTGGTAATAATGATAATGTTGAAATGATACTCGATGAAATTTATTTGCCATTTTTTGATAAAAACTATCCAAAACGAGCTCTTGTTATGCTTAATTACTTCAATGATGATCATTATAAAATCAAGAAGTATAAGTATAGTTATTATCGATATAGGATAGCAGTTTGGAACTATCTAGAAAACGATCCATATATCTTTCGTATCATTTGCACTTATCTTCAAGAGTTCAAATATAACTCTGGAATGAATGTTATAATGTTTAGTGGCGAATTTTACGTCATTAAATATAACAAATGCGAAGAAGGATTCAAGTTATCATTTGAAAGAATTGATTATTCTGGATACAGAGAAGAACTTCTGAGAAGAGGTGATTTGCTGTTGTAAATCATTATTTTTTTTTAATTAGTGGTATTTCTTTTTTTGTATCTAATCTTAAATGTTCATCTATCAATATTTTGATTTCATCAGGTAAATCATCATATTTAAAATAAAAACTTTTACGACTTGGTGGTATTATATATTTATTAAAAACTAAATAATAATAAGTAAAATAATCTTTATTTATTTTATATAAAATTAAAAATGGACTTTTATGATAATTATTAGGAGCTTTACAAAAAGTAGATGATACTATTAAATCTGCAATATCACCTCTGACATCATCATCTTTAGTGGTTTTATATGTCGCACGATGAATAATTAAAATAGAAATATTCAAAATTTCCGACATTGTCAAAATAGTTAAATCATTTATTATATAAGGATATTTTGCTATTTCATTAATGATATCCAATTTTTCTTTATTATTTAATATACTATAAAATTTATTCCAATAAACATTAATATTACTAAAGGATTTGCCACTGAATCTTACATAAAGATTAAACAAACTCTTATCTTTAAATAAAGTTTTCATAATATTTTCGTTATTTTTGTAATCTTTTAGTTTTTGTAATGTAATTTCTATAAGATTATTATAAGAAGTTTTAACATTAATGAAATCGGCAAACCATTCAAAGAATTCTTTAAAATATGTTTCTTTATAGTCTTCAATAGTTTTTAATATATTTAAAGAAGACCATATACTTTTTTTATGCATAATCCATTTACTATTTAAGGGTTCAAAATATCCCTTCATTAAAGCAGGTAAATTATGGACATCTTCGGCTAAATCTTGATTAGGAATAAAATTAAATTCTTTTTCTTCTGGTTTTATAAAACTATTGATAGGTTTAGAAATATGATAATTCAATAATTCTTTGGGAATAATACCATTTTGAATAACTATTTGTGAAAATTCAAATTGTTGTCTTTTATCATTTAAAATTATATTAGGATTTAAGAAATCATATTTATTATAAATGATAATTTTATTTAAATAATTTTTAATATGTTCTATACTATAAATTGGTATTTCTTCTATAATAATCCTAATTTTATTTTTATCGGGATTATTAGGAAAAAGAGAAAGTAATTTATTTATATAATCAATACGAGGCAATAATTGTAATTCTTGTAATTTACTCTCATTTATATTCTCAAGAATTTTTTTAAATACCATCATTTGCAATTGAAACCATTTTTTATTATTATCATAATTATTATTATCATATAAATATAAATCATCTTCTACTCTTGCATGAATTATATTATTATTTCCTAATTCCTTTGGTTTTAATTCTAATATAGTATATATTTCTATAACGGGTTCTCTTTGAGGTATTGAGTTATCTATAATACCAATATCATAATGAATATTCAGATTTTTTATTTTTTCTTTGAATGTTTCTAAATCTCTTAATGATACATTTATTTCAATTGGTATATTAGTATAATCATCATAAAATGATATTTCTTTTATATTCAAATCTTTTATCATTCGAGGTAAAAAACTGATACCAATTTTATCGAAGGTAAGGAGAATACCACAATTGGTTAAAATATGTTCTATTGTTAAATCATTATTAATTAGAATAGTTTTAAAAATAAATTTGGTGTAATTATCAAATATAACTTTTGTTTTAATCCAATAATTTATACTATATAAATTTTTATAAATTTTATTATTAATATCATAATTATTATTATTATTATTATCACTACAACTGTATAATAACTTCTTTAAAGTTGGATAATCATTTAATTTAAAGATTTTATTAGTATCCTTATTTTTATATCTAATTTCTAGTGGTTCATAATATTTACCATCTTTTAATAACATAACAATTTCGGGATTTAGTTCCATAATTGCGATTAAATCTTCAAATGATGTAAAATAGGGACATAAAATAGAAATATTATCTCTGTTTATTTCCCAAATTACGAGAAGTTTATTATAAATGATACTTATAAGAGCATAAAGATAATATGAACTTTTAGGAGTGGAATAATTATTACTGGAAATATAATTAATAAATTTCTTATAACTTTTAAAAATAGCTAATAATCGTGATAATTTATAATTAAAATTATTATAATCGATTTTATAAATCTTTTTTAAATTTGGGAAAGTTGTTTTAAGTTCATTTATCAATTTTATATTTTCACTCGGTATTATTGGTAAATTATCCATAAATGCTTTACAAACATTTCCATTCTCTAAACTTAAATAAGTAATCAAATCTAATTTATTTATTAAATCTTTAATAAAATTATTCTTATTATTATCAAAATCTAATATATAAGATAATGCATATATTAAACTATCAATATGTATATTATCTTCCTTATTTGAACTTTTATGATTTATTCCTTTTCTTAATAAAATCTTATCACTCTTAATATTTGAATTTAAATTTAATAATTGGTGTAATTCTTTTTGTAAAACTTTACCATATCTAGCAAATGCTATAGGTGCAGGAGTTCCAAAAAAATAATTCTCATCTTTATCATCAAATTCTGCTATTTCCGTATTTTTTGGATTATAATTTGCATAATTCTTACATTTACTCAAATCATTTTCTTTTGGTGGTTTCTTAAAACAACAAGGAACACACACATTATTTTCATTCGGTTTTATTAATTGTACGTATCGTTTTATTCCAATTTCGCCGGGTTTCAAAAAAAAGCTTTCTATCTTCTCTTCATTATCTAAAGGACATTTGCCTGTTATTGGGTCGCCCGGAACTTTCGAAGTTTTACACCAATAACGAGGACAAGTATAATAATTCATATTATTAGGTTTGCTACCATAATAAATATCATTATCAACATAATATTTATCTTCACTTATCAGTTTTTCTCTATTTTCTTTAGTTATTACAAATGGTTGGTTTTTCTTTTGACATTTACTTCTTGCATAATTTTCTCCAAATAATTCCTTATCAGTATTCTGAAGTAATGTTATTTTATATCGTTGGTCCTCATCTTTTTCTATATTCTTTGCTCCTCCAGATGAAAAACTCAATTTTCCCAAATCTTCTTCTAAATCATCCTCCACTTTTGGAGAACTCGAAACCGATTCCTCCTTCATTATAAAAGTCTTTTTCTTTATATCCTTTAATTTCTCTTGACTTAAAGAAATGATTTTAGAAATCCAGAAACTTAAGAATTGCATTTCTGATTCATTGGGAATATTATGAACTACTATTTCAAAACCTCCTGATTTATTTTGTTTAATAATAACTAATGTAAATGTTTTCTCTTCAATGGCAGTTTCTTTAATATTCTGTTGTTCTAATTCTTGTATTAAATCTATTTGTTGTTTTATTTTTAATTTAGCTTCTTCATCGGTATAATTAAGGTCTTTTAAATCATTTTTAATTTCTGATTGTTCGACACCTAATAATAAACGATTTTTAACATAAATATCAATATCTATATCACCAGTTGTATAATTAGAACTTCTTGTATAATTCAAATTTATATTTTTTTTAAAATTGATTAATTTGAATATATCTTGATATTTTGATATTACATTTGCTAATTTATCTAATTTTACATTTGATATATTAATATTATTAATGGCTTTTAATGCTACAGATGTTAATTTAATTTTTTCACCTAAATGTTTTTCAAAATAATCAATTATTTCATCTGTTTTTATTCTCATTGATTCAAATGTATAATTTAATCGTAATTCGGGATTAAAATAAACTCTAATTGTCATATCATAAGTAATCGTAATTTTAATATGACCTTTATAATCTGAAAATGATATATAACAATTTATACATCTTGTATTAGATGATATTTTATCTAAATTAGTCCATTTAGATAAATCAGATACTGGTATTGAATGATACATAAATAATTTATGAACTAATGTGTATGCATCATTCACCCATTGAATATATTGAATATCTTTATTAGTATTTAATTTATCATAAACATCAGTTAAATATTGATATTTTTTTAATTTTCCAGTGAATTCTGCACGATGAATAATAATTCGATTATCAGTTATTTTATCTTCAACTTGACTTAAATCAAGTAATCTACTTTCTTTTTTTTTCAATTCAGTATATGATATAGGATTTACATTATCAATAAAATAATATTGGTTATTTTTCAAATCTGGAAAATCATTTTCAAATATAATATTCAATTTTGAGAAATGACATAATCCATAATTAAATTTATGAATAATTGGTTGTTTAATTATTGGATTAGTTCTATCAGTAGATTTTAAAGGATTATTATTAAAACCTTTCCATTTATTATCTTCAATTGTAAATAATAAATCAGGTAAATTATTTAACCAAACATAAAAACGACTATTTTTATTAATGGAATAAGCAATTTTAGTTATACCATCTGTTAAATTATCATCTTCTAATATTTCTCTTTTATAAATTTCAGATTCATCATAATTAATCCATCTTATTATATTAATTATTTTTAAAGACATTTCTATTTAATTAAAATCTATTTATTTTTTCATATAAAATAATAGAATAAAAATAATGACAACCAAAGAAGACGATAAAAAAAAAAAATTTAATTTTTGGATTTATATTGGTTTTATTATTATTGCTTTCCTATTTTCCTTAGTTATCATCGGTTCTTTATATTACCTTTTTTCTAATAAAACTTCTTCTTCTTCTATTATTCCTAGTAATAATAGTAATAGTATTATTCCTAGTGCTAATGCTAATGCTAATGCTAGTAATTATAGTGCTAGTAATAATAGTAATAGTAATACTAATGCTAATGTTAGTAATTATAGTAATAATAGTGCTAGTAATAATAGTAATAGTAATACTAATAATAATAATAGTAATTATATATCATCTTTATTTAAAAAAGGTGGTAATTATAAAAAGATACTTAAAAGATTTTGAATATAAAAAAATAATATGATTAAAATTATTCAAATTTCTGATAGATTATTTTGGGGATTTAATATGATTATTGAATTGGATAATTATAAATCAATTGATGATTTAGCAGTTTTGATTAAAGATGAATTAATTTTATTTTTAACCAGAAATAATTTATTAAATTTGGCAATGGAAGCTGAAAAACTTAAACTTCATAATCATAATTATAATAGTTATACTGATTTATATGAAACTAAAGATGAAGTTATTTATTTTTGTGGTCATTGTTGCAAATAATAGATATAAATATTAATTATTCATTATTATTTATGTTTTTATTAATCGATACTTGGATACATCCTAAAAATAAAGAAGGATTGATTTTAATGTTAAATGAACTACAACTCGATTTTAAAATTGGAACTGAAAATGATTTAAAGGATAATAAATGGAGAGTTGTATATAATCCATCGGAACCAATGGATATTCATAAATATCCGGATAAGTTATGGTTATTTGGTCCTCATTTTTCAGTTTTTCCAGATGAGAAAGTTAGAAAAATAAATTATAAACAGGATAATTTGTATTATATATCACCATCTGAATGGGCTTTAAAATCATATAGTGCAAATGATTTAATAATAAATAAGATAGTATTAAAATTTCCAGTTAATATTAATAAATTCAATCAAATAATGGAATTGAAAGATAGAACAGAGATTATTATTTATTATAAAGGTAGAAAAATAGAGGAATTAGAATTTATCGTTAATAATCTTAGAAATAGAGGAATAAATAATTTCAAGATTTTCAGTTATAAGAATAGATATAATGAAAATGATTTTATAAATTATTTACATTATTGTAAATATGGGATTATAGTTGATGCACACGAAAGTCAAGGATTTGCAATTGAAGAGATGTTAAGTTGTAATGTTCCATTATTAGTTTGGAATGTTAATTCATTATCTCAAGAGGAAGGAAGTAATTATGATGATATACCTGCTACAACTATACCATATTGGGATAATAGATGTGGTGAATATTTCTATAATACAAATGAATTTAATGAAATGTATAAATTATTTATGAATAATTTAGAGAAATATAAACCAAGGGAATTTATAATGGATACTTTAAGTCCTAAAAAATGTGCTGAAAGACTGAAGATAATTATAAGTAATATAAATACCTAAAATGAATCCAATTATAATAAAAAAAAGATATTTAATAGAAAAATAACCAATTATTATACATAATATAATTAATAATAAATAATTATAATCCATTTTATTTTTATACGGATATTAATTTATGATGTCCTACTCTAATATCAGTATTTATAACAATTGAAACACCTAATTTTTGTATATTTTTACAGAAGGCGACATCTTCCGAACAAATATCACGCAAAATTAAACCATCATCACTTATAATCTCCTGTAATTCGGCATTGAAATATGGATAAGTCATTTTTCTAAGAACTTCACGTCTCATAGCAAAAAATCCCATACCTGTATAATTAACTGGCATATATTTTAATCCTGTTTCTTGTTTCCATTTCTCAACATATTCAGGTGTTAGAAATTCGAATGTTCCATTTTTAACAAAAAAATCTGTATTCCAATCCTTTACTATTGCATAATGGGTTAAATCAGACATCCTATACATACCACTAACAACTGGATGAATTTCAGTGGATTCAATTAAATCAATTAATTGTTGAGGAGTAAAAATAATATCACTATCTATAGTAATCCATACATCAAAATCAAGATTATTGAAAGGTTTTTGTTGAATTCCTCTTAAAACATCTAGACCTAATGTTTGCATTCGTGCAAATGTAACATAAGAACTTACACCCGGACTTATAATTAAATCATATTTCTGGGTCTCCCATAGGACATTAAGTGCACTTGTCCAAGCTACTAAAAATTTTGATGTGAAATTATCACCAGGGATTCCAATTACAACTTTTTTTTTAATAGTATCCGAATTCATAATAATAAAAGTAGATTTTAAATTCTTATATATTTTTATTTTAATGAATTGAAGAAAAAAAATGATATTTTTATTATTATTATATAAAAAATACGAAATATAAATAATAGACAATGAATAATGTATATGATTATGAATTGAATGAAAGTAGTATACAGGCTAAACAACCTGATAATATACTTATTAAATTAAAACCTCATCAATTAACATCACTTAATAAGGCTATTGATATGGAAAATAATCCCATAATTAATTATAAAGTTAAAAATAACTGTTATTATAATAGTTCTAATTTTGATGATGAAATATTAGATATCACTATTGGAACTAATATTGGTATTATTGGTGATAAAGTTGGATATGGTAAGACTTTAACTGCTCTTGCAATTATTGCAAGTAATCCAATATCTAATATTTATATTAATCCTAATTTTAATAAATCATATCATAATGAAAAGATTTATAGTTATTTAGATATTTCTATTAAAAATAATTTGATTAAGAGAGAAAGAAATATTATTAATACTACTTTAGTAATTGTTCCAAGGGGTCCTGTTTTCGTTCAATGGGAAGAAACTATTAAAACCAAAACTACTTTACGTATGTTATCAATTACTAATTTAACATTTATAAAACAGTATTTACCCAAATTCACAGGAACTAATAAAGATGAAATTATTGATTTTTTTGAAAATTATGATATAGTCCTTATTAAGAATACTACATTGGGTACACTTCATAAATGTTATTATGATAGTAGTGATGTTATTGATAATTGGGCTCGAATTATGGTAGATGAAGCACACGATATTATTACAAAAATACCCACAAATATGAATTATCATTATTTATGGTTAATATCCGGAACATATATTGATTTATTTAAGAAAAATAATATTAATAGTTGTTATACTGAGGTAATTAAGAAATTATGGTATAGAAGTACTGAAGAAGATAGAGAAGATAATATTAAATTAATATTGATTAATAATAATGTCAATTTTATTAAGAATAGTTTCCATATTCCTGAACCAATTGAAAAAACATATTTATGTAAATTACCGAGTGATTTCTTAATTGCTAAAAAATTCCTTAATAGTGCTATTATTGATAAAATTAATGCAAATGATTTCGCAGGAGCTATTAGAGATTTAGGAGGTAAAAATGAAACTGAAGATAATATCATTGAATTATTAACAAAGGAATTTAAGAAAGATTTGAATAATAAGGAAAGAGAAAAGGTTTATATAAGAGATTTAGAAATGGATAATGATGAAAAAAAACAAAAATTGGAGAAGATAGATAAAGAAATTGGAGAAATTAAAAATAAGTTAAATGATTTGACAGAGAGGATTAAATCATTAACGACTAAAGATTGTTCTATCTGTATGGATACTTTAAAAAATCCAATTATGTTAGAATGCACACATTTATATTGTGGAAGTTGTATTATGAAATGGATTACAACGAACCGTAATTGTCCGTTTTGTAGAAAATATATTGCTAGTTATGATAAATTAATTGCAATTGTTAATGAAAATAAAATGAAAAAGGAGGAGAAAGAGATTATTATGTCAAAAGAGGATACATTTATTTCAATTATTAAGAATAAACCAGATGGAAAATTTCTAGTATTTACTAAGAATGATAATGGTTTTGATTCTATTAAACTTAAGATGGAACAGGAGAGAATTAGATATGATTTTTTAAAAGGAACCACAAATCAAATGATGACTATATTAGATAAATTCAAATCAGGAGAACTTAAGATTATTTTATTGAATACTCAATATGCCGGAAGTGGAATTGATATTAATTATGCTACAGATGTTATTATTTACCATTCAATGGGAATAGATAAACAACAAGCAGTTGGAAGAGCTCAGAGAGTTGGAAGAACTCAACAATTATATATTCATAATTTAGCTTACGACCACGAAATATAAATTTTTTTTTATAATAGTTATTATTAGAATAACTAATGAGTTGCTGTAATACTACTTATGATAATAAGAACTGTCCTTTAAAGATGTCAGATGGTCGAGTTTTTACAAATTATGAACCAAGATGTGTCCGTAATGCCTATTTAAATAATTTATTAGAAAAAAATAATGTTGTTAAATCAAGTTATGAACAGAGATTATTTTTACAAAATAATTATGATAAAATTGTTGAAGAAGAACGAAATTTAGTTTTAAATCGTTTATCTCCTTGTATCCCTTGTAATAAAGGAGAGTTAATTAATGAAACAATTCCTGAACTTGATAATAAATATATGGTATATTGTGATGGTGTTAATTGTTATAAAAATTTACATAATGATAAGGGATTAGGAACATCTAAATTATTTTAAATTATTATTATAGAAATAGTAATGAGTTTAATATCAATATCTGATAATAAAATTGATTGTCAAGTAATCCGAGAAAATAATTTTATGATAATTAAAGGTTATTTGAAAAATCCTTTAACTTATAAAAAAAGAATAATAATGGCACCTAATCCTCCTGATATAAGAACATCTTATTCAGGAACTGCTTTACCATTTCCTTGTGAAGAAATTGCATTAGAAAAAACAAAGAATTATTATGAAATTAAGGAAGATGGAGTTATAGACATTAAATTTCTATTTCCAAATTCTTTTTATAATCCCGAAGGAACTATAAAAATTAAATCACCATTTATCTTATTAATTGATGAAATAAAAATAATTTATGAAACCGTTGATTTATGTCCTCTTAAAACTTTAAGAGATAGAATTAGAGGTAATCCTAGTTTTTATGCTATAAAGGAATTATTATTACCTGTAGCAGATGCCGAAGATACTATGATTAATTATAGTAAAGCTAAAATTAATTATAATATTGCTTAATTTGTTTTTTTGGAAAGAATTTTGTTTAATCGTCTTAGTTCGTGTGCAATAGCACCAAGATGTGTAGCAACATTATTTCCCTCTTCATCTACTAGAAAATTTTTAAGTAGTTCATATTGGATAATTGAGGGGTCAAATTCTTCATCCTCATCATCGCTTTCTTCCTCCTCTTGTTCCTCCTCTTCTTCTTCCTCATCGTCATCATCTTCTTCTTCTACTTCTTTATCTTTAATCTCTAGTTCCTCTGATTCAGAACATACACTGTTTTTTTCATCATTTGAAGCCATACTTTTATTATATGAATAAAAGTATTAAAATAATTCTTATATAATTTTAAGGATAAAAATGAAAGTATTTATAATAAAATTTCTGGGTTTTTTATTAGGTTTCTTCATAACATTAATTATAATTAATTATATTACTATTGAAAATAAAAAACGAACAATTGAAAATTTTGTTGTTCCTACTTCTCCCGCTTTAACTATAAGTCGTTCCAATGATAAATTCATTGCAATTAATACATTTGATGAAACTAAAATTAATAATAGTGAAAATAGATGGTATGATATTACTGATAATAGTAATTATTTTATATATAAAAATAGTATTGGCTTAAAATCAAATAATATTAATGGTGATACCGGTGCTAAAGGTGCTAATTTAAGTTCAATTGAATTAAAAGGACCTAATAGTTATTTATTTGCAAATAATCGAGATACAAATGAATTAACTAATTTTAGTGTTTATTTTGCCGGTAAATTTAATGGTATTACAAATACTAATAATATTATATTTGAAATGGTTGGAAATACTGAAACTATTAATTATCCATCTGAAATTAAATATGCACAGTCTATAGTAAATATAAATTTATTTAAAAACCAAAATGATAATTTTGATATTATTATAACTGTAGGTAATGTTATTTATAAGGGTCTAATTAATAATATAGATAGAAATGTTATTATTAATGCTGATATTACTGCTTTTTATTTAACTTATTCACCAACTGAAATAATATTTGGAATAAATAAACAGATTTATAAATATTCAGTAGATAATACTGCATTTTTAGTAAAATTAGGTTCAACACCGGTAATTATAAATAAAGGTGGTAATATTAATTTTGATTTATATTTATTCGTTTATTATAAATCAGTAATTACATTTGAAGAAATACAAACATTAACTAGAAATACTTATTCTAATTTATCGGGTTTAGAAATGGCTGTTAATAATATACCAAAATGTGATGTAGTTAAAAAAGAAAATACGGATTTAGATGTTAAATTAAAAGAAATGGAGAATACTATTATAAAATCCATTGAAAAGAAAAATAATGAAATTAAGGAGAAACCTAAAATTAATGTTAAACCATTGGATTTAAAGGAAAAGGAAAAGGAAAAAACAGGATTATTTGATTGGTTATTTTAATTCGTTTATATAAATGATTTAAACATATAAAATTTAAGTAAAGATAAAGAATGAACGATTTATTAGAAGGAAATTTTAATAATAATAGAAAACAAATTACTGGAACTGATTTATTATTTAATAAAAATAAGATTAGTAATGAGGTAGCCTCTCTTTCTTCTTCTTTATCTTCTTTATCGAGTCAATCAAGTAATCATTCTAAATCTAAAAAAAGAATGATGAATAATGATGATGAAATACCAAGAATAAAGGTTCATAAAAAACCAATTATAAATCAAAGTAGATTTCAACAAGAGGAAGATTTTGAAGATGATGATGAAGAAGAAGAGGAGGAGGAAGAAGGTGGAGATGATGAAGAAGAAGAGGAGGAAGACAATGAAGACGATATGAGAAGTAATTGTAGTGAAAATAATTTAATAAAGAAAAAGAAAAATGAGATTAATGAGAAAAAGGAAATCTTATATCAATTGAATAGATTAGAATTAAAGGGATATAAGATTCCGGGCAATTTCTCTATGCAAACGGATATTAATGAACTTCGACATGAATATGATAGAATAGTAAGAGATAAAGATATAGATGCTAGTGTAAGATTTCAACGAAAAATGTTAATGGCTTTCGTTACAGGAACTGAATATCTAAATACTCGTTATGATCCCTTTGCTATTAAATTAGATGGTTGGTCTGAACAAATACATGATACTATAACCGATTATGATGATATTTTTGAGGAATTACACGAGAAATATAAAGCAGATGGGAAAAAGATGGCACCTGAATTACGATTATTTATTAGTTTAACCGGTAGTGCTTTTATGTTTCATTTAACTTCTAAGATGTTTAAAGAAAGTTCTATTCCAGGTGTTGAAGAAGTCTTTAAATCAAATCCTGAATTAATGAAACAATTCCAAAGTGCAGCAGCAAAACAATTTATATATAAGAATACGGGAATAGAACAACAACCACAGAAAGGAAATGGAAATGGAAATCCGAATCAGAATGGATTATTTGGAATGATAGGTAATTTATTTGGAGGTTTAACGAATACACCAGCATTTAATAATAGTCCTAAAATGCCGATGAATAAGAATGAGATAAATTTACATAATAATATATCGCCACATTTGGAGGAAGATAATAAAATCGAGACGTTATCAATTAGTGATGAGGAGATAACATCGATAATAGAGGATGCAACTGATGTTAATTTATTAAAAAAGTCAGTTAGAGGAAAAAAAAATAGAACATTAAATATTTAATTTATTTCTTGGTGCCAATTTTTTTAAGTTCTTTGCTGGTATTTACAACAAAACTATTAAAATTATTCATTTCTTTTTTTAAACTTTTAGGTATTTTACGAATTGAACCTATTGGGTCTCGGATGGCATCACTGGCATTTTTGCTGGTTTCTTCAACGGTTTTAATGACACTAAATAGAACAGTAAAAACAGTGGTGCTTATTATTCCTATTACAAATAGAACAACTAATAATATTAATTCTATTATGGAACCAACCATTATTATTTCACGTCGCATATCTTCAGAACATTTACATTTCTCATCAACTAAATAGCGAGTATAACGGAATACAACATAAATATAATAAACAAATACTAATAAGAATATTAAATCTACATATTTATATAATATTAAAACATTATCACCTAAATATTTCTTTATCACATTTTCGGAAACAAAAGCGGTTAATAATAGATAGACAATGGCAAATATAGTAAATACTTTAATGAATTTAGAATTTGAAGTCATAGCACATTCACATCCTTTACTTTCTAAATTTTGGGTATATGTGTATATAAGGACCAATAAGATTACTACTAATAAGGAGTATAACATTTTCATAATATAAGCTATACCAAAATTCATTATTTATTATAATTCTATTTTATTATAAATATTATTTTATTGGAATAATAAATATTTTTCTATCTTTTGGTTTTAAATAAGGTATTTTAAAATAATCAAATATATCTTTTTCACTGATTGGAATAAAATTATCCTTTAAACCTTTTATCCCGTCATTTAAAACTTGATAATTCTTGATACTACTAATTATCACAAATTATTCATTTTAATGTATTTTATTATTTTTAATACTAACATAATAAAATATATCAAAATGTAAATAATTAAGTTTTAATAGAGCAATGACATACTCTTTTTTTAATATCATCATAATATAATAATCCTATTTTTTGTTTATTATTGAGAAGATGTTGATTATTTTTTAATTGTTCTATGGATGTAATATTATTGGCGATGATTTCATCAATTTTAACTTTACCGATTCCATAAATTTCATTTAATTCTTGTTTAAATAGATAGATATTATCATTTTTAATATTTTCAATTTCATAATCGATTTTGCCGGTTTCAATAAGTTCCTTAACTTTTTTATTGATTCTATCACCGGCTTTTATATATTTAATAAAATCATCATAATTATATATTGGATGTTTTAGTGTATATAATTGAATAAGGACTTTAGAATAAGCCTGAACTTTATAATATTCTTTTAATTGAATTAAATAATTTTTGATATTTGTTAAATGTTCTATAATTTCTGATTTTAAATTATTCATTTCTTTCTAATAATTTCATTATTTTAAATTTTGTGGAATTTTCAAAATCATTTAAATTATATTTTTCTAAGTTATTCAAAATTGCTTTATTTTTGGTATTATCAAATATAATTGCTATTTCATCTAATATAAATTCGATTATATGTTTATTATTATTATTATTATCAATCATATATATATTGATTGTCATATTAATATTATCAATTAAAGTTAATAAAAATTCTGTTTTATTCAATTTATCATTAATATTAATTAATGCCTTTAATAAACATAATGATTGTTTTTTAAATTTTACAAATTTACAATAATTATCATAATTATCATTATGATATAAAAGTTTATAATCTATTAAGAACTCTTCAGATACAAACCATTTTTTATCGGAATTATAAGATTTACAATAATCATTTATATGAAAATTAATATAAGATTCCGGAAATAAATATAAAATATCGATATATATATTATTTGATGAGATTTTAATGAAATTGATTAATATATCAAATAAGAAATGCAATTTATCATCATTTATATTCTTAATAAATTCCTTGATTTTATTATAAATAATAATTTTATTTATATCCGTTAATTTATTTAAAAATGATGTGAATTCCTTTTTATATTTCATTTCATCATTTATATCTATTAATACTACATAGGGACGTGTTCTATTACTCGTTTTAACTATTTTCTTTTGTGCTGCAATAACTTTCTTTTTTTCCCATAAACTTTTAGCATCATAATTAGAAATAAAACAATTATAATTCGCAATCAATTCATTAACTTTCTTTTGTAATATCTCATTATCACTAATAGTATTTTTTTCATAATAACTTTTAAAAGTATTTAAAGGTATTTTAATAAATCCTAAATCGTTATTATCCATAATATTAAACAATAATTATATTTCTTTAATTCAATTCTTTTTCTAAAATTCTGTCGATTAATTGACTTTTAGTTCCTTCAGTATTTAGTTCAAGTTCTAAACATTTTTCTTTTAATTTATCTAGATTTAATTTTTGTAATTTCTTTTTGGTTAAATTGCTACTTATAATAGATTCCTTATCATCGGTTATTACTTCTTTTTTTAGATCGAATATTGGTTCTTTTATCTCTTCAATTTCTATTATATCGGAATCAACATTTATAACGGGTTCATCATCAAATATTTGGGTCATTATTATTTCATTCATATCAATTCCATCATTTTTCTTAGACATAATACAATGATTATTTTGGGAACATTCTATATTAAATAACTTTTCATTTATTATATAAACATCATTTTCCAAAATAAATAATTTATAAACAAGATAAATTATTACACATAATAGAAATAACATAAATAAATAATAGAATAAATTATTAATATTGAATAATAACTTAGCAATCATTTCTTAAATTTTCATTACATAATTTGTTTTTAGTTTCAATCGCACTATTAATAATCTCATCATTAAATTTCTGTTTTTTCAATAATTCGATTGCTATAGTTTGTTTCGAACTTCCCTTATTTATCTTATAATCAAATTTAAATTTATCATCTCCATTAACACTAATATTCAAAAATCGTTCTTTATTCTCCTCTAAAGTAATTAAATTATGAAAATGAGTTGTTATTATTATTGTTATTCCTTCTAAATTACCCAAATATTTAGCAATTGCATAAGCTACAGCCATTCCTTCTATTGGTGGTGTTGAATGCATTGGTTCATCCAAAATAAAAATACCTCTTTTCTTCTCTTTATTTATATTATCCGCTATTTTAATGATATTACTACAACAATCGGTTTCTGCTTCAAAATAAGATTTCTTACCAATTTCATCAGTTATACGCATAAATGAAATAATTGCATCATATATCATTAGTTCTCCTTTACTTCCATTAATAATTCCGAAAGTTTGTGATAAGATTATATTAGAAGCAATTGATTTTACATAGGTAGTTTTACCACCGGCATTAACTCCCGTAATAATCAAATTTCTATTTAGATTTAAGGGATTCTCAATTTGATTATACGATAATAAAGGATTTCTTAAATTCCATATTTTGGTATGATTATTATTATAAGTTGGTATATTCCAATATTTATTTTTTTTGATATTAGTTATGGAATTGATGACATCGAGTGTATAAACAACTTTTAAGATAGTAATGATGGATGATTTAAATATTGGATTTTTCCATAATTTATAGATAGTTGATATATCATAATTAATTTTTTCAAGATTTTTAACTGTTTGTATTACCTCTTCTTTTGTTAAATTATATATATTATAAGATAACCAATTATAATTTGATTGTTTTATTAAAACTAATGAACTTTTTATGAAATTAACTAATCCCTTTATTTTTATCAATAACTTTTCACGTGTCTTATAAATTATATATGATATTAAAAAGGTCTGATATATACTATAAAAATATATAAAGACATAAATTAAAAAACTAATGATTTTCATTAAATCTTTTTTAAGATTACCAGAGGGTTTTAAGACAATTTTAAGAAATTGGAATAAGATTTGAAGATATTTAAAGAAACTTAGATTTAGATGCATATATTTATTAAGATAATAGAATGGAGTTATTATGATAGATAAGGGATATATAATACAAGTAAGTGGCATAAAAATTATTTTATAGAGATGGTATAAATCAAGGAAAGTTCTAAAATTATTCAATTTATTTATTAAATAGGTGGATGGAAATAATAAATTGATACTCATATCATCTTCAATATCTTCTTTAAGATTCATTATCCATAATAAATCTTTTTCTGTAGTTTTGAGAATATTAAGATGATAACTGGAAATATTAAAATTTGTTTTTTGTCTTTCTAATAATAATTCTTTATTATTGATGGGATTTTTAATTATTTTATCGATTACAATGGAACCACCACGTGTTATAGGTAATTTAGATATCCATTTATCTATAGTAGTATCAGTATAAATAGATGCACTAGTATTAATGGTATCATTAATGGATATATCGGATAAAATGGAGGATAAGACTAAATTAAGATTAGTTTCGGTAATTTCAAGGAAATTATCTAATTCTTTAATATCCATAATTAAAAATTAATAATAAAAAATAAATTGTAATTTAATTTCACTTAAAATAAAAAATGATATAATATTTAACAATCTTATTTATAATGGATAATTGTATTGTTATTATTTATGATAATTATATATATAAAATTGAGAAGGAACCATTTGAAACTGATGAGAATACATATAAACGTGGTTGGTATATAATTAAGAATTTAGATAAATTCAGTTATGATGATGTTGTAGTAAATTCATTAATATATTTGAATGAAAATAAAAATAATATGAAATATAATTAAGATTTACCGAATATTTTTTTTATATTGAAATTTTTATCGGTTGCAAATCGAGTAGCTAAAAATGCTAAGGCTGCCGCAAAAGGTGCTAATTCAACTGCACCTCCTTTTACTTCGGCTTGTGGTTGTTGTAATGCAGAACTTAAAGCAGTAGTGCTATTTAATAATTGGTCCATAAATGCACCTCCTTTTCTTTTAAGTTTATTTCTCTTAATTTTAGTTGCTCCTTCAGCTTTATTAGGTTTAGCTTTAGGTTTTCTACGTTTAACACCACCAGTAGTTAAAGCATTATTAAATAACATATAATCATCATTTACATTAGCACAAGTGGAACAACCAGCCTTTTTTAACATATCTATTATTTATATATATATTATTTTTTTAGATTAAAAACAAGAAAAACAGCGGTTATAGTTGTAATAAAATTGAATAGAATAAAGATAATTAAAAATGGGATGATATAATATAGGGTATAAATTAATATTGGTTTTATTATTTCTGTTCGAATATCTGATTTTAATATCTCTTCTTTAATGAATTTAATAATAAGATTAATTAATTTATTATTATGCGTCATTATTTATATTCCTATTACCTTAATATTAATAAGAATGAAACATTTATTTAAAAATCCGCAGAAAAAAGGCAAAGGTTATATCTGTAATTCTCAAGACAAAATTTTAATTGAATTAAATGATATAAAGATAAAGAATTTTAAGAAATTGGGTGATAATAATGGTTATTATTTTGAATCAATTGTTCCTTCTAAATATAATAAAGAGGAGTTAAAATTGCTTACAGATATTGATGAAGATGCAAAAGAGTGTTTATATAGTAATTATAATGAATGGTTTAAGACTGAGGATGAAAATGATGATATAATAAATGAGATATATATAAAATCTGTGGATGATGAAAATATTACAATTATATTGAGTAATAAGATAGAAACCCGAATAGTGATAAATGAAGAGGAAAAGGATTTAGATGATTTCATTGAATTTATAAATAATAATAAGAGAAATAAGAATTTGATAGTTAATTGTGATATTTTATTTTTAGGTATTTATATTAATAAAAGTAATATAATTAATAAATGGGCGTTTAAGAGTATTAATATAGAAACGATGGATATAGATAATGATTGGAATAGAAAAGAGATAGAGGAGGAATGGAGATATGATTTAATTGCATATGAAGAGGAAGTAAATATAAAAATAAATAAAATGCAGACATCTTTAGAAAATGCCAAAAAAATATTTAATGAAATTATTACTGAGAAAAATTTAAAAAATTGGGAATTTAAAATTGATAAATTAAAAAATAATATTTTATCTATATATGATAATAGATAGATATTATTTAATGGCGTCAAATAGTTCAGTTGTCATATCCTTTGCTATTGCTATATTATTATTATTAATTTTAATGCTTCTTTTATCATACAATTCTAAATGTAATTCTGATAAAGTTGAACGATTTATAAATACTTCTAGTGGTATAACTGAACCTTTAATGGATTATAATGAACGTTTTGGAAATGAAATTAAAGAAAGTTTCAGAGATAAGGAAAAAACCCAAATTCAAGACCCATACAATCCCGAGGGTTCTAAACATATAAATAATGATTTATTACAACCATTTGAAGGTAATGTCGAAGTTGAGGCTTTCACTAATATAAATGACACTCAAGACCCTACAACCTGTTTTAAACGAGATAGATTAACTAAAGACGATTTATTACCAAAAGATGCTAATTTAAAATGGGCTCAAATAAATCCTTCAAGTGCTGGTGATATTACCGATAAAAACTTTTTAACTGCTGGATATCATTTAGGTATAAATACTGTAGGTCAATCATTACGAAATGCTAATCTTCAATTACGTTCCGAAATTCCAAATCCTCAAGTTGCTGTTAGTCCATGGTTAATATCAACTATTGAACCTGATGTAAGACCCGTTAGTTTTGAAATAGGCAGTGCTCCTTCTTATTAATCAAAATTAACAAAACATTTAGTGTTTAATATATCTTGGTATGGGATAATTGAGGTTTTCTTTTCTTTTCTATAAATATTTTTAGACATATTATCATAAACGATATTTTGATTTTCTAGAGCATAAGTTATAACACGATTAGAAAAAGCCCATTTAAAGAAATTTAATTGACCGATAGTAGTTTCGATGGATAATTGTTTTTCAGGTTCAATGATAAAAGTAATACGATCATGTCGTCTAAAAGAATCAAAATTGATTTTTTTGAAGGATTTAAGTTGTGCCCGATAATCCAAATATAAATTTATTTTTTTATATTTATTAATATTTTCATCAGGTAAATTATAATAAATATTATTATTATCCAAAGAAATCCAATAATTAATATTATTATTTTTGGCATATATTGTAACTAACCAATCAATCATTCTTAATGATAAATCGTGTTTGCCATCTATAATATTTTTCAAAATATATTTATATTTTTCGTTCTTTGAATAAAAATTACTTAATGATGATAATAAAAGTTCTTTACCGTTATTATTCGACATTAAATTACTTTATTTTAATTCTTTTAAATCATTATCATATCAAATATTAATGCTACAATTGATAAACATAATAAGATTCCTATTTTTTTATCCCATAAATAGAGATAGAAATTTAAAATTAGTAATATTAATAATAACCAGAAATTCTCATAAAATTCTAATATATATTCAGGATATGGAACAGAAGGTCTTAAACCATAAATTAATAAATAGGCACTCAAAAAACCAATAATAATATATCTCAAAAATAATATAATATTCATTCTATAATAATTATTTTTTTTCTTTTCAATAATAATTATAGAAAATGATTAACTTTTCTTTATTGGAAGATGCATTTCCCAATGATGATAAAACTATTAAGAAAAAAACAAAAAAAACCGAAGATTGCAAACCTCTACAACCTCCTATTTATAATCCACCCTCTAATTGTGATAATTCCAAATATCATAAAGAAATTATGGATATCGCTTTAAATCAAGATTTAAAGAAAGTTGATTATAAAAAAGATGGTATAAAGGCTTTTGATTATGATGAAATGGATGCTTATATTACTGTAAGTAATATAAAGACTAATAATACAGATAAGACGGAGGAATATAGGACAACACCATTTTTAGCGAATTATTTAAAAAGTTTGAGAGATAATTTAAATAAACCGGTGGTGAATAGTAATGATAATTATACGAATATAGAACAATTTACTAATATGAATATGAAAGTTGATATTAATTTATATAATTTATTTTTATTTATATTTTTAGGAATAGTAATTATTTTATTAATAGATCAAATAACAAGATTAGTTTCAATTCATAAGATTTAAAGGAATTATTATTTGTATTTTTATTATATTAATTTTTCATATAACTATTAACAAACTCGTCATTAATAATAGGTTTTCTTTAATATTTTATTTTTCGTATTTTTATGTATAAAATATTATAAAAATAACTTATATAATTTGTATAGGACATAAATAAAAAAAATGATTTATTTATATAAAATTATTATATTATAAAATATATAATGTCAAAAATAATTTATGAAAAAATAAATGAAAAATATATAAAATTAAAAAGTTATATTAATAATACTAGTTCTTTTCGCAATACATACTTAGAATCATTAGAGTTATTATTAAAAATAATTAATGATAAAACTGATGATGAATTTAATGATTTTTATATAAAATATATGTCTAATTTTCAATTAAAAAGATATTATTTTGCAAGATTATTTGATCCGTTTAAAGAATGTAATTTTAATAAATTTGATAATTTAAATGATTTTCTTAATAAATCTTATTTATCACCTTGTAATGTAAATGAAGAATTCTATTTTATAGAATTAAATAAATTTCTAAATGATATTCTTATTATTAATTTAAAACTTGAAAGTGAAAAACAAGAAAAATTAGAACTTATTAAAAAGGAAGAAGAAATTAAAATGAAAATTATTAAGGAAGCAATTAAAAAAGAAGTTGTTAAAAAAGTTAAAAAGACATCAACAAAGTCTGATGTAAAAAAAAGCGAAAATATTATTGATAATAATGATAAGAAAAAAAAGAAAAAACCTATTTCTGCTGCAATTAAAAGACTTGTATGGAATACTAATATTGGAGAAGATGTTAGCAAATCTAAATGTATGTGTTGTTATTCTACTGATATTACCCAAATGTCCTTTAATTGTGGTCATATTGTTGCAGAAGCAAATGGTGGTGAAACCATTGTAAGCAATCTTAAACCAATATGTCAAAATTGCAATTCAAGTATGGGAACTAAAAATATGGAGGAATTTATGAAATCTCTTAAATAAATTATTTATGAATAATTACATATTGTTTAGTTATTTTTCTTGTTTTATTATTATCTCTTAATATTTTTTTAAATATTAATATATATTTATTTATTATTAATTTTCTTAATTTAGTCATAGTAATCTATTTATTTTTATTAAGTATATTAATAGTATATTTAACTTGTTCTTTTGTTATTTTATAGGACATAGAAGTTCTCTTAAGTTTTAAGATGTTTATTTTTCTTATAATTAATAATCAATTTTGCTAATTATTATTTTTTTACAATTAAAACTATTATATAAGTAATATTTAACTGTTGATAAATTATAATTTTATGTTTTATGTATCATTATAATTACCTAATAAAAATAAATTATCAGAGGACTTAAAGGAATTATTATTAAAAATAGATATAATGAAACCTATTACACATTTAGTGTTTGGTGGAAATGCATTAAGAACATTATGTTTATGTGGTATATTAAGATATATTTATTTTTATAATTTGAATGTTTTTATTAGGGATGTTTCGGGCACTTCTATGGGTGCTTTTTTTGCCTTAGCATTTGCTTTAAAAATTCCAATAGAATTATTAGAAAAAATAATTTATAAAGTTTGTAAAGATACCAATTTAACTAAAATTCCACCTTCTGCATTTCTTAATATCTTTGATACTTATGGTATTGGTTCTTCATTAGATTATTTAGAAGATATCAGAACTTATATTAAAGATAATTTTAATCAAAATGATATGACCTTTTTAGAATTATCCAAAAAAACTGGTATTAATTTATATGTTAGTGCTACTAATATTAATGAATGTAAAAATACTAATTTTAATGTTAATAATACTCCTAATGTTTCTATTATTGATGCAGTAAGTGCTTCAATGTGTGTTCCATTATTATCCAAACCAATTATTATAGATGATAATTATTATATTGATGGATATTTAACTGATAATTTCCCATTAGAAGTTTTTAAAGATATTCCGAGAGAACAAATATTAGGGGTTGCTGTGAATGTTAAATCTGATTATGATAATAAAAATGAATCTAATATGAGTTTTTTAAAATATATCCATAATATATTATATATTGTCTATAATAATACTTATAAATTATGTTATTATAATAAAATAACCAGTTATGATAATTTTTTAATAATTGATAATAGTCCAATTAGAAGTATTTTTAATCCTATTATAAATGATGATTGTATTGATTTTAGTTTAAATGAAGATGATATTAATAATTTATTTTTACAGGGATTTAAGGAACTTAATGATTATATGAATAAATTTAATTATTCTAATAGTAATCTAGATTTAACTTTTTGTGAGAGGTCATCAACTTTCCAAGATATATAAATATAATTATTATTAGGATTTGGTAGTTGTATTACATATAAACCCGATAATTTCAATTCATTTATAATATATTCAATACAAGTTATATGATTATATAGAGGAAATCCAATAATAATAGGTGGTATTTTATAATATAAATTTAATCCTCCGTGTTCTGCTATATGTTTAATTTTTTTATTACAATTATCCAAAATATGATTAAAGACCATAGAATTTTTATTTTCCTTTTTCTTTTTGATATTATATAATTCTGCTATTGAAATTTTTGGTGGTTTATTCATTATTATTATAATAATAAATTAATATTTCGTGGTCCATTCCAATATTAAATATGCGTCTCGTTCTCCTTCATAAGTATTTTTAGATGGTAATAACATAATAGTAGGAGCAGAATTAACATCCTTATATTCCTTTCCTTCATTAGAATTTAAATTTATTTTTTCTACTTTAAGACCTGAATATTTACTATTAGTTTTTAAGATTTCTTTTAATTTAGTCCATTCTGAATCAAAATTTTGACAATGTGGACACTCATCCATAAAGAAATAAACTAATTTCTTTTCACTTGTAAAACGTTCTACATAACTACGTCCAAAAACTACACCTAATATAATAATAACACCAACTATTCCGAGAACTATAAATAAACGAGTATTAGAATCGGATTTTTTAACCATATCTAATAATTATTAAAGAAATTAATAAATAATAATAATATTATAGCTATTTTTTTTAAATTTTGATAATAAATTAATATCATTTATTAGAAATAATCGATAATCATAATTAATGATACTATTATTATTTATAATAATTGGTATATGATTTTTTTTTAATAATTCCTCTTGTATTTCTTTAATATCTCTATTAATTATAATAATAGCTCTATGAATATTTATTGTTTGATATAAAGATTCAATATAATCAATAAAATTCATTTATTTAATAATTTACTTATTTTAATATTTATATAGTAAATATAATAGACTAATTATTATGAATATTAGATTTATATAAATAATTATATTGATTATGATATCATTAATATTTTTTAATTTAAATTTATTTAGCCATAAAATGGAATTGATAATGAAAAAAAGATAAATTACTAAGATTATAATTAATAATAATTTCATTCTTTACTATTAATTAAAATAAAAATAAAAAATGAGATAATTATGAATTATTTATGATTATAAAAAATGATTAGAACTTTAATATTGACAGTTCAAAGTTCCATTATTTTCTCTGGAAATAATCCCGATATTTATAATTTAAAAAATATTAATTTTAAATCGAGACCTACATTAGAACATATATTTCCAAAATGTTATATGAATAAAATTAGTTATAATGATTTACATAATATATTCAAATGTAATGATGAGATTAATAATAAACGTTCTAATTATAAATTTAGTGAATTTAAGAATTTTGAAGATTTAGAACGAGTTTTAATGACTGATAATTATATATCTATTAAAAATAAGGTATTTATTCCAGAAGATGAGAGTAAAGGAATAATTTCACGTAGTATTATGTATATTGCTTATGAATATAATTTAAGATATTCAAAAGTTATAGATACTGAGAATTTAATAGATTGGTGTTTGAGATATCCACCTATTGAAAGTGAAATTTACCATAATAATATGGTTTTTAATAAACAATATAAAAGAAATAAATTTATTGATTTGTATAATAAAAAGAATTATAAAAAATACATTAAAGGTTTATTTAAGGAATAAAAGAAAAAAAATGATTTGAAATATTATTTTTATTTTTAACGAATGTATAATAAACGGAGGCAAGACAAAACCGAAAGTGAAAATGAAGAAAACTGTAAGATAATAAATAAGAAACATAAATTATTTTTATCAAAAGCTGCCGAAATTGCATTAAAATCTAATATGCTCCATAAACACGGTGCAGTTATTGTTTATAGAAATGAGATTATAGCATCTGGTTTTAATGAATTATGTGATTATATGAATAGTAATTATAGTATTCATGCTGAGGTGTCAGCTATTAGTAAATTATTTCATAATAAGAAGATATTAGAATTATGTGATATTTATATAGTTCGTGTTGCATCATCACGATTTGATAATTGTTTAAAAAATTCAAAACCGTGTAAAAAATGCACGAATTTTATAAATAAATATAATTTGAGGAATATTTATTATTCTACCAGTTTTGAATATGAGAAAATAAAAAATGATTATTTTTATTAATAATCTTTTTATTCAATGTTAGTAAAAATATTAGGTATTACTTTAATTAGTTCTTGTATTATTTATTATATATATAATGAATATAAAATAAAAGAAGAAAAACAAATTATTAAATATAATAATAATGATAGTATATCAAGAACAATATTAACACAAGAAGAAAAGATATATAATGATAACTATTTTACTAAAAAGAAAACAATAACAAAAACAATTGTAATTAAAAAGAAAATAAATAATAATAATTATAAATGATTGAGATAATATTATTTATAAGTATGAGTGGAACTATAATAATTTCCTATTATTTATATAAAATAAAACAAATAGAGATAAAAACCGATTATAAACAATTAATAAATATATGTAAAGACGAAATAAAAAACAATTCATTGAAAAGTAAATTAACACCAGAAAAGAAAGAACAGTTAATAACTTATATACATACAAAAATGAATAAGAACAATAAAAACCAACGATTAATTACAATATTAAATTATCTCAAATAATATCTTTTTATTATTTTTATTATTTTTATTATTTTTATTATTTTTATTAGAATCTTATTAGGATTATTATTAGAATCTTAAATGATTCTTAAATGATTCTTAAATGATTCTTAAATGATTCTTAAATGATTCTTAAATGATTCTTAAATGATTCTTAAATGATTCTTAAATGATTCTTAAATGATTCTTAAATGATTCTTAAATGATTCTTAA
>Ga0247841_10003715_pt1 | contig 27606 bp, 26 predicted proteins | sample LaCruzMarch2015__2_FD_192410 | JGI IMG/M metagenome (GOLD analysis project Ga0247841, IMG submission 192410) | Freshwater microbial communities from meromictic Lake La Cruz, Castile-La Mancha, Spain - LaCruzMarch2015_18m | ecosystem: Environmental > Aquatic > Freshwater > Lake | place: Spain... | reverse complement strand
CGATGTTGTCGACTTTGATAGGGGTATTCATAACTCGATGAGATACATGGGTTACACTTTTTTAGCAATAGAAAACAAGCTGAAATCTGGTTTCAATGTGTTACCTATGTATCTCATCTTCTGCATATGGTGATTTTTACGTCTCTAAACGTCTAAAATACACAAAATTTCAAAACCAAACCTTATTTCAAGAGTAAATTGAGTGGTTTCTACTGGACAATCACGTCATTCCAATCACTGGAATCGTTGATCATGTTGCTCAGCCATTGTTTGAGAGTGATTCCGGTTGTTTTGTATGTTGAAAATGGTCTAGCATTTGGTAAGTTCAATAAAACATGCCCATTACCGGGAATATAGAAGAACTTTGTCGAAGAAGAATTGTCGGCATCACGGTTGGCTTTTACTTTTCGCATGACATTTGCCACTGCCGTATCGGAATTTGGACTTTTCATCATAGATGCGACACCAGTCATCATGAAATCGTTCCATTCTGAAAGGAAAGCATAACGAACATCCGGATATTGTTTTCCGTTATATCTGACTATATCCGCAACATCTTTTACACCATCTTCTCCCGCTTGGATTGATTGACCGACTTGTGTGTTTTCTATTCCCCATACTGAAAATGCCGTCTTTAAAACATCTGCAGGATAATCTTGTGTCCACAAGCCGTTGCGGTCTTTGCCTGGCGCAAAAGGAAGTCCCGAGTCCCCTATTGCGTATATGCTTGTCGGGCTGGGAAAATATTTTTTAACAAGCTGAATATTTATAGCGACTCCATCTCCTCCGGCACTGCCTCCGGCAAAAACCAACTTTGTGGGGTTCGGGTACATTTGTTTTAATTTAGCAAGAAAGAGTTCTAGATTACGGGAACCGTAATGATTCACATATTCATGTATGGCGGGATCTGTGCTGTAGTCGGTAGTTTTGTTGCCGGAAAACAAATCTCCAGTACAATACGCTATCTCAGCAACACTAAAATTTTGGTTATTCATGGGATTCCAAGGTGCGGCACTGCCAATATCGCCACCATTATTCCAATCTCCCACGCTTAATGATTTGTCTGCCGAGGGAGCCGACATTGGCGTTGTTCCCTTACCGTCATCGCCGGATCCAGTGCATTTTTCATTGCTGCACCCGCATGTTTTTTCACTGAAACACGCTCCGCCGCCGTCGAGATAGATTAGTAAGTTTGTTGATCCGGTTCGATTCGTTATGTCCATCCTGGCGGGGCTGCCATCACCACATAAAGCACCTTCTACGGCATAAGGTTGGGCTTTGGGAAGAGTATTTTTTAGTAACGAAGAATTCTGCAGCAGCTGACTATTATTGGGTTGCAATGATGTAAAAAACATTGTCCCAAGCAACAAAATAAACCCGGAGATCAATGCAACGACCCAGGTCGTATGTACTTTACTATTTGATGATGTTGGTGAATTTTTCATGTCTTGTTTGGTGTTGTTTTTTTGTACTAGTAAACTAATTTAATTTTATGCCCATGCATCGTATTGTCAATCAATCAAAAAACCTCCCACACGGGAGGTTTTTTGATTTTGGTTAACTAATTATAATGTCGTATCGATATCAATCATCAACTCGCTGCTGGTTACTGTTACGCTTCCGCAAGTTTTTGCTGTAGTGGAATAATTATTTCTGGCGACATTTTTCGCATTTTTCAATGTGAGTTTGGCCGTCGCTACCGCGTTCTTGTACGTAGTGGTTAGAGTTCGAAATGCGCTTTGCCTTGTTGCTTTATTTGTTATGACCCAAGCGGCGTTAGCTGCATTCATGCGTGCGGTTAACGCTGAAGAAATTGAGGCGGAATACGTGTTCCAAGCGGCAATAGTCGCGGTGTCTCTTGTTTTTGTGGCGTTTGCCATACAAGTCAAATTAACGGTGCCCTTTACTGTTGTGGATGCGAGCGCGGGAACCGCACCAAAAAGCACCAACGCCAACGTACCGAGAGATAATAGATACTTACGCATTGTTTTTTATGTTACTGATTAGTGTTTTTATTATACAATACCCCTATTGCTCCCCACAACTTCCACATACTTTGCTTGAGTGGCATAATTAATAGGAAGCAGATTTTATTTGGTTGATTTTAAATAAACATGCAACAAAAAGTTAAACAAGCAGTGATTTTTTCCAGTACGATTACAACCATAATAGTGGGAGTTTTTAGTATGGCCTTTGTCACAGCAAATGCCTCGAATAGGTACACGTTTACTGGGCGTGGAATTGTTAGTGAAAATAATTTGGATGAAAAAACGATACGAGTTTCATTTAAACAGATTTCAAAACAGGCAGAGGGGCTTATCTCCGGAGGAGAACCAACAACGATAAGAGTTCATCAAGCAAATATCTCTAAAATAAATGCCGCCGGAGAGCTCGTAAAAACAACACAAAGCAACATCGATACTGGCGTTGAGGTTATTGTTTCCGGTGCGGTAAAAGCGGATAACAGTTTCTCGGCAAGTAAAGTCACGATCAATCCTAGGAAATTTAAAATTCACGGAAAATTGATTGCAATAAACAAAGAGCAGATGAGTATGACGCTTGAAGTGAGCGCTTCGAATTACAAACCAACGAAATTTGTGGGAACTGTTACAAATATCACCTATACCCCAAGGTTAATTGTTACTAATAGTAACGGTGGTACAAAGAAAGTTGATAAACTAGAACCAGTAAATCAACGCGTAACAATCGATGGTAACGTTATTGGTGATGATCAATTGGAAGCAATAAAAATAAACGATCCGCTGTAGACAATTACTGTCTACATAAGTCCATCCCCGCGAAGGCGGGGATCTTAGTTAAAAGATGGATTATCGTACTAAGTAGATAAGATTCCCGCCTTCGCGGGAATGGTTATTTTTTACAGCCGACCTTTCAACCAAAAAATCCTTTATTCTTCCCTGCTTCCTCAAATTCGCGCAGAATTTCTTCTTGTTTTTTAGATAATTTTTTTGGCACTTCCACATTGACTGTAACGCGTTGATCTCCTCGGTGTCCTGAATTGCCAATAGTAACTCCTTTTCCGGTTAACTTAAATTCTTGGTCCGGTTGAGTTCCCTTTGGTATTTCTAATATTTCCGTATCGTCTACGGTTTCTACTTTTACCTTTCCTCCTAATGCGGCGGTAACAAATGAAATAGGAAGCTGTGAAAAAATATCGTTTCCGCGTCTAACAAATCGTTTGTCTTCTTTTACGGCTATGCCAATATAGAGATCACCTAAATCACCTCCATATTTTGGCGCTTCACCTTCTCCTGTTAGGCGAATTCTAGTGCCCGTGTCCACTCCCGCGGGAATTTTTACAATCAATGTTTCCATTTGTCTCGTTCTTCCTTCTCCGTGACACTCTGAACATTTTACCTCGGCTTTTTTCCCCTCGCCGTGGCATTCCGGACAAACAGATTCTTGGACCATCGTGCCAAGCATTGTCCTGACCTGTGTTCTGATATATCCGTCGCCTTTGCATGTTTTACATGAAACTATTTTTGTGCCTGGTTCAGCTAAATTTCCTTTACAGTGCTTACATGTGCGAAATCTGTTTAGGGAAATTTCACGCTTTGTTCCAAAAACCATGTCGTGAAAAGAAATGGCCATGTCTATTTGTAGGTCACTACCCCGCGCTCGTTCTCGTTCGCCGGCACGTCCTCTGCCCCCCGTTCTTGAGCCGCCAAAAAATTGAGAAAAAATATCCCCAAAATTTCCGAAGTCTTCATAGTTTACATTAAAACCCTGTCCGCCAAATGAATTGAAGTCGAAACCGCCGGCTCCTCCGCCTTGTTGACCGGCTTGTTCAAAAGTTTGGCCATATTGGTCGAACTGTTGTCTTTTTTCGGGATTGCCAAGAATTTGGTACGCCTCGTTTAATTCTTTGAATTTTTCCTGATCTCCCCCCTTATCAGGATGGTGCCTGTGAGCCATCTTTCTATAGGCGCGTTTAATCTCGTCGTCTGAAGCGTTTTTTTCAACTCCTAATATTGCGTAGTAATCTTTGGCCATTTGACTTGTGGGTACTTAAATGAATTGTATCTAATATAACTTATCGCTTTTGCCCGCCCCGCATTTACGGGGCGGGCTTTAAAAGCAATGGCTAATTATTATTTCTTTTCCGCTTCACCTTCAACAGTTTTCCCCTCTTCCGGCTTTTCATTGGTTGATTGGCTAGCGTCTTCGGGTTTGGGAGTAGTTGTTGTCTGTTGTTGCTTGTACATTTCCGCGCCGGCTTTTTGGACTGTTTGATCCAAATCATCCATCGCCTTTTTGAGCGCGACGGCATCAATGCTGTCTTGCTCGCCATGAGCGATAGTTTTCAATGCTTCAAGTTTTTCCGTGATTTCCTTTTTCACGTTTTCCGGCAACTTTTCATTTGAATCTTTGAGGAATTTTTCGGTGGAGTAAATCATTGTTTCTGATTTATTTTTTTCTTCCACGCGTTCCTTGCGGGCCTTATCTTCCGCAGCATGTTCTTCGGCCTCATGTTTCATGCGTTCCACTTCATCTTTGGACACGCCAGACGATCCCTGAATGGTGATTTTTTGCTCACGGTTAGTTGCTTTGTCTTTGGCTGAAACAGTTAGAATGCCGTTAGCATCGATATCAAAAGTCACTTCTATTTGAGGAATACCGCGTGGTGCCGGCGGAATTCCGTCCAAAATAAATTGTCCTAGGGACTTATTGTCTGCTGCCATTTCGCGTTCTCCTTGTAGAACGTGAATTTCCACTTGTGGTTGGCTGTCTGAAGCAGTTGAAAATACTTGTGTCTTCTTGTATGGGACGGTTGTATTTTTTGTTATTAAAGGAGTTCGAACACCGCCCATTGTCTCGATACCAAGTGTGAGAGGTGTAACATCCAAAAGCAAAACGTCTTTTACATCACCCTGGAGAATTCCGCCTTGAATAGCGGCACCGACCGCCACTACTTCATCCGGATTAACATCTTTATGGGCTTTTTTCCCGAATAACTTCTCCACCAATTCTACGACGCGTGGCATGCGGGTCATCCCGCCCACCAAAACAACTTCGTTAATATCCGAGGTAGTGAGCTTGGCTTCCTTTATCGCCATTTCCGTAATGGTGATGGTTTTTTCTATAAACTCTCCGACCAATTCCTCCATTTTAGCTCGAGAAAGTTTTAACAGTAGATGTTTTGGCCCCGAAGCATCGGTAGTGATAAATGGTTGATTGATTTCTGTTTCCATTGTTGTGGAAAGCTCAATTTTTGCTTTTTCAGCCGCTTCTTTGAGACGTTGCAAAGCAACTTGGTCGTTTGTGAGATCTATTCCGTATTGTTTTTTAAATTCTCCCGCAATCCAGTCGATTATTTTTTGATCAAAATCATCACCGCCAAGATGCGTGTCGCCGTGCGTAGCTTTTACTTCAATTGTGTCAGATGAAACTTCGAGTACTGATACATCGAATGTTCCTCCACCTAAATCGTAGACTACTATTTTTTCTTCTTTTTTCTTATCTAGGCCGTACGCCAACGCCGCTGCGGTTGGTTCGTTGATAATTCTCTGTACATTAAAACCGGCAACAGTTCCTGCGTCTTTAGTGGCTTTGCGCTGGGAATCGTCGAAATATGCCGGTACGGTAATTACGGCATCAGTAATTTTTTCGCCCAATCTGGCTTCCGCATCACTCTTTAGTTTTTGCAGAACCATGGCGGAAATTTCTAATGGTTTATACCATTTTTCTCCCATCTTTACTTCCGCATAGCCATCAGCACCTTCGCGAATTTCATAAGGCATCAATGTTTTGTCTTTTTGCACTTCGCTGTCGCTGTATTTTCGACCAATGAGGCGCTTTATGGAGAAAAGAGTATCTTTTGGATTCGTAATCGCCTGTCTTTTGGCGGTGACACCGACAAGACGTTCATTGTTATGAGACATTGCAATAACGGATGGAGTGGTGCGCGCGCCCTCTTGATTCTCTAAGACGCGTGGCTTTCCGCCTTCTATGATTGCCATACATGAATTAGTTGTTCCTAAGTCTATACCAAGTATTTTTGACATATATTTTAATTTATAAATTATTAGTTAATTGATTAATTATTTATCTCTTCTTTGTTCTCTTTATTTTCTGGTGGTTTTGTCTCTTCTGAACTTTCTTGCGTAGGTGGGCTAATGCTATCTTTCTCCTGATTTTCTTTGCCATTTGAAATACGTACTTTTGCTGGTCTCATAGTTTTGTTTTCTCGACGATAACCACTAATGATTACGCTTGATATATTTCCTGCCTGTATATTTTCATCATTTACGTGTTCTATTGCTTCATGGATGGCGGGATCAAAAGGAATATCTACTTCATTGATAATTTGAATACCTTGGTTAGACAAAGCGTCCAAAAAGGCCTTTTGGATATTTTCGACTCCTTTTACCCATGGATTTGTCGCAATTTCGGGAGGTATAGAAGAAAATGCCGCATTGAAATAATCCAAAACCACCAGTAAAGAATTTAAACTCGTTTCAATTCCCTCTTGGCGAGCCGATATTTTCTCTTCAGAAATTCGTTTGTGAAGATTTTCATAATCAGCCATAGCCCTTTTCCAGCCAGCCAAGTTTTTTTCAGCTTCATTTTTAAATTCAAGACAGGTGTCATCCTGATTTTCACTTATTTCCTCTGTGGGTACTTTTTCTTCCTCTAAATTTTTGTCGTTCACATTTTTTAAGTTAATTATCTTCGTTGTTATCTTCATTTTCCATTGCTTCGGCGACTGCTTTTAGCAGGCGAATATTTCTGTCGTACCTCATGCGGGTAGGACCAATAATCGCCAAGAGTCCCTTTTCTCCTGATGGCAAAGTGCAGGATGCTAGCAGCATGCTTAAATGTCGTACTGGAGCGTAGGGATTTTCTTCGCCGATATAAACGTGCGGGGTGCTATTTAAATCATTAACAAATGTTTCAAAATTATCCTCAAGGACACTTAAAAGTTTTGAAACATCCAGTAAGCATTCCGATTCCATAAATTCCGGCTCCTTTAATAGTTCGGATAATCCGGCTTCGTGAAATTCGTCTCTGCCAATTAATCCGGCAATAGCTAAGTTTTGAGACAGTCCGGCTAATAGTTTTGCCGTATTGCGCGCCAAGCGATTGTGTTTTGTTTGCAGATGAAGTAGTTCTGTCTTTAATTGTTCTGCCTCATTTCTTGTTAGACCCTCTTTTGGGATGGTCTGATTTACAAAATATCTATAACCAAGGTCGGTTGGAATTCTTCCGGCGGAAGTGTGCGGTTGATCCAAATACCCTTCATCTTCCAGTAGAGCTAATTCTGCGCGTACTGTGGCGGGGCTATAAGGGAGATGATAACGTTCGGTTAATAATTCCGAACCTACCGGTTCAGCTGTACGCACATATTCCATAATAAGTGCTTTTAAGATTTTATCTTGTCTTTCGGTCATGAAATATTGATTAGTTTCATTTTAGCACTCTAATCGCTTGAGTGCTAATGTTGATTTTAAAGAAAGTTTTATTAATGTCAAGGGTTGTGCTGAAAAGCATGCTATTTATATCGGTGTCTTAGGATACATCTTGTAATATGGTTGAATAGTATGTTAAACAAGTATCAAGTGTAGTTATCTTTGTTCACTAGGAGGGTTGAATGATGTTTGGAGGTGTTAGGTATTATTGAAAGAAAGGAGGTGAAATAAATGAACAAAAAAATTTCGATGTTATCAATTACGGTATCTTCACTAGTGATGGCGGCAGTAGTCGTTGTTACTCCAGTGAGTGCGTACGCGGCTTCGGCTTGGAGCACCTTGTCTGTTAATCAGCACCAGGATGTTGTCTCAAGCGTACCGGTACAATCTAACCAATCAGCTCAAACGAGCTCTTGGGTAAAAGTTGGTGACGCTACTGCAATTGCGCAAACTTCTGGTACACAACAAATGTATGCCAAAATCGGTTCACAAGATCAAACCCTAAATTCGGGCGCTGGTTTACAGTGGTCATGCTCCACAGGTAATTGCACAAACGCAACTGCGGATACTTTGGCTAACGTACATCAGACTCAAACAGGTATGTCTCATGTCCCAATGAATTTACAGCAAACAGCTGGAACGACTGAAGCAATTTGGCTTTCTGGTACGCAAGTAACCGGAAACCAAGGATCTGCCTCACAATCCAGCCAAGGTGCTGTATACGATCCTACCCAAACACAATCCATTGTTGGATCAACGCACGCTGATGGAAACATCAACCCTGCGGCAACTTCTGGAATGACAGGATGGTTGAATCAAGTAGGTGGACAAGTTGAACAAGTCTTTACAGTGACTTTTCATAATATATTCACATTCTAAGTGTAATGTGATACCACAATCTCATCCTTGGATGATATTCGGGGATGAGGTGCGGTATAAGAATTTATAATCATATTTATGCAAAAGAATATTTTAATGGTCGTAATAGGAGGAATTATTGTAATAATAGCGGTAACAACTGCAGGATATTATCTTGGTAATATTCTGGGAAAACCCAAAAATACCGCTTTAAACGCTACGCCTTCGCCGAGTGCAGAGTCGACCAGTACTCCCTCTCCTTCCGCTTCTCCGTCTGCTTCACCAACCGCAACTCCTTACGTTCCTCCCACAACATTGCCTACGGCTCCGCCACAAAAAGCAATTGCGACCCCGGTGGCCAAGACAACTAATAATTCCGAAGAAATTACTATTCGCTTTGTAGACATTCCGTCACAAGTTAATTCGGGACAATCTTTTAATGTGGGGTGGTATATATCCGGTCCGGAAGGAAAAGTGGGAACATACACAAAATTAACCACTTCTCGCAAAGTTGGTACTAATGACGGAGCTTCAAGTTCTTATTCTTCCAGTGAAACTTCTCAGGCCTTTGGAGAGTTTCGTTTGCCGCAAAAGTTTGTTTCCAGTGTCATGCTTAGTGGAACGTCCAGTTCTGTTGAAATTAAAGCTATCGCGGAAGTTGATGGAAAATTATATACAACGACTCGCTCTATTTCTTTAAACAATTAGACCGGATAGAAAAAAGCGTATAGAGTCTTTGGATCTTGTGGATCGGTAACAAGAGATTGTATTGAATTTAAAATGGGAAATTGAAAAACTTTCCATTTAGTGCCGTTTGCTTTTGAAGAATAAAGCAAGAAGCCGGATCCGGCGTATATTTCCCCACCACCCAAGGCAATAGCATTTACAGATACGGATTGTTTATCTGTGATCGGCATATTTACGGAGGACCATGTTTTTCCTGTATCAGTCGATTGAAAAACGCCATGATCGGTTCCGGCCAGTATTTTCAACGTTTTGTCGCTATTTTCGGCAAATTGTACGGCCAAAACGGATTTGGCTGATACGTCTCCGTTTTTTACGCTCACAGCTGTGAAATTTTTTCCGTCATCGATTGAGTTGGCGAGAATTCCGTTTTGTAATAAAACCCACCAACTGTTTCCATTTGGCGCCGCTTTTACACCTGTTACACCATAGTTAAAAGAATGAGCATTGTTCCATGTTGCGCCACTATCGCGAGATATAAGAAGAGCCCCGCTTGATGATCCGACTAGCAGTATTTCGGGTCTCGCTGGATCTATGTCCAATGAATTAATAGCTGCGGGAGCGTTTTTGCTGGAGAAAATACCTCCTGTTTTTACAATCGGATCGGAATATATTTCAGTCCAATTAGCTCCTCCGTCAAATGATTTCCATATTTTGCTACGCTGAGGAACTAAGCTGGAGTTGCCGAAGATAAATAGAATATTCGGATTTCGCGGGTGTATTAATATGCCATTAACATTTGTTGTTGGGGTTTCGATTTTGTTCCACTCCCCCGTTTTTGCGTCAAAGGATAAAAGCCCGGTGGTGCCGCCAGCCATGTACAATTTTTTTGTCTCAAAAGGATCGACGGCAACTTTTATGGGATTAACCTGCGTAATATTTCCTCCTCCGACGTAACTGGACATTTGTGTCCATGTCTCTCCGCTATCATGTGATACATAAGCTCCTCCCGAAGGAGTAGCTACGTTTTTGGTCGATTTTCCGCAACTAGCTCCGAATAAAATAATCGAACCCATAAGAAGTCCGAACGAAATAAGTTTCAATTTCATAGTTATTTTTATTTTTTATATAAGATAATTATACACTCGATGTTGTAAAATGAAAATCGACAGTGATATAATCAAATTGTGATAAGACAAATAAAAACAAAAGAGTTAACTTGGGTTGATATAGTTGATCCTAAAAAAGAAGACTTGGATTTCTTGGAAAAAGAATTTAGTTTTCATGCGATAGATATAAAAGAGCTGACTCACCGTTCATCTCGTCCAAAAATAGAAGAATATCCCGGCTATCTTTTTTTGATCGTTCATTCCCCCGTTTTTGACGCAAAATCACGCAGTACTGCTCCAGCGGAAGTCGATATATTCATTACGGATGGTCATATTGTCACTGTGCACATGGGCAGAGTGCATTTACTTGATCAATTTTTTAATCAGGTAAATGAAAGCTCTGTTTTACAAGAACGCTACGTGGGACGTACGTCTGCTTATCTTTTGTACAGTATTATGAGTGTCTTAATAGACTCTGCTCTTCCGAAGATTGATCATATTTATGAAAAAATAGAATTGGTCGAGCAAAGGATTTTTAAAGGAAAAGAAAGAAACATGGTTTACGAATTGAGCGCTCTCGCACACGATGTTTCTGGTTTTCGTCAGATTATCCGTCCGCAAGTTCATTTGTATGATCCGGAAACATTACGAGGCGAATTTTCTACGCCTGCGTATAAAACTGTATTTAAAAATCTGCAAGCTCATTTGCAGCGCGTATGGGATGCGCTAGATAACCAGCAGGAAAAAATTACATCTCTTACTGAAACAAATTCAAATCTTTTTTCTCTCAAACTCAACGAATTTATTATGGTTCTTACTGTTGTTAGCGCATTGTTTATTCCGCTTGGTGTAATCGGTCAGGTGCTTCCGTCTCTTGGCGATGCGCCGATTCTCAACGTTATTATTTTCTGGTTTATTATCGCTTTCATGTTTATTGTCGATTTTATTATTCTTTGGTATTACCGTTCGCGGAAAATGCTTTGAGAAATTTTTTTCTTGATAAATATTTATCTAAGATAGTAGAAAAAATCCCCGCTTGGCTAACACCTAACGAAATTACATTTGGCCGGCTTATTTTTATTGTGCCAATAGTTTTCTTTTTGGTAACAAAAATGTGGATTTGGTTCGCAGTTTTTTTTATTTTGTGTTTGATCAGCGACGCGTTAGATGGTGCGTTATCGCGTGCGCGTGGAATTACTTCTAAATTCGGGGCAATTTTAGATCCAACTGTGGATAAAGTGTTCTACTTGAGTATCTTTTGTGTCTTTTTTCCGCTTTATCCCCTTCTTATTAGTATTATTATTCTTCTTGATGTCGTGGTTGCGGTCGGAGGACTAATTGTTATTTTGCATTACCAGAAAACTAAACGCGTATTGCCCATTCCCGGCGCGAATATTTATGGGAAAATAAAAGTTATTTTACAAAGTTTGTGCGTCGGCGCGTTTTTGTGTAGTAATTTATTTTTTAGCAGTGATTTAATTCGTTGCGTTACTGTTATTTTTCTTTTTGCAGCTATTTTTTTGTCGTGCGTCTCTATTTGCCACTATATTAAAATATTAAAGAGAAAATAATTTTATTTTATGACGCAAAAAAATAAAAAAACCTCTTGACAATATATTTAGAATTTTGTATGAATTAATTAAACAGCAAATAAATTAAAAAATGAAAACAAAAATTAAAAAGAAAGGAGGTGGTTGAAATGGCAAAAAAGAAAGCAAAGAAGAAAGCAACAAAAAAAACAGCGAAGAAGCGCAAGACCACAAAGAAGCGCAAGTAACCGCTGAAGTTTTTGGCATTAGTTTAATGTCGACGAAATTTTAACCCGCCTCCTTTTTTCCCCTCCGTAATTATTTCCTTGAGAAATAAAAAACATCCTTGAGATGACGGAGAGTTAAAAAGCAAGGGGGTTATTTTCGTTTTGGGAAAGTAGCTATACACTCAATTACATGAAACTATCTCTTTGGAATACGCTTGGGAAAGAACTTTCATCCGTAGAGCCCCAAAATGATGATGGCGTGGTACGGATCTATAATTGTGGACCGACTGTTTATAATTCCCCGCATATAGGAAATATCCGACGTTTTGTGGTCGCAGACACGCTAAATCGTACTTTACGCTATCTTGGCTACGAGGTTAGAAGCGTTATGAACATAACGGATGTCGGTCACTTGGTATCGGATAGCGATACAGGAATGGACAAAATGGAAGTGGCGTCGAAAAGAGAAGGAAAAACACCGGAAGAAATAGCCGCGTATTATACACAGGAGTTTTTTGCTTCCTTGCAGATGTTGCACGCTGAGCCGGCGGAATTTTATCCGCGAGCCACAATGCATATACGCTTTATGATAGAGCTTACTGATAAATTATTGAAAAAGGGCTTTGCGTACGAAACATCCTCCGGAATTTATTTTGATGTTTCAAAATTCCCTGATTATGGCAAGCTGTCTGGAAATAAAACTGAAGAAGTGGAAGAAGGTGCACGTGTAGCTGTTCGTGAAGAAAAAAAACATCCGGCTGATTTTGCACTTTGGATAAAAGCGCCAAAAGAACATCTTATGCAATGGGATTCTCCTTGGGGGCGCGGATACCCTGGTTGGCATATAGAATGTTCGGCTATGGCGCTTCAGCTTTTGGGTAAGACGATAGACATACATACCGGCGGTGTTGATAATATTTTCCCGCATCATGAAAATGAAATAGCGCAAAGCGAAGCTGCTAACGAAAAGCCGTTCGCTAAAATTTGGGTGCATAATGAGCATCTTTTGGTTGATGGTAAAAAGATGGCAAAAAGTGATGGCACATTTATCAAGCTAGAAGACGTGCTTGGCCGCGGCTATAATCCGATAGCTCTACGATTTCTTTATCTACAGACGCATTATCGATCTAAATTAAACTTTACTTGGCAAGGTTTGGATGCGGCGACCGAAGGACTGGCTACTTTGCAAAAATTTGTGAACAAGTTGCGACAAAATATTACTGCTAACGCGGGAAATCTATCCGAAAAAACGTTAGATTTTGATTTTATTGCGCTTAAAGAAAAATTTACAGAGAGCTTGGCAAACGATTTAGGTACGCCACAAGCATTAGCTGTAATTTTTGACGCTGTTCACACGTTAAATCCGCAAGTAACGGAAAATTTGCTTGCCAGTGAAGATGCGCAAAAAATTATCGATACATTAATGGATTTTAATCGAGTATTGGCGATTATGGATTTTAATGATGTCACGGATTCTCAGCCCGTTCCGGATCATGTAAAAGAATTAGTAGCGCGACGGGAAAAGGCGCGTTTAGAAAAAGACTTTAGTTCGTCGGATACGTTAAGAAAAGAGATATCGGAAGCCGGATTTAATGTTGAAGATACCCCCCAAGGACAGCGCGTTACACCTATGTTGAAATTGTGATAATCTGCATGCACTTGTATGAGTGAAAAGAAGGCAAAAAAGGATCAACCCAAAAACCCCTTCCGCGCGGGAGAAAAGATACCGCCCCACAATTTGGAGGCGGAAGTGTCTGTTTTGGGCAGTCTTCTTTTGAATAAGGATGCGATCATTCGTATCGCGGACTTTCTGCGTGCGACGGATTTTTATTCTCCCAAGCATGCCCTTATTTACTCCGCGATTATTGAATTGTATGAGCACAGAGACCCGATCGACATTTTGAGTCTTTCCAATCGGTTAAAAGACCAAAATAATCTCGATAATGCTGGTGGAGAGTCCACTATCGCTTCCCTGGCGGCCGCAGTACCGACTGCAGGCCATGTTGAGCACTATGCTCGTATTGTGCAAAAAAAGGCCACCTTGCGACGTTTAATCAGTGCCGCGGCAAATATCAGTGAACTTGGTTTCAATGAGGAGTCAGAAGTCAATTTAGTGCTTGATGAGGCAGAGCAAAGTCTTTTTTCTGTTTCGCAGCAACATCTTAGACAGTCGTTTGTGCCAATGAAAACCGTTCTTACGGAAGCTTTTCATCGTATTGATAGTTTGCACAAGGGGGATGGAAATTTGCGCGGCTTGCCCACTGGTTTTGAACCATTGGATAATTTACTCTCCGGCCTGCAACGTTCCGATTTGGTAATATTGGCCGCTCGGCCAAGCGTTGGTAAAACATCATTGGCGTTAGATCTCGCGCGTCATATTGCCGTGCGTGAAAAAGCGCCGGTGGGAATATTCAGCATTGAAATGTCGAAAGAACAGCTTGCGGATCGTTTTATTTGCGCGGAAGCCGGTGTTGATCTTTGGAAAATGCGTACAGGACATTTGTCCAGTGAGGGCTTTCCAGATGATGACTTTTCTCGTATTAATCGCGCCATGGCCGTTTTGTCGGAAGCCCCAATATTTATTGATGATTCCGCCAGCAGCAATATTATGGAAATTCGTACCCTGGCTCGTCGGTTGCAATCCGAGCATGGCATCGGTTTTCTCGTGATTGATTATTTGCAACTTTTAGAGGGCGATTCAAAAGATGGGCGTGTGCAAGAAGTTTCGCAAATTTCCAGAGCGCTGAAAAGTTTAGCCCGTGAATTAAACGTGCCGATTCTCGCTTTGTCGCAACTTTCTCGTGCTGTTGAGACGCGTATGCCTCCGGTGCCAAAACTTTCCGATTTGCGCGAGAGCGGTTCAATTGAGCAAGACGCTGACGTTGTGTTGTTTCTCTATCCGCGCGGCAGGCACGAGAAAACTGCCGAGAGCCCAAACATCGTTGATGTAATCATCGCAAAACATCGTAATGGTCCGACAGGCGTAATTTCCCTTTATTTCCATCAAGAATGTGCTTCCTTTGCTGCAATCGATACGCAACATTACCAGTCCGAGGCACCAGTAAGATCAGCGCAAAAATCACACGCTTAGTTTATTTATGTCCACAGAGCTACTGCCATTAGCGCTTCGTAATATTCTGGATGACCTCGAACGTTTTCCGGGGATAGGTCAAAAAAGCGCGCAAAGAATCGCCTTTTATTTAATGGAACAAAATTCCGATTTTTTGGAAAAGGTTGCAACAAATTTGACTGTGCTTAAAAGTGGTATCAAAAAATGTGTTGAGTGCGGTATGTTGACTGAAAATGAAAAATGCAAAATTTGTTTGGATGACAGGCGCGATAAAAATATAATATGTGTAGTTGAAAGCGCTTTGGATGTGATTGCGATAGAACGTATTGGAGAATTCAAAGGTCGATTCTATGTTCTTGGTGGGCTACTTTCCCCCCTAGACAATGTGGGACCGGAAGATATTGGGATTATGAATTTTATCGATAAAGTTAAAGAAGAAAAATTCAAAGAAGTTATTTTGGCGCTCAACCCCTCGACGGAAGGAGAAACAACAGCGCTTTATCTAAAGAAACTTTTACTGCAAGACATTTCCGATATTGCCGTTTCGCGTTTGGCGCAAGGGCTTCCTACGGGCGCAGCAATAGAATATGCCGACGATTTAACACTCAGTCGCGCATTTTCCGGAAGACAAGTTTTTTTGAAAAATATTTAGTGCCTATATACCAAATCACTCTCCGATTGGAGAGTGATGATTTTTTAGTATAGGCAATACTTATTCCGACTTGATTTCTTTGATCTTAAGTTCGGTGAACGGCTGACGGTGGCCAAAACCAACTTTTATGCGCTTTTTTGCCTTGAATTTTACACCTGTAACCTTCTTGGCTCTGCCCTGTTTGACTATTTCCATCACAACAACAGCGCCCGGAACGTTTGGCTTTCCAATGATGGCGTTTTCGCCTTCGCCAACCAATAACACGTCGGTTATATTTACGATATCGCCTTCTTTTCCGTCAAGTTTTTCAACTTTAACAAGCGTATCGGTTTGGACTAAATACTGTTTGCCTCCAGTGGCAATTACCGCAAATGTTGCATTCATGGGAAAAACTTTAACAGATACAAGTAAAAAGGTCAACCCATGCCTGCTTTATGAGTTGGGTTGGTTTTATTTCACTCGAGAGTCTCTAATATCCCAGAGCAAAAGCACGCTAGATAACGCCAAAGTGTCAAAGAATAGCTCGTTAAAGCCCGAAACGCTTACTCCAGCAAGATTGTATTGGTTAGTTAAACCCATTACGATCCTCACCATAAAAGCTAACGCCCCGATACCAATTAGCAACTTTACAACTTGTCTTCTTTTTACTTCTGTTGAAAAAATTTTCATTACGCCCACCTCCTTCTTTGTTATGTTTGTTAATTTTTTATCTTGTTACTTGGGATTTTTCCGGATTTACTGATTCCGTATCTATCGCCGCTCCCACTGCATGCAAACGAGCGGAGGTGAATGTATCAGTTCCATCCAATGAACTTCCCAGACACAGAGTTGGTCTTGAGTCGATTTGGTTCATTGATGGCGTTAAACCAACTTGAAAATTAAGTTCTGGACCAGGCAAACCAGTGCCCGATCGCGCTGGAACGATGTTTATTTTCCAGACAATCTCTCTGGTTCTTTCATCGAAGGTTACTGTTCCTGTGGTTGAGTATTTATTACCTACCCAACGTATTCCTTCCGGCAAAACAGCACGGTAGACGCCATCTACCACATCAGCGGACGAATTAGTGATTCGGGCACGGATTGTATAGATAGTTTCTTTGCCTACTTGCGGTGGCTGTGGACCTACGCCAACTGGAAGCCCTGTTCTACCATCGTCGTAATATGCCGCCATGTTGACCTGCATAACGCTATTGAGCATGATTTGAAATGTACCGGATGAAATTGTTTTGTTGGTGCCAATCTGAGAAGGAACATCCGGACTATCAGCCGTGGTTTGAACCATGACGGAGAAATTCTTGTCTTCTTGAGAAGAAAAAGGAAGTCCCTTTAATGATAATAATCTGAAACGATAAGTTAATTGAGCCGAGTCGCTTGGGCGCATTGTTTTTAGTCCCGGAATTGAAGATGCTGTCCATGTAATAGTGTTCAAACGGCTGTCATAAAATCCGCCTTCTGATTCTACCGATACGGGATCAAGACCTGTTCCTGTAAATGTCGTTTTTATGATCAAGTCTCTTAATCCGAGATCACCGGTATTTTTTACGCCGATTTTTGCTTCAATTGTGTCTGACGGATTGGCTTTTAGTGAATCTTGTTGATTATTAAATACTTGGGTGACAGTGATAGCTCTTCTGGCCATAGCAGTTGTTGATTGGACTTCGTTTTGATATAAAAATCCGTCTCCGTCAATAACAAAACCCAGAGTGGCTTTAAACGTACGAACAACATCCGGATCGCCCTGCATTGTGCCGGTAAAATTTATTTCCCCTTCGCTTTGTTGCGGAATTGATGGAATATTCCATGTCAATTTTGTTCCGGTGATTACTGGATTGGAAGTTTCAAGAAGAAATCCGGCTGGAGCGTCCACGTTGATACGTATTCCTTGAACGTCAGAATCTTTTTTATTGTGGTAAATAACTTTAACTTGCATATGTTCTCCATTGGCTACCTGTTTGGGGGCAATTAAGCTGATTTGTATCAAGCTCTCATCGATATTTATCGTGGCAAATTGCTTTTTCTGTTTCTTTGTTTGAGGAGTATTTTGCGGAGTTAGTGTCGCTATGGCAACAAAATTCGCTGTACTGTTCGCCTTTCCTACCAAACGGCCGGATACTTCAAAAGACACAGTTTCCTTGGGACGAAGAACTCCTATTCCCCATTGCAAACTGTCTCCTGTCCCCTGTTGTTTCGGGTCTGTTTTTGCAACCGCAAATCCGGTTGGTTTTTGCACTTCCAGCGATGTGTTTTCCCAAGCTATTTTGCTTTTGTTGGTTACGGAGAATTTTAACGTTGCGTTTTCTCCCGATGGTAATCTTTCTGGTGACGTTATTTCTATGCCAATATTATTTTGGTCAACAATATAGCTGGCTCGATATGCAAAGATGCCCCAAAAAGTAACCGCTGCAACAATCGCTATTCCTATAACTATTCCAGTGACTGTATAGATTTTTTTACGTCTTTTTCTCCCCTCTTCTTCGATGTTTAAAAGAACGGGAGGGGCGGCATCAGATAATTGAGATGACGTTTCTTGTTCTACGATATGCGGTTGGGCACTGGCAAAACGCTCCTCGCTGTAGCGATCGGCTCCAGGCGTGGACATTTTCTTTTTCAGGTCTTCTAGAAAAGTCATTTTTTAGTGTTGATTTATCTTTTTAATATTCTAGCATAATTCGCAACAAAACGGGAGATAATTTATCTGACAGTGCCTCCTTGCGTGTGCAAAATTTTTCCAATAGTTGCTCTTAAGCGCTTCAGGGTATTAGGGTTGCACACAATTAATTTTTGCGGTTTCTTGGAATCTTTAACAAAAATTCGCATAAGTTTTACAACTTCAGTGAGCGCGGGATCGTTTTTACCTTCGCATTTTTCGCACCAAAAACCGCGATCGCTTGCCTTTAGCGAAAACTTTCCAGGCAATAGTTTTGCTCTGCAATGCGTGCAAAAATATAAATCCGGCAGTCCTCCTATTTGGCGTAGAACATGCGTTGCCACCATGTCTTGAAGATAAATCGGAGGATTTTCTTTCGAGCACGTATTTATGCAGGAAATAACCGTGTCATATAACAAAGAATCATGTTGCCCCTCGGCCGTGTATTGTCGTATAAGTTTTATTATTTCGTACGCAATACTCAAGCGGTCATAATCCGATCTGAGTTCCGGAAATGAGTTGATGACGCGTGCTTCGCTTAGCACGTTACCCTTTTTTGAGCGCGCTAATGTTAATTTTGACTCCATGAATGTTTCTAAGTGTCCTGCCCGTTTTGATGCCACGTGGCGTACGCCCGGAGCGAAAAAAACAACTCTGCCCTCTTCTCTTGTATAGGCCTCGATAATACGGTCTTTTTCGCGCACGGAAGACCTGTGGATAATTAATCCTCTTAAGGTTCTTAAATCGGTTTTCATGACCTTGCGAGTATTGTCTTTTGCTTGTTTATACCTTAACTATAGCCATTCTATCCCCAAAGTTTATTTCCGCTGCATTCACTTTTTGTGAAAACTCTTCGTTGAACGTGGAAATTATTCTTTTGTTTTCTTCGGTGTCTTCCAGAGTTAAATTTATTTGATCGCCGACATTTAGACCGGCCAATTGTCTTGCGCGTTGAATTTGTCTGATTAGATTACGCAGATCACCTTCAAGTTTCAAATCATCGGAAATTTCTGTTACGAGACCGATAAAATATTCAACGCCATTTATTTTCATTGCTACGGAAATTTCTGTCGGCGGTTTTCCTTGTTTTACTTCTTTCACATTTAATTCTTCCGCCATAATTGCCAATGCATCCGCAGAAAGTTCCGCATTTTCTGAAACCCATAGTGCTGATAATGGTTGTTTTATTGCCAAGTTCTTTTCCTTGCGGATCGCGTGTCCTTGCGACGCGATTTCTCGTACTTTATATATTTCTTCCAAGAGTTGGCTTTGTTTCTTGGAAAATTCTTCATCGGCTTTCGGATAATCTTCCAAGTGAACGGATTCCATAAACCCTTCGCTTGCGTCGGCCTTTAATGCTTGATAAACATTTTCAGTCATAAACGGAATAATCGGAGCAAATGCTTTTGAAGATCTCAAAAGGATGGAATATAAACACGCGAGCGCGTTTTTGTCGCCGCTTGCGATGCGATCGCGACTGCGACGGATATACCAAGTGGAAAGATCATTAATAAATTCTTCCGCAACGCGTACCGCGGACGGAATAACATAATTTTCAATACTTTTTGAAACAGTGGCGATTGTTTGTTCCAGTCGAGCCGTTATCCACGCGTCCATCGCGTGTTCCATGCTCACGTCTTGCGGTTTAAAATCATATTCTTTGGCATAAGTGAGAAAATATACCAGCGAATTCCAATAAATATTCAATACTCCGCGCACTTTATTTTGCATTTCTACTTCATTCAAACTCGCGTTTTCTCCCAGCATCAAAGGCGAAGACATAAAATAAAGACGCAAAGCGTCGCCTCCCATGCTGTTCAACACTCCTTTTGTGTCCGGAAAATTACCAAAACTTTTACTCATTTTTCTACCATCTGTGCCGGCCAGTACACCCGTCACCAGCACATTTTTGAATGGTGCGCGATCAAAGATTGCTACTGCCACACGGAAAAGAATCTGGAACCAAGCGCGAATTTGTCCGGTATATTCAATAATGAAATCAGCCGGAAAACCTTTTTCAAATGTTTCGCGATTTTCGTATGGATAATGATATTCCGCAAATGGAACCGAGCCGGAATCGAGCCAAACATCCAAAATATCGGGAATACGGTGATATTCTTTGCCGTCTTTTTTTAAAACTATTTTATCCATAATATCGCGATGAAAAGAAACCGGTTTGTCGCCAAAGAAATACTCTCTTTCGCCGTTAATTTCCCTTTCCACTATTTGATCGGTGTACTGTCGCAAGTCTACAACACTGGAAATAACCATTTCACTGCCGTCTTCACTGCGCCAAATCGGCATTACTGTGCCCCAATAACGTTTTCTGCTAATGCACCAGTCAGGTGCGGTTTCCACAACGTCTTTAAATCGGCCGTTCTTGAAAACTTCCGGAACCCACTGAACGTCGCTGTTCAGTTCCAAAATTCTTTTGTTAATTTCTTTTAAATTAACAAAATACGCGTCTTGCACCATGTAAATTAATGGGCTTTTTCCGCGATAGAAAGGAAGACGATGAGTGTATGGTTGTTTGCGGTACAAAAGACCTGTTTTTTCCAATTCATCGGCCACTAGCGGTGATGCTTTGCGGATATAAATTCCCTGCCATGGTTCAACAAGCATTCTGCCTTCTTCATCAATGTCCGAAATGTCTGATAATCCGTATTGCAACCCCAAATTAAAGTCCAACTCTCCAAATCCTGGAGCAACATGCAAAACACCGGTTCCTTCCGTGTTTGTAACGCCATCGGAAGCGTAAATTTTATAGTCGGCCGGTTTGCAGGAATTTTTGAAATGAGAAAAAAGTGGCTCGTATGAAAGGCCCAGCAGATCTTTCCCGCTGAATTTTTTTATAATTTTGTATTCTGCGCCGTTTAGCGCCGATTTTGCCAGATCTTCCGCCAGAACAAATAATTCATTTTCAGTTTCAACTAGTACGTAGGAAAAATCGGGATTAATCGCTACGGCAAAGTTTGATGGCAATGTCCAGGGAGTTGTTGTCCAAGAAAGGAGAAACACGGGTCTGTCTTCAGCTTCAGGAAAAAACTTTTCACTTAGTTTAAATTTGATATAAACGCTTAAATCCTCAACATCTTGGTAGTTGTCGGGATCCATTGCTACTTCAAACTCAGAAACAGGTGTAGAGGTTTCTGTTGAATAAAGCGATACTCTTTTTCCTTTGTAAATCAGTTTTTTGTCGTACATTTGTTTGAACGCCCACAAAACGCTTTCGCCAAACTTCCAATCCATGGTTTTGTAAGCATGGTCAAGATCGACCCATCTTCCTACTTTATTGATATACCAACGCCAATCACTGATTTGCGCCTCCACGTATTCTCTACAAGCAGAAACATATTTATCAACACCAAACTCTTCCACTTGTTTGCGATTGCGGATGTTTAGTTTTTCGTTGACTTTTGTTTCAATCGGCAAGCCGTGACAGTCCCAGCCAAAAACGCGGCGCACTTTTTTTCCGCGCATTGTCCAATAGCGTGGGATTAAGTCTTTGGCGATAGAAACAAGTAGATGGGCGTAGTGGGGGCTGCCACTCACAAAAGGAGGACCGTCGACAAAAACATAACGGTTTTCATCTGAACGATTTTCAATGGATTTTTCGAAAATTTTATTTTTTTCCCAAAACGCGATATTGGCCTCCTCCATTTCTGGAAAAGATTTTTTTACTGGAATTTCAAAGCCGATTTTTTCTTCTGGCATATATGAGAGCATAGGAAAAATACAAGTTCAGCGCAAGCAAGGAGGGGCTTTTATAAAACAGCCCATCCCCGTGAAAACGGGGATCTTGTCAAAAAGACAGAGGGCTAACTTATTAAAGCTGCTGTAAGATCCCCGCCTACGCGGGGATGACGCGGTCATTTTTTCTCCGAATCTTTCTTTTTTGACTTGAATGACGCGAATCTTTCCGCTAAAGTTGGACCGTTTTTTTCTTTCTTCACTTCCGGTTTAATCACTTTTTCTTTTTTTGTGCTCTTGTAAACATCCATGACTTCTTTTGCGTGTTCCTTCCAGTCAACAGTTTTGCAATCTACGCATCCGATAACGTGTGCCCGATTTTCAGGATATTTATGAATTCCGCAAAGTATGTCGCGATCTTTGCCTGTACGTAATAAAATATGACTGGCCTTACGGCAGAGCGCCGAAAAACCCACGCGCGCGCCCAGCATCCACGTGTTAACGAAAATATTCGAGTCTCTTTTTCCTGTCGGTACCCAATGAAATGTGGCAACAACTTTTCCGGGATACAAATAAGGAATAAGTCCTTCAGGAGAATGAAATAAATCAAGTCGCGCCGCGGTTAAAATAGACGAAACAAGCATGTGCGAATAAAAGAAAGGCAAATAAGCGCGGTACTGGTTAAATGGGAAATATCTGATTTCCGTATTTGTGCGTTTTAATTTTTCTAGTTCTTCTCTTGGTAGGCGGGCATCTACAAAAATTACATACGAATTTTCTTTATCCTCTTCTAAAAGAGTGTTTAAAAGCGATCGTGTATATTCCGCGATTTCCGGATGATGTTTATGGTGTTCGGGGGACAAAATGTGAGCGTCTATTCCTATTCTCATGATGTTTTGTTAAGTGATGATTTAGTTGTCACTCGGACTTACATTGTCCTTCTTATTTTATCTTCCGTCCAGTGACGTTATCTGTTTGAAAGTCGCGTCTTTGCGAGGGCTTTAGCCCGAAGCAATCTCAAAAGTTTTATTCTGTCTAGGAGATTGCTTCGCTTCGCTCGCAAAGACGACTTCCACTCACATTATTTGGAGTTTTTCCACACCAAGTGTGTCCAGGAGGTTTCCTAACGTTGTTTTTGCGGCAAGGGCGAGCGCCAACAGTGCTGTCTGCAGTTCCCTGCTCTCGGCATTCAAAATGTGCACAGAGTCGTAGAAATAATGAATTGATCTTGCCAGTTCAATAGCAAAATGCGGCAACCGTTGAACATCCCAAGAATCCGCGACATCTTCAAGCATTTCTGGATAACGGAAAATATTACGCATCAAAGCATTCTCTGCTGGCCCGTTTAATGATACACGGGCATCCTCCGCTACCAGTTGATTGTCGATAACATTCGTTTCTTGTGCTTTTCTAAGAATTGATGCCAAACGCACATATGCATATTGCACATAATAAACCGGATTTTTTTCACTTTTTTCTTTGGCCAAATTCAAATCAAAATCCATATGAGAAGAAAGTGCTGTCATGTTAATAAAGAATCTTGATGCAGACAGGCCGGCACTTTCAACAACTTCATTTAGTGGCACTGATGTGCCTGCTCGTTTAGACATTTTTCTCTGTTCGCCATTTTCCAGCACGTGAATCATTTGCGCGATAATAACTTTCATGCGCGAAGTGTCTTCGCCCATGGCGGCAACAGCCGATTCCAACCTTTTTATGTAGCCAAAATGATCTGCACCCCAAAAATCAACAATCTTATTAAATCCGCGATGAAATTTGTTCAGATGATAAGCGATGTCTGGCACCAAGTAAGTTACGTTACCGTCCGCCTTAACTAATACTCTATCTTTATCGTCGCCAAACTTTGTGGAAGCAAACCATACAGCCCCTTCTTTTTCGTATGTGAAGCCGCGTTTTTTCAATTCTTCCAATACTTTTGCAACATCGCCATTATCGTGCAAAGTTTTTTCGCTAAACCAAACGTCGTATTTAACTTTGCAAACATCCTCTAACATTTTTTTTGTTTTCTGCACGGTAATTTTTACCGAAACGTCGGAAATTCTTTTCATAAAATTTTCATCTTGCAGATCTTGCTCAGTGCATTCATGACCGTCTTCTTCCGCCAAAACTTCTTCCACTTCCTTTGTTAATTCAAAAACTTCTTTTCCTTGATATAAATCTTCCGGAAAAGGAACATCAATTCCCTTGTTTTGCAGGATACGACGTAAAACAGATTCTCCGTATTTACGTACCTGATTTCCTGCGTCATTTATGAGATATTCGCGCGTCACGGCATAGCCGGATCGTTCCAAAACCCTCCCGAGAGAATCTGCCCAAAAAAGCGCTCTGCCATTGCCAAAAGTGGGCATACCGGTGGGGTTGGCGGAAACGAATTCGAGATCAACTGTTTCTCCTTTTCCTAAATTAGAAGTTCCAAAAAGTTCGCCTTCTTCAACAATATTATCCAGTTTTCTTACCATCCAATCCGAATTTAAAACAAAATTGATAAATCCCGGTTCAACAATATCCACTTTTTCTATAAAATCTGGCTTTTCAAAATGTTCAAGTATAATTTTAGCTGCGGCAATAGGATTTTCCTTTAATTGCTTGCTAATAATAAGCGCGATTGGTGAAGCGTAGTCATAAACTTCATCATTCATTGATGGCGGATATTGAACGGGAACTTTTTCTATAGAAAATTGCGCTAATTCACCGGCAGCAGCAGCTTTTTCAAGTGCCTCTTTAAGGAGTTTTTGGAGCTCGGAACGAAGATTAATCATGAGGTGAGTGTAACACGTAGTCTCCTCCCCTGATAAGGGGAGGACGGGAGGGGTTTAGTAGAGTAGCGAGGCGCGGCAATCTCAAAAGTTATCCGTATTTGCCAATAAAAGTGCTATAATAAAATTATTGATAATTCAAAAAAACAATGGGTACACAAAAATTTCAAATAATTTTGGGGGTTCTGCTAATGCTTATTTCGTTTGTATTCCCTGTCCTGGCATTTAAAAAACACAGTTGGAATTTATTGTGGTTTTTTGGTGTTTTGCTTATCGTGGGTCTAATTGTTTTTCTTTCCGCCAAAATTTGTTTGCCATGGGAAGAAGTGAAAGGTGACACCAGATTTTTTGGAGAAAGATGCATAATGTGCAAGGATCCTCTTTGGTGGCAATCATTATTTCACCCTTCTTGGTGGGAGTAATAAGTTGCCTCACGTCGTGAGCGTGGTGCATACTTCCCTATATGCCCAGTAATACAACTTCCAATCAATCAGCAATACGATTGACTTATAAAGTAGAAACTATGAATAGGAGCATAATTTTTATTTCTGCATTTTTTGAGCGAATAAAATTCGCTCAAATTGGAAATTGATATACTGGGATGTCTGATATCACAGAAAACAAGGACGCGCGTCATAAATATAATATTTTCGAAACGCTTGAAGCGGGTATTGTTTTAACTGGCCACGAAGCAAAATCAGCTCGTCGTGGCACTGTTTCACTAAAGGGCTCGTATGTAGTTCTTAAAGGCGAAGAACCATATCTTGTGAACGCGCATATCGGCAGTTTTCAACCCAGCAATGCCCCCGAGGGCTATGATCCGTTGCGTTCCCGTAAAATATTGATGCACTCTGAAGAAATAAAAAAAATCATCGGCAAAAATAAAGGTCAGGCCTTAACGATGGTGCCGCTGCGCCTTTATTCTTCTCGCGGTGTGATGAAAATAGAAATCGGTATCGCGAGGGCAAAATCTAATAAAGACAAACGCGACACAATCAAAACCCGCGAGGCAAATCGTGAAATCGCCCGCGCAATGCGCAGCAAAGAGTAAGTAGTCGCGTCTTTGCGCCCGCCTGCATTGCCAAACAAAGCATTGCGGACAGGAGCGAAGCGACACAATCTCCAAACACAGGATTTACTGTTAGTTTTTTGTTATTGAATCGTTACTTAATGCTTGACAATGGCGATTATTCAGAGTACAAAACATGGTCGTTCTTTAGAGACAAGCTGTAGGCAAGACGAGTGATCTTGTAGGCAGAAGTCTCGCAAATTGGAGGATCTAGTGATGGCTTTTAGTGCGACCCTGGAGCAGTTGGTGTCAATAGGAGATCAACAAGGCACCTTCTGGCGTTCGTTTTTGCAGGCGCTCATCGATCATGGTGGTGACACTATGCATTTGGACGAGCTGTTGAAGGACACGAGTGGTGATCGCCGCTTGCTCGATGCTTTCGCCAGACGGGTTATTGGTCCCATTTGGGAGTATGCCCTAAACAAACGCTATTTGGGGGCAATCGACCACGATTGCTCTTTCAAAGAGTTCATGGACAAGTACCCGACCGTGAATGTTTGGACTGGTGCTCGCGAAAACAACAGTTCACGCTGGGTTGGAACTCAGCCGAAGAGATCGTGCCAGTATCGGCTGTTCCACTTCAATCGGCCGATGTCGTTCAATGGCATTGTTGGGGCGAGCTTGGGTTCGGGAGTCGAGTATGCGGGAGCACGCGAGTTGATTGCTTACGTTTCTCGTCTTCAGCCAAACGACATGAGCCATTGCAATATTGTTGCCGCCGGTTCTCAGTGGGGGGCCTGTGGCAGTATTCAAAGTTCATTCCCTGTGGCTCATCCCGAGCCCAAGAGAATTTGTGTTACATGGCACGGCGTTGACGATTCCAACAGAGATGGGGTGGAATACAAGACCGAGCACTTCTATCTTGTCCGGATCTACGATTAGTCGCGAAGTATCGTCGATTCGCAACAAGACGGGTTGATGTACCCCAACAAAAAAACACATCGCACCAGAGGTTCGTTTCTTAAACGGCCTCTTTTTTCTTTTCATCAAAAACAATTCGCGCATAGCGCATGTTGACTTATAATTATTTAGTAAGTTATATATTATTGGTCTGCATTTGGTTGTTATTTCCCCATCTCCGAAAGGAGTTCAGAGAGTATGGAAAATCAAGAACTCTACGACAAGTATTTGCACACTAGGCACTGGGATTCTCGTCCCGCTGTCACTGCGAGCGTGTTCGCTATTTTCCTGTTGCAACACAAATTCAACGAAATGGTTGTCGATCTGGGTTGCGGATCCGGTCGCGACGTAGAAAAGATGGCCAGTTTCGGTCTTAATGTGTTGGGCGTCGATAAATGCGAACAAGAGGTGCGCGCAGCTTCGCTCCGTTATCCCAACTTGCATTTTCTTGCCTATAACATCGAGGATCGACTCTTTGCCGCAAACTCGGTCGGCGCTTTCCATGCAGTGAATGTGTTTCACTACGTCAATCAACCGCGAGCAATCGCCGAGATTAGACGCACTCTACGTCCTGGTGGATGGCTCTTTATTCACTTTAACTTGGTGATCACGGATCTTGAGCAAGATCATGTCGACTATCAACAAAGTGAAGAAGAAATTCTGGCGCTGGTGCAGGGATTTCAAGTCGAACAGCAAGTCACCTTCACAAGAGAAGACCAGCAGCCGTTTCTCCATAGGCACTCTATCTTGCAGTTGATTCTGCGGAAAAAGTGACACAGCCCCGCCAACACTTTCGAGTTGAGGCGGTTTTTCTTTATTTATCGTGTTTTATTACGCTGCAGAAGATGAGATACATAGGTAACACATTGAAACCAGATTTCAGCTTGTTTTCTATTGCTAAAAAAGTGTAACCCATGTATCTCATCGAGTTATGAATACCCCTATCAAAGTCGACAACATCGGT
>Ga0247841_10003714_pt1 | contig 27609 bp, 25 predicted proteins | sample LaCruzMarch2015__2_FD_192410 | JGI IMG/M metagenome (GOLD analysis project Ga0247841, IMG submission 192410) | Freshwater microbial communities from meromictic Lake La Cruz, Castile-La Mancha, Spain - LaCruzMarch2015_18m | ecosystem: Environmental > Aquatic > Freshwater > Lake | place: Spain... | reverse complement strand
CTCGCCTGCCCTAACGGCTTATTTGCGATTCTCGATTATGTGAATTTCAAAGGATATGGCACTTCGCAAAGCGAGGTCTACGATGGAATGGGTTGGGGGCTCTATCAAGTTCTCGAGAATATGCCGAATTTTCCTAACGCAGATCCAATCGTCCAATTTGTAGCATCCGCGAAAGCGGTTTTGGAAAGACGCGTCAAACACGCTCCCGAGCAGCGTCGCGAACAGCGCTTTCTCAAGGGCTGGTTCAACCGACTCGATAGCTACAAACATTGAAAAGACAGGAGGAGCTTGAAACTCCCCCCTCATCTCTTGAGTGGATCTAAACGATGACTTTGCGCTTTTCGATATAGTCAATTACGTCATTGACCGTTTTGAGCTTCTCGGCATCTTCTTCCGAGATTTCAAAACCAAATCGCTCTTCAAATGTCATGATTAACTCTGTGAGATCCAGCGAATCGGCGTTGAGATCTTCCACAAATGATTTTTCAGGACTAACGTCATTAGCGTCAACCCCTAACTGCTCAATAATGATATCGATAACTTCTTGTTGAACTGACATAATTCCTCAATTATTTAACAAAAGATTTACATGACCATTCCGCCATCAACTGTGAGCACTTGGCCCGTAATATAATCGGCCAGATCGCTCGCCAAAAATAAAACCGCATGAGCTACCTCATCGGGCTGCCCCATACGTGAAAGCGGAACCGTAGAAATGATTGACTCTTTAACTTGATCTGAAAGTCCTTGGGTCATCTGTGTTTGAATATATCCAGGCGCCACACAATTCACACAGATATTTCGTCCGGCCAATTCCTTCGCAAGCGATTTCGTAAAACCGATCATACCTGCTTTCGAAGCGGAATAATTCACCTGTCCCGCATTCCCCATCAATCCGACGACGGATGTGATATTGATGATCTTTCCGGCACGTTCTTTCATCATTGAGCGCGCAAACATTCGACAGGTGTTATAAACAGATTTTAAATTGACATCAACAACGATATCCCAGTCTTCCTCCGTCATACGAACGAGAAGACTATCGCGGGTGATTCCCGCATTATTGACCAGAACATCGAGTTTGCCCCAATCGTTCAAAAGCTGCTTGGCAGCGAGCTCCACATCCTTCGATTGGGAGACATCGACAATAAAATAGCTGAATCGCTGCAGGGAATCGATTTTCAACGATTCCATTTCCCGAACAACCTCTTTCGCTCTCTCTTCATTGGTGCCGAAAATCGCGACACTCGCTCCCTTCTTGGCAAAAGCGATAGCGATCGCTCGGCCGATTCCGGCCGTTCCGCCTGTGATCAGAGCTGTCTTTCCATGAAATAGCATTTAACGAGCTCCTTTATAGGAAAATAATAACTCGGCGATTCCATCCAGGTCAGGAACTTTGTCAATCGAGATTGTCGGCTCAGGCATGCCGATTTTTTTGTTCATGCCGGTCAAAGTCCTTGAGCATCCGATTTCAAGATAGAGCGCTACTTGGCGTTTCATCATGGCCCGAATACCCTGTTCCCATCGAACGGAATGAGTCACTTGACGTCTCAGATTTTCTTTTACGGAATGAATCTCGTCAACATAGTCTCCGGGAACGTTCATGACGATAGAGGTAGTGCTTTTGCAAATGTTCGCTTGTTCAATGGCGGGGGCTAGCTTTTCTTCAGCCATACGCATGAGACCGCTATGAAATGCACCGTGTACCTGAAGCGGAATGATCCGTTTCGCACCTTTGGCTTTCAAAACCTCCACAGCCGCAGCCACCCCATCGCGTGTTCCTGAAATCACTGTTTGACCCGGGCAATTATAATTTGCCACCCAGACCGAGTTCAAGGAGCTGAGCGACCGAATGCTTTCTTCCACATCCTGGGAAGAAAGGCCCAAAACAGCAGACATCGCGCCATCTGTTTTTTCACAAGCCTCGCTCAAAAATCGAGCGCGCAAATAAACGAGGCGCAAGCACTCGGAAAATCCGATTCGTCCCGAGGCAAAGAGCGCCGTATATTCACCTAAGCTTAAGCCGGAGCAAACCGAAGGATTCAAATCAGGAAATTGCTGCTCCAATACGCGAAGAATCGCCACGCTATTCACAAAGATCGCAACCTGACTGTTTTGCGTTTTCGTTAAAAGATCTTCAGGCCCCTCAAAAATTATCTTGCTCAAATGGAAAGAAAGCAAATCATCGGCTTCTTCAAAGGTCTGCTTGGCAATTGAAAAAGTATCGAAAAAATCTTTACCCATCCCCGGATATTGAGCGCCTTGGCCAGGAAAAAGAAAGGCTATCTGATTCATGCGGGTTCACCGGCGGTTAAAATGGCAGCTCCCCAGGTAAATCCTCCGCCAAAAGCAGTGAGGAGGATCCTCTCGCCGCTTTGAATTTGATGTTCTTTACGCAATTCATCTAACGCGATTGCGATTGATGAAGCAGAGGTGTTTCCATATTTATGGACAGTCTTATAAATCCTATCATCCGGCAAATGCTCGAAACGCTTCCCGATTGCATCAATAATACGCAGATTCGCCTGATGAGGAATCAGCCAGCTGATATCGCGCTCCAAAAGACCCGCGTCATTCAAACATTCTTTACAAGCCGCTTCCATCCGGCGCACGGCATGTTTAAATACTTCATTGCCCGCCATCCGTATATAATGCTGATCATTTTTAACAGTTTCTTCCGATGCGGGAAGGCGGCATCCGCCCGCAGGCAAAACCAATAATTCCGCTTGCTCGCCATCCGCGCCCAAATGAACGCTCGAGATAGCCAAACCGCTTCCCTTGGAGGAAACAACGCAAGCTCCGGCTCCATCGCCAAACAGTATGCAAGTCGAACGGTCTTTATAATTTGTAATCGAGGAGAGCTTCTCCACAGCAATAACCAACACATTGTGATACATACCGGCTTCAATAAAAGACTTTGCCATAGCCAGAGCATAGAGATAGCCGGTGCAGGCAGCTTGCAGATCGACCGCGCAGGAGCGCTTGGCTCCCAATGCTTGTTGAATCAGGCAGGCCGTGTTGGGGCATAAATAATCGGGCGTTAGAGTCGCCACGAGAATAAAATCGATTTCTTCCGGACTCATTTTGGCGTCAGCCAGGGCCGCCTTAGCCGCGGCGATCCCCATATCCGATGAAAACTCATCGGCGCGCGCGATCCGTCTCTCGCGCATTCCTGTCCGCGTAACAATCCATTCATCGTTTGTATCGACCATCTTTTCAAGATCGCCATTCGACAAAACACGCTCAGGAAGATAGGAACCCGTTCCAATAATTCTTGCTTTTGAAGCCATCAGAAGTTTTTTCCTAAAATCCGGATTGCAAAAAATTTCAATGACACAAAGTGTACCTTAAAATTCCATAAAAGTGAAGTGTTTAAACTTTTCAGGAACTTCCTAAAAAAGAAATAAAAAGATACAATAATTTATAAACAGAGATTTTCCCTTAGTTTTTCATAATTAAGGAATTATAAGCATACGAGCATCAAAAATTAAACTTACCAATCTTCTCGACTTTGTACATTTTTTGAGAACAAGGCCTGAATAAGCCGCCCACAAAGCCCGCGAGCATGGCTTTGTTGCCCAAATATCCACCGCAGAGGAGGGACATTTCATGTTTCAAGAGTCCGTTTCCCTTGCGGAGAACGTGGAGACGGATTTAGTCAAATAAGGGCTGTCTGAAACTTTGCGGCTTGTTTTTCTGATTACCTCTAAAAATCTTGGCTGGGCCGCCTCCGCCGCGGTTGGTGTTTAAAGCGGGGCGTTGCTGATCAATATGATGTTTTTCAGCTCTGAGCCGAGTTCTTGGGGTAACGGTCATCGTACTTGGTAATACGCCGAAGGAAAATTTTTCAGGACTTTTAGCGATTGCTTGAGACACTTTTGATTTTTGTTCGTGTGACGCTTCGGATAAATGGGTTCTGACTCGTTTTACAACGTCGCCGGATTGGCCGATATAGCGCAGTTCCTCTTCATCGCTGTCGGGGGTTTTTCTTTTTTTTATGACATAGACACCGCTAACACCTGTTAAGGAAGGGCTCATTTGGGGCGCGATGTGCGTGTCTCGCTGGATGAAAGGGTAATATTTTACGGGAGTTTCTTTGTCTGCAAAAGTGCCTTTTGAAGGAGAAAGGTCGTCATATTGAGACCAAGCCCCGCCGCCATTGCCGCCTTTTGTTTTATTCAGCCGTTGCGCAGATGGAAGCCGACTAATAAAATATTCCTCCAGTTCTTTGGCGTCCTGCTCTTTAGGATATGGACCAAAAACCTGAACCGATACCGAATTCTTGCGATCGCAAACTAAACGAGGCAAATCAAAAGGGTTGTGTTTTGACTGACTGTTGAATTGGCTGATATATTGCGAGAGCCTCGCTCCAATTGATTGCGTGATCCCACAAAGGGAACTCTTTTCATTTGTCGGTGTAATCACATCCCACTGATAGGCGTACAGGCCAGGTTTCCATTTCGGTGCGCTGCTCGGTCTATCAAGCTTGAACCGCCCATTCGATTCATTAAAAACAACATTATATGTAACTGGCGCCATAACCATCCATGATTCTTAGAATCATAGCATAAGTTTATCTTACACGCTATTCAAAATATTTTGTTTATTATAATTATAAACAAAATTTAACTTAAATTCAATGTTTATTAAAATTTGTTGCAAAAGTAGCATATAAAAACACAAACAGATGCAATTAAGTGTGTTAGCTTTTTTAATATACTAAAAACCAGGTCTTTAAGGGATTTAAGTTACCTGCATCTTTCATAGAAACCTGAATTTCAGGTTTTTAAACAGGGTAACGCCTTCGAAACGAGGGCTTATGATATGCATGATGCCGGGAGCCCTGAAACCCAATATATTTTTCATCTTCTGTGGTTCCTAGTACGGACTACTAGTACACCGTTTCAAAAGTTTTTGGTGTTTCGGCTGACGCATTTTGTCTCATATTTGGCTAGCGGGTTAATAAATCAACAGATTGCGAAGATTACCGCAAAAAATGTACAAAGTAGAGATTATGACAAAATTTCCGGAAGACCTGCAAATCCTTATTTCAGCCCTGAAAAAACTTCCCGGCATTGGCAGCAGAACAGCCGAGCGATTCGCCTTTGAGTTCATCAATTGGAGCGGCGAAGAGCTCACGCATTTCGGCCATTTGCTGGCCGATATACGCAACAAAATCCCTCCCTGCCCAGTTTGCGGCTGTCTCACCGATCTCGGACATTGCCGCTTCTGCGATACCACGATTCGCGACTCACGCTCGCTTTGCCTGCTCGCATCGGCGCGCGACGCATTTGCGATCGAAGAGACCCGCACCTTCCGCGGACTCTATCATGTCATTGAACATTTACTCTCCCCGCTGGATGGGCGATATACAGACACCCTGAGAGTGGATCGAATCGAATCCCGCCTGCGGCAACATCAAGTTCAAGAAGTCATCATCGCTTTCGATTCAACGCTGGAGGGCGACGCCACCGCTCTCTATCTGAAGGAAAAGCTCTCTATGCTTCCTGTTAAAATCACGCGATTGGCTTTTGGACTGCCTGTGGGCAGCTCGATCGACCACATCGATGGCGGCACGCTTTCACGTGCTTTATCGGGCCGTCAAATTCTCTAGCAGTTTAGTCCCACTAAACAGCTAGTCAAATGTACCTAGTACATCGTTTCACGAAACCCTTGCCATTGGACTGCGTCAAAGCCATGGGATTGAGATTGTCGAAAGTGGGGGTAGTATTTACAAGAATACAGCCCCCACTTTCGACAACTCAATCACAAGAGCTTTCACGCAACTCCAATGGCAAGGTTTTCATGAAACAATGTACCTAGTGCTTGCAATATTCCAGATGTTTACCTATCATTCGACAACAATTCAACGCGATTTTATTGGAAACCGAACAGGCTTTGTATGGCGAAAAACAATCTCTTAGTGCGATCTGCCGTTTTATTATCATGCCTATTAACCACCATGGCCGTTCCCCTTTCCGGCGTTGAGCTCTATGAAGAAAAGAAGATCAACCGCATTCAAGTCGAATATGAATCACCGGAGTCGATGCAATCATTCGATCCAAAGCCCATTTTGTCCAAACTCAAAACAAAAGAAGGCGATGATTTTTCTCAATTCACATTCGATAACGATCTAAAATCACTTTCCGAAGAATATGACCGCGTTCAACCATTGCTGCGCGTTCAAGATGGCCAGCTTTTCATTACGATCCACATTTCACCGCGTCCCAAGATTCATCAGATCCAATTCATCGGAAATAAACGTTATTCGACGAGAACCTTACAGAGCGAACTCGACATCAAGCCCTTTACCACTTTCAACCGCCAGGAATTCAACAAAGCCTTCAACAAGGTGAAAGACTACTACATCAAAAAGGGATATTTCGAATCTCAGCTTACCTATACGGCCCAACCCATCGCCAACACCAATGAAGTCGACATTATCATTGATGTTAAGGAAGGCAAATCGGGCAATATCAAGAAAATCGTATTTGAAGGGTTTAGCAATAAAGAACGCAGTGAGCTGAGTGAGACGATGTATTTGAAAAAATACAACTTTCTCACGAGCTGGCTCACAGGCTCCGGAAAGTTCCGCGACGAAGCCCTCGAACAAGATCGAATGACGATCATTAATTATCTGCACAACCGCGGCTATGCCGATGCGTCGGTCGATATTCAAATTGTCGACGATCCGGCCAGCGATAAGATCATCGTCAACATTTCATCCATTCGCGGCACACTTTATCACTGTGGAAAAATCGGAATTGAAGGCAATTCCATCCTGACAACCGAAGAAATCTTAAAACGATCTCTGCTCCATGAAGGCGATGTATTTTCTCCCGATAAAGCGCGCGATACCGCCCAGGCGATCAAAGATCTCTACGGGCAAAAGGGCTACATCGACGCCAACGTACAGCACGAAACGCCTCTCAGTGAAAATGAGCCGATTTTCGATGTGAATTTCATTATTGAAGAAGGCTTGCAGTACAAGATTGGAATGGTCCATATTTTCGGCAACCATTCGACAAAAAATAATGTGATTTTACGCGAGTCCCTGCTTGTTCCCGGCGAGATGTTTGATTCTCGCAAATTGAGGGGGACTCAACAAAAACTCGAAGCGATCGGCTATTTTAAATCCGTCAATGTATATGCCGTACGATCCACAGAAGATCTCGGCCTCGGCGATAATTATCGCGATGTCTACATCGAAGTCGAAGAGACCACCACAGGCAATGTCAGTTTGTTCATGGGATTCAGCTCCACAGATAATATTTTTGGCGGATTGGATTTGACCGAGCGCAATTTCAATATTGCCGGCGTGGGTAGAGTCTTGCATGGAGAAATGTGCGGTCTGCGCGGAGGCGGTCAATTTTTTCATGCCCGTGGCACTCTCGGGAAAAAAGAAAACAATATCCTGTTATCCTGGATGAATCCCTATGTAAATGATTCTCTATGGCGTTTAGGGGTAGAGTTAACCGAGACTTTTAGCGAGCTCCAAGCAAAAGATTCAAAAGTACGTACTTACGGCGGCTCGATCTTTACGAACTATCCCCTCTCAACCTATTGGACCGCCGGTATACGGCAGCGCTTGCGCCACACTTACAACATAATCTCCCCACACCATCCCAAGGCCGCGCAAACATCCGAATCAATGGAATCATTTAATGAAGAAAAAGAGAGAAATTATGCCAAAGGTTTTCTCTCCGCCATTAGCACTAATCTTTCTTATGATTCGACAGACAGCTCGATGAAGCCCCATCGTGGCTGGCGCTCCTATCTAGAAGGGGAAATGGTCGGTTTGGGCGGTCGATTTCATTTTTGGAAGTTTAGCTACCTCAATTCAATTTATTTTCCTGTCACTGCACATAGTGCATTCAAAGTCCGCGGCGAATTACGCTTTATTCAACCATTTGGAAGCCGAGAAGTGATGAAAAACGTTCCCAATAGCGAGCGTTTCTTATTAGGCGGCGAGGGCACTGTCAGAGGATACAAACCATTCAGTATCGGACCTAAATTCCAATATCTCGAGACAAATAAAGAAGGGGTAACGACCTTGAAGATAACGGATACCCCGACAGGCGGTCTCTCTTCTTGTCTGCTCTCCGCTGAATATAACTATGAACTATTGCGCATGCTTGATGTATTCGTGTTCTTTGATGCAGGAAGCGTGACTTTCGACACATGGAGCATTCAGACGTTGCGCTGTGGTACCGGCGCCGGAGTTCGTCTGGAAATCAACAAAGGAACCCCCATTGTTGTTGGTTATGGTTATCCAATTAACCCTGCCAGCACTCATGATTGCCAAAGATTCTTCTTTTCGATGGGTGGTCAGTTCTGAGATAATGAAAGCCGGCAAAAAAAAATCGAACCAAAAAGGTGATTTCATGTTTCTAAAAAAGTTTCTACCTTGGTCTCTCGCTGCTTGCAGCATTGTTACTTCTCTTTATGCAGCAGAGGCGACCTCCGTTGTCAACTTCTCGACTTGCATCACAAATTCCAAATACGGCAAGAAAGAACAGGAAAATTTTGAAATTCTTCGAAAACAGCTCGCGGCATTGATCGACGATACAGAAAAAGAGCTGAAAGACATTTCCACAAAACTCGAAGACAGCGAATATCTCGACAGCCTTTCTCCCAAAGCGGAAGAAGACATCAAAGCTCGTTTTCAAACTTTGAATGAAGATTTATCGCGTTATCAAGGACAATTTTATCAAGTGATGCAGCAAGCCAATATGCAGCTCGTGCATAAAATGAGCGCGCAAATCGCTCGCGCATCAGAAAAAGTGGCAAAAGATAAAAAGCTCGACTACGTCATCAATAAAGAAGCTTGCTTTTACTTTCGCACTGAGCTCGATGTGACGCAACAGATTATCAATGAAATGGATAAAAATTTCGATGTTGACGCCAAGTCGAAAAAATTATCTGATAACAGCGAAGAGCCGTCCAGCGCAACCCCTGCGGAAGCGAGCTCTGAGCAGCATGCAGGTTAATCCGGCATGTCTATAAAGAGTTTTACTCTGGCAGAACTGGCCGATTTAATCCAAGCGGAGCTGATCGGCCATTCTGAGCATCGCATTTCGGGCGCAAATGCGCTCGACAAAGCAACAAAAAGCGATGCCTCCTTTTTAGCGAATCCTCGCTATCGATCCGCTCTGAATGAAACTTCTGCGGGAGTGATTTGCATTGATCGGCAAACACCGCTCATCGAAGGCAAAAATTTTCTTATCTCAGATGATCCTTCACGCGCTTTTCAAAAAATCGCTGAGCTTTTTCTTTCCTGCCAAAATAAGTCGGCTTTTGTAGGGATCCACCCTACCGCCGTCATTGACCCCACAGCAACGCTCGGCAAAGATGTTACAATTGGTCCCTACGCCGTCATTGACGCTCATGTACGGATTGGAGATCATTCCAATATCGGAGCGCACTGCTTTATCGGATTTGAGACGGAAATCGGAATGAATTGCCGCCTCAATCCATCTTGTACGATCCGAGAGCAATGCCGTCTGGGAAATCGGGTGATTCTCCAAAGCGGCGTGATTATCGGCTCCTGCGGATTTGGCTATACCACTGACAAAAGCGGCTGCCATCAAAAGCTTGAACAGATCGGCACGGTCATCATCGAAGATGATGTCGAGATCGGTGCCAATACGACCATCGACCGTTCCCGTTTTGATGCGACCATCGTTCGCCAGGGAACGAAGATCGATAACCTCGTACAGATTGGCCATAATGTTGAAATCGGCGCCCATAATCTGATTGTCGCTCAAACAGGCATTGCCGGATCGTCCAAAACGGGCCATCATGTCGTGATGGGTGGACAAGTAGGCGTTGCAGGCCACGTCGCAATCGATGACTTCACAATGATCGCATCGCGCGGCGGCATCAGCAAATCCCTCAAAGCGGGCAAGTACCGCGGCAGTCCTGCGCTTCCGATCAATGAATACAATCGTCAGGAAATCCATGTTCGGCGGCTCGAGGAATATGTCGAGCGCATCAAAGAGCTCGAGAAAAAAGTGGCCGAACTCGAAAAAAATCACTAACTCGGCTTTGTACATTTTTTAGGACCGAAAGGATCGAGATATTTGCCTGCTGAGGCGTTAAATTAAACAGGAAGGGGTTTTTAACCCCTTCCTGTTTAATTTAATCGACTAGTTCGACCTTCGGTCGAACGTCCGCGAGCAAATAGACGAGACAGGCGGTCCTAAAAAATGTATAAAGTCGAGGTTAAGCTATTAATAATCAATCATCTTATTTTTAAAGTAACTTTTGTATACCGAACGTATCTCTAAAATCGGTTTGTGAGTTATGTAATAAAATGAGGGGCTAACTCGGCTTTGTGATCCATGATTGAGATCTATTTAAAAACGGAACAAGACAATGAATTCATCAGGATCCAGGAATTTAGTCCCGGATGTTTTATCTATCTCAAAGATGCAAATTTAGAAAATCTCGAACAAATCGACCAACTCCTCTCCCACGAAATCGGAGATATCCACGAAAGCATCGATAAATATGAAGTTCCTCGAATCGAAAAACATGGCGACAATCTTCTTTTATTTACACGTCATCCGGGGGAACAGGAAATCGGGCTTCATACAGAACCTCTCACAATCATTCTCACAAAAAATTATCTGCTCGCGATTACTCCCTACATCAATCCGATCATCGAACATATACTTCTATCAAACCCCAACGTAACGACCACTCAAAAATCAAAACTTCTCCTCTTTATTTTGGTTCGGATCAGCAATCGATTCACTACGAGCATTAAGCAGGTGCGCCATTCCATTCTGCTTCATGAACAACCTTCGCGCATGATCGATAATGACGCTATCATCGCATTGGCTAAAAATGAAGAAATTCTCAATCAATATCTTACATCTCTTGTCTCGATGCGCAACCTCTTCACGGTATTGACGACTCATCGATATATCGATCTTTCCGAAAAAGATCATGATGTTTTACAAGACACTTTATTTGCGATCAGCCAGTCAGAAGAGCTTTGCCGCGTGAACGTTAAAAGCATCCGCAGCTTACGGGATTCCTATCAAATCATTTTTACCAATGATGTTTCCAAGACGATTAAACGACTGACAGCCATCACGATCATTATCAGCATTCCCACCATGATCGCATCGATCTATGGAATGAACATTGTGCTTCCGCTTCGTGAAAATCCCAACGCCTTTTTGATCATTGCCGGCGCTGCAATCATCAGTTCTATTTTTGCCGCATTGATCTTCCTGAAAAATCGCTGGCTCTAGTTCAAGTAATTAAAGTATCTTCGTCTCACTAGATCAACAATACCGCCGGATTTTCCAAATATTTTTGGAGAGTTTTGATAAACTGCGCTGCATCGCTCCCATCAACTACACGGTGGTCGAGAGCCAGATTGAGATTCATTTTTTTGCCGAGGATCGTTTTCCCATTCATCTTGATCCTTACGCAATCCTCAATGCCTCCCACTCCGAGAATCGTCGATTGAGGCGGATTGATGATCGGCAAAAATTCGGAGATCTTGAACATTCCCAGATTGGAGATCGTAAACGACCCGCCCTTATATTCATGCGGTTTGAGCGCCCCGTTTTTAGCTCGCTCAGCCAATTCCTTAATTTCAACCGAGATCTCTCCAATATTTTTGTAATCGGCGTAGCGGATGATCGGAGTAATCAAACCATCTTTCACCGAAACGGCCACTGAAATATCAATCGTCTTAAATAAAATGATCGCTTGATTAACCGAGTTAAACCCGCTATTGATCGCCGGATGCTCTCTCAAAGAAAGCGCAACAGCGCGAATGATGAAATCGTTGATTGTCGGATGGATATCATACGATTTAAGCTGCTCGCGCATATCCCAAAGTGGCGCGGCGTCGATTTCCTGGCGAAGATAAAAATGGGGAATAAAGCTTTTTGACTCCTGAAGCCTCTGGCCGATCACTTTTCTGATTGGCGTCAGAGGAACCTCTTCATACGTTCCCGCAGCCACATCCGGCACTTCCCGCCGGCCAAAAGTAACTTTTCGGTTCGTCTGAGCGAGCGCCAAATCCGCGCTGACAATCCGACCTTTTGGACCGGATCCTTTGACCGTCGTCAGATCAAGCTCTTTTTCTTGAGCGATTTTTTTAGCCAGTGGAGATGCCAACACACGCTCAGTGATATTTCCTTGAGGAAATTCAAATTGATAATTTTCCAAAGGCGGTTCAGGCGCGAATACGGGCTGATTGACTGTCTCAACAGGCGTGCGCGTCTTTATTGCAGGTGTCGAAACCTCTTTTTGAACCTTTTCTACAATCGGCTGAGGCGCTGTTGGTAATTGAAATCCGGCAAGGCTCTCGTCCGGCTTAACAGAAAAAACAGCGATCGGTTGATTGACCTCAGCAATTTTTCCTTCTTCAACCAGAATTTGACGCAAATAACCCTCGTCTAAAGCCTGATATTCAATCGTCGCTTTATCTGTGACGACGTCTAACAGCAGTTCACCCGCTCGAACGCGATCGCCCACTTTTTTATGCCATTTGGCAATCGTTCCCTCATCCATTGTCGGAGAAAGCTTTGGCATGGTCACGGTAAAAGGCATAAATCCTCTTTATAACAAAACTGTTTCAAGCGCAGCGATGATGCGCTCGGGATTAGGAATCGTTTGGCATTCGAGAACTTTTGAATAGGGCATCGGCGTTTCACGCTGACAAACGCGAACTAGAGGGGCATCGAGAGAATCGAAACAATGCTCCATGATCTGAAAACCCATCTCCGCTGAAATACCGGCAAATAAATGCCCTTCTTCAACGAGAACCGCTCGGTGCGTTTTACGAACCGATGCAGCGACTGTCGCTATATCAAGAGGCTTGATTGTGCGCAAATCAATGATTTCGATTTCAAATCCCTTTTTTGCAAGTTCTTTAGCTGCGAGCAAACAAAATTTAATCATCCGGGAATATGAGATTAACGTTGCGTGTCTTCCCTCTCGAATCACTTTAGCTTTGCCGATGGGGATAGTGTATTCATCGGTCGGAATGTCCATTTTATCGCCATACTCCGGCTCATTTTCCAGAAAAAGGACAGGATTATTAAACCGAATCGCTGACTTCAATAGTCCCTTGGCGTCATAGGCATTGCTCGGAGAAATGATCACCCATCCCGGCAGGTTTCCATACATCGCCTCCACACAATGAGAATGCTGACAAGAAACCTGTGCGGCCGAACCATTGCATCCACGAAAGACGATGGGAACATGAAACCGCCCCGCCGACATATAATAGATTTTGGATGCATTGGAGATCAGCTGATCGGCTGCAACGAATGAAAAATTCCAGCTCATGAACTCAACAATCGGCCTTAGACCCGTCAACGCAGCTCCAATCGCAAGACCCACAAAACCATTTTCCGATATGGGAGTATCGACCACGCGCATCGGTCCCCATTTGTCGAGCAGCCCTTTCGTCACTTTGTATGCGCCATTATACTGTGCCACCTCTTCTCCCATAATCAACACCCGCGGATCATGGGTCATCTCCTCATCAATGGCCTGTCGAAGAGCTTCGCGTATTTCTATATTTTGCAATTCCATCAGGGGGCAAATACTCCTTCTTCCAAGGCAACCGGATCGGGCCAGGGACTTTCATCAGCAAATTTCATAGCCGCCAATACAATCTCTCTTTGCTTGCGATCCATTTCCTCAAATTCTTCTTCGCTTAACATTTTGTTTTCGATCAAGGCCGCCTTCATCAATAAAACAGGATCGCGCTCCATTGCTTTTTGCAATTCCTCTTTGGAACGATACAGACCCGGATCCGAAATCGAATGCCCCCGAAAACGCTCTGTGACAGCTTCGATCAATAAAGGCTGAGAAGTTCTCAACACTTCATTCAAAACCTCTTTAAACAGGGCGTAACAGGCAAAAAAATCCATTCCATCCACACTATAGGATTTGATTCCGTAGCTGTTAGCCAAATGCTCTGCAATCGGACTCACGGCAATCGCGCGCTCCACGGCAGTGCCCATACCCCAATGATTGTTTTCAATGACATAGATGCAAGGGAGGCTCCAAAGAGCCGCCATGTTTAAAGACTCATGAAAAGCTCCCTGAGCCACCGCACCTTCGCCTAAAAAGCAAAAAGATGCAATATCCTTCCGCTTGAGATATTTAATTGAAAACGCCGCGCCGGTTGCTATGGGGATATGACCTCCCACAATGGCGAGCCCCCCCAGCATTCGATCGGCAAAAAGATGCATCGAACCGCCTCGGCCCTTCGCATTGCCCGTCGCTTTTCCATATAGTTCGGCCATGATTTCATTGGGAGTGACCCCGAGCAGCAATGCGAGGGCATGGCAACGATATGTGGTCGTAAACCAATGCTGAACGCCGACAGCCGCCACACAGCCGACCTGAATCGCTTCTTGCCCAATGTAAGAATGGTAAAATCCGCCGACTTTGCCCTGTTGATAGGCCGCCTCGCCGCGAATCTCGAGGTTGCGGATGAGCAGCATTTGATTGAGCTGCATCAAAAGTGTTGGTTTACCAATTTCTTCCATCACTTTCTTCCGATCATACGAAAAAAAGTGATATTTGCCCTTCGATGCCATATTCCACCTTATGGAGACTCCGGGAAACTCCATTCCGCGCATCTTTTGATTATTTTTGCTAATTTTCGATTTTTCGAACTGCGTTAACTTACAGAAAGTTAACTCCGTTCTCCAAAATCGCAACTTCGCAAAAATAATACAAAATCTTCACGAAAGCGAGTTTCCCAACATCACCCTAATAATTTTATATCATAAGCTCGACTTTTTATTAACCGAATGGCTCATCCTTCGCACCCATTGCATAAAAATGAAAATTCAGGTTAGATGAAACGTTGATTTTTAAAAGGTTGTATGCGTCCAATCTATTATGACACGGAGACGACCGGCGTCCGTCCGGGGAAAGATCGAGTGATTGAACTGGCGGCTTTCGACCCCGTCCAAAATAAAACTTTCTGTTCTTTGATCAACCCCCAATGCCCCATACCGATTGAGTCATCGAAAATCTGCCACATCACTGACGATATGGTTAAAGATGCTCCCCTCTTTGGCGATCAAGCCGACAATTTTGTTTCTTTTTGCGAAGGAGACACAGTCCTCATCGCGCATAATAACGATGCATTTGATCAACTCTTTTTAATCGACGAATTTCAAAGAATCGGCCGAACTCTCCCAGCGTGGCGTTTTATCGATTCATTGAAATGGTCCCGCAAATATCGCAGTGATTTGCCGCGGCACAGTCTTCAGTTTTTACGCGAAGTCTATAAGATCGAATCAAATCAAGCCCATCGCGCCCTGGATGACGTATTTGTGTTGCATCAGGTATTCAGTCGAATGATTGACGATCTCCCTTTGAATACTGTCATGGAGTTACTGAACCAACCGACAGACATCACGCGTATGCCATTTGGCAAGCATCAGGGAAAAAATCTCGCCGACATACCCAAAAATTACGTGGAGTGGCTGGATACCAGCGGAGCTCTGGACAAAAAAGAGAACATGCCCCTCCGGGAAAGCTTTGTGAAACTCAGCTTATTGAGAGCGAAAAAATGAACATTGCCATCATTGGTGCGGAATATATTGGGAGTGATGTAGCTGCTCTTTGGGCCAAGAAAGGCCACAATATCACAGTTACGACTCGCCATATGGAAAGACTCGCCGATCTGTCCCGTGTAGCTCAAAAATGTATCATTTTAAAAGACCATGATGTCAATGAACTCACTTCATTAATCCTCAATAATGACATCATCTTGGTGACGACCTCATCCGACACACCCGATGAATTCGAAGAGACCTATTTAGAGGCCGCGCTCGCAATTCGCCGTGTAGCGTTAGCCCGAACGCCTCCCCGCCGTTTGATTTACACGAGCAGCACAACGATTTATGGCGATCATCGCGGACTTTGGGTCGATGAAAACAGCAAACTGAAGCTCAAGTCGGAACCGGGTCAGATCATGATCGAAACAGAGCGTATGTTTCTATCGCTCGAAGAGCTGGGATGGCAGGTTTGCGTATTAAGACTCGCCGAGATTTACGGTCCTTGGCGCGAATTATCCCAACGTCTACGCGCCCTGCAAGGACAAACGCTTCCCGGATCAGGAAAAAATTTCTCAAATATGGTTCATCGCTCCGATGTGACCATTGCCATCGATTATGCTCTCAGCCGCCGCCTCATTGGAATTTACAATGTTGTGGATGATGATCACCCGACCCGGCAAGATTTATACAATCAGATTTCGCAGAAATTGGGGCTTCCTTCTATTCAATGGGATCAAAAAGCCAGCGAATGGAAAGGAGGAAATAAGCGCATTTCAAACCACAAGATCAAAGCCAAGGGCTTTACTTTCCGCTATCCCCATCGAATAATCGATTAACGAAACCCGGTCGTGAAATTATATTCTTTCAATGTATAAATATCTTGTTGAAGGGCTGTTAAATTCTGACTGGAAGGATCATTTCGATAATGATCATAATCACTCAAAACAGCTTCACCCTGTTTATGAATTCCTGAGCGCTTAATCTCACTGATCGAACTGCGAATTAACTCCATTTGCTGGCTCATCACCGAGTCGAGATGCTTAATTTCTTCAGGATCTTTTGATTTTTGATAGCTTTGCAAAGCGAATTCAAAACGAATAATGCTATCTTGCAGTTGTTTATGATATTTCGCCTGAGATGCTTCTTGCGGCATCTCCCCTTCGCCGATCTTTGTCATCATAACTCCTATAACTCTCTGGTTTCTTGTTCTAATTTCAATGCGTTTTGAAACATCCGATCAATCGCCGATTGATCTAATTTCCCAATTAAAAATCGACGAACATCACTATTTAATTGTTCCGCATCATCGCGAACCTTACCACCAATATGAATAGCCAAACTATTGATTTTCAACAACTTTTGATCAACAACGCTTTGGTTTTTCACATCTTTACGTAAAATCTCCCATAACGTTGCAAGCTCTCTTCTCATCAGTTCATAATGATCCATAACCATCGCAAATCACCCGGAATGTGGTTTTCTCCATCAATGGCATAAGAGAATTTATTTGTCACCTTGCGTGAAAGCGCCCGTCGCTTTGCTGCGTAAATATTCACTACAGAAGAAAGGCATTTGGTCCAGTTCACTCACATGGACAGGCTCGCCCGCAATCTAATGGATTTATGCTGTATCGTGAAGGAAATCACCGACAAGGGCGCTACGGTCCAATTCAGGAAAGAGAACATGCAATATTTAAAAGCGGGAAGATGACCAAAGAATCCCCTTAGCCCACAACGCCGACTTAGCTGCCTTACTACCATCCCTTGCAGCGGTTTTTAAATCATTTATACAAGCTTCTTCGTTACCAAGACAATGATAAGCCATGGCTCTATCGAAAAATAAGTCTAAGTCATAACCGACTTCATATCCAAATGGAAGGTAACCGTCATTATTTGGCTCCTTCTCATCAGCGGCTCTCGCATCTATAATGTAGACCGCTTCCGTAAAATCGATGATCGCTTCTTGGTATTGCCCATTCCGTGAAAAAGCCTCGCCCCTCTCCGACCAGAACGGAGGGTAATCGGATACTGTCTTAATTGCTTTAGCATAACAAACTAAGGCTTCTGCGTACTTCAATTGAGCGGCAAGCTTAGAGCCCTGATTGGCAAATTTTGAAGCTTCATTAAAGCGTTCCATCTCTTCCTCTGTTGTTATCCTATAATAAAAATCCTTAGCGTAAGCCACGGACGAAAATAAAATGGTCAATGCGAAAATCGTGGCGAAAAGTTTAGATTTCAAGACACTCTCCACAGTTAAAGGAGGGCGATTTTCGTACGTCTTGAAATTACAATCAGCAAAAATAAATTTGTTGCTATCGACCAAGGTATTTTGAAGAAATAGAAATTTATAGACGAGAATCGTATCAAGGGTGCGATTATGCGCTGTGAAAAATAGGATCCGATATGATTAATGAATATTTGACTTCTGATTTCTTCCATTTGATTATGGAATCAGTGTAATTTTTTCATAAACAGGTTCTTGATCCATCAATTTCTTTTGCTTCATGGAAAAAAGTATGTCATAATATTCGCTTTCTTTAGGACGATTTTATGAGTAGAAAAGTTGCGGCGATTATCACTGCCATTACTGGAGATCGAATCGTCATTGGAGAAGAAGAACTAAAGCACGTAATGGAAGAACACTTTTCGATGCTTCCTGCAGACATTCTTTTGGAACTCATCGAAAGAATTTTGAAAGACCCCACTAAAATCTTCGAACAAAAAAAACTCAGTCAATATCACCTTTTTTATAGACTTGACAATCGAAGATATTTAGTTGTAATTGTAAAGAAAACTCCAACTGGTTGTTATTTCTCATCCATGTATAGCACAGGAAGTTCCATCCGAAATAGTCATAAAGACTTAAAAGAAGTCAAGCCATGAAAAAGGGGAAAGTATTTTTTCATCCGATAGAGGGCTCTGCTTCTTTGACAATTTCTTGGAGTTCGGGGCCTAAAGGAGATGCTGTTGAAGCCCGAAAAGGAGCTGGGGTCGGCTTTTTTTCTGATAAAGGAGATTTGCTTTGTGTGATTTTTGATGAGGTGCAATCCGATGCTGATCACCAAATCCTTGAATTCGATCGCTACCATATTGAAATCAGCATAAAAAACAGCCGTGTTGTTCACACCGTAACACAACTCACACCAACACCAGGGTTACGAAAAAGACGCTCAAAACGCAAACAGACTATTTGAACGCATCGCTTGCCTTGAGTCCCATCCCTTCAGGGTGGGTCAAGGCAAGCGATATGATAATGCGGTAAGCGACGATAGCCGCACCGCCTCATTAAGCGGCGGAAGAATCTCCTTCTTTTGGGGAGGAGTTTTCAAATGAAATCGCAGCCAAACGTTCTAAATGCATCTCTCCACTTCCAAGCATGAAAATATAAAGCTTCCTCTACTGTGAATATTTACGCAACTACGTCGCGCCCGGCTCTTTTTAACAACAGTTTTTAAGGTGCGCTAGCAATGAGTTGACAACACAAGAGAAAGATTGTTTTCCTAAAGAGAAGCGCGCGAGCTCTTCTTCTTCAAGGCGTTCAATCTCCGGGAAGCGGCGATGGCAAATGGCTCGCTGAACGAGATGCAGAAGAAATTCGTTGCAGGAATGTTCTTCCAATAGGATTCGATTGAGCTTTTTGAACCCGGCAAATGTCTTGGGGTCTTGAAGATGCCGGCCCATGGTTTCTGCGATTTCGAGAAGATCCGTTTTTTGCTGTTGAACGAAAATTTCGTCGACCCAATCTTGATTATCTTCCGGCAGATTATGCTCGAGAACTTTGGCAAACAGACGAAGAACTTCAACGCTCGATGGATATTGAGGGATGCGATTTTGAGCCAATGCAATGAGGTCTTTGAGAAAAAAGCGATTATGATCGCGGGGATCATAGAAAAAGCATTTATTATATGAAATGACCTCACTTAAGCTCTGATCGCCGCGGCATGCAACAAACTCTTCACTAAACACAATCAAGCGCTGAAAATCGGATGAACTGATCGGCTCCGGGCAAAAAATGCGAAGAGTCTTTCCTTCGGGTTCTATATTCCAAACGGCGGCATGAGTGCCAATATGAAAAACAATCTTCTGAACTTGATAGCGTTTTTCGATTAAATCTAATTTGGCTGCAAGACGCTGTTCAAAATAGGCCAAAATTTTTGCGGAGTCGGGAACACATAGATCGATATCTTTTGGATCGTTTTCTAGCGATTTGAGAAGTGCATGCAGATAAACAAAGATTCCGGGCTGACTGAAAAAGTAAGCTAAAAAAAATCGATGAGTCTGGCGATATTGACCAATCTCTTCGTATCCCGGAGCAGATTGATTAAAGAGCCACTGGGATAATTGTTCATTTTGCAGCTCAGAAACGCTCAAATTTGAATCAACCGTTCGAGTGAGAATCCCCCTTTCCAAAAAATGCAGACCCATTGAATGGGCTCGTGTGCCGGGATGAAACAAATCAGACTCTAAAGAGCCATACTGCCCCAGCAACTCCCATTTAGGCTGGCCCTGTGTAGGCAGCGCCTGAATCTGAGCTTTGATTTCATCAGTCTGAGGATAATAGGTGGGCATTTGCAAGATCAGATCGCATGCGCTGAGCCATTCAATCTGCTGATCTGAGCCATCCCATCGCGCAACGTCCCAATCAGCAACGGCAGGAAGCTCTTTATCGCTCATTGCAATGAGACGAATCTCCATCGTTGGAAAAGCGCTCTTGATCAGCCGCGCCGCTTCGATCGAAGCATAATAATCTCCCCATCCATCGGGAATCACCCAACTCAAAATCGTCATCTTTGCATCTGTCGGAATGGCCGTTTGTCCATAAAGGGAAAAAAGCGATTTCATAGCCGCAGAACGCTTCAATGAAGGTAAATAAGAAAAATTGGGTTTCAGCTTCGTTATTTGAGGTTGATTTTTGCGATAAAGACGCGGTAGACCGCGAACCATACGCAATGATTTTAAATGCAAAGCGCTCATTTCGGAATCGGGAAAGGCGTGCAAGAGCTTTTGCTCAAGATGCATTGGCCCCCTTTCTTGAAAGAGATGACGATGCTGCTCAATGATTTCCTCTAAAGGCATAGGTGCCGAAGAGCGAATCGCAAGGCTAATGGCATCGCTATAGCTTCGCATCATTTCATCGTAATGATCATCCCACCCTTCCTCTTTTTTTTTCTTCTCCAAATCTTCTTGCAAGAAGAACAAAAGCTGGTCATGAAATGTGAGAGGTTCGTTAGGCATGAAAAGCACTCATTTTTTTTACTATTAGCGACCATAAAAGTTTTTTTTAATTTTTGCATTCAGAATTTTCAAAGTTGCGCAATTATCCTGTGATATTTTCAAGCGGTTACACTTCACAAGGAGTTTGATGATAGGCTTCCCACATCAAACGAAACGATCGACAGGTCTGTAGCAGCTCGTCTTTTGTACCTTCTGCTATTTTTCGACCGCGCTCGAGGAAAATGATCCGATCGACATGCTCAATGGTCGAAAGACGATGGGCAATGAGGATCTGAGTGACTTCCCCCTGCAGCTCGCAAATCGCGAGCTTGATACGACATTCACTGATTGCATCAAGAGAAGATGTTGCCTCATCCATGACCAGAATCGGGGCTTTCTTCACAAGAGCGCGGGCGATAGCGAGACGCTGCTGCTGACCGCCCGACAAGCTCTTACCCATTTCAGCAAGGAGAGTATCATAGCCTTTCGGAAGATCGACGATAAACTCATGCGCGTAAGCCTTCTTCGCAGCGTCCTCGATCTCAAGGCGTGTAAAAGAGCGGCCAAACGCAATATTTTCCGCCACGGTATCATAAAACAAAAAAGGCCTCTGAGGGACAAATGCAATCTGCTCGCGGAGCGATTTTTGGGTGCAGGAGCTAATCGGGATGCCATCAATGCGAATTTCCCCCTCTTGAACCTCGTACAGGCGCGGCAAGAGCTGGACAATGGTTGACTTACCCGCGCCCGTCGCTCCGACAAGAGCGACCACCTCTCCTTTGCGAACCGTAAAGCTCAAGTCGCGAATCACCCAGTCGTGATTATATTTAAATGAGACATGATCAAATTCAATAGCTGAGGAAAATTGTTCAATCTGAATCGCTCCGTCGCGATCCTGAATCAGCGGTTTGAGATCGAGCACTTCGAACATGCGCTCGGCAGCCACCACGCCTTTTTGGACATTCGCATTTTCTTCGGCGAACTTCTTCACCGGTTCATAAAATAGATGCAGCAGACCGCAAAACATCAGCAATTGCCCAATGGTCATATGCAATGTGTAAAGGCCAAAAAGCACGACAATCGAGAGGCAGGCTGTAGCAATTAAATGAAGGACAGGACGAGTTAAAAGACTATATTTGGCGCTCTTGCTCTCCAGAAGCGCCATCTGATCATTTTGCTCTTTGTATTTTCTGAGAGAAAACGCCTCCATGGCGAAAATCTTGACAGTCTGAATACCGGCGAGAAAGTCAAGGAGAACGGAAGAAAACCTTTCCTGGTTTTTCTGCAGCTGGCGCGTGATCCGTTTGACCCTGCGGGTTAAAAGGACGGCCGGCAAAATAATGAGGGGCAATCCAAGAAAAATCACCATGGACAATTGCCACGACAATTTAAAGCAGATAAACAATGTCGTAACAAGTGTAAAGGGCGTTTGCAAATAATTGGTGAGCATCGAATTGATTGACATCGCAATCTGACCGGCATCGCCTACAGCGCGGGAACTAAGGCTTCCGAGGTTATGCTCTTGATAAAAACTCATCGGAAGAGATTGGATATGTTCAAAAAACTGTTGGCGCAAATCCCGCGTGATTCGAATGGACAACAGCTGAGTGGCATATCGAGAAACAAAAAGAGTCATCGCCTTAAAAAGCGCAACGGCAACCAGGATCTCGATGATCATGGCAAAATTTTCTTCAATATCAAAATGAGAGGCTATGCGATGCATGGCCCAGCTCAATGGATTAGCGCCTTTTTTTTGCGCCATATAAACAGCGGCGTCTTGCTTGGTAATCGCCCCGTCATGATTGCGATCGATTAACTCCCAATGCTGAACGACTTCGCCAAACCGAATTTTTTTAGCTTGACCGCGATCATCGGGACTGAACAGTGAAAAAAAATCAGCTCCCGTATTGGCCATGAGGCCTACGGAAAACATCTCGCATTGATTGGCCAAAGTCAAAAGAAGAAGAGTCACCAAAGTGATAATAGCAAGCGCCAGATGGCGGGAATTGCGTAGAGCAGCTTGAATGAGCAATCTCATGAGATAGACCGCGGGGGGGTTAAAAGCTCAAGCCCGGAATCGCCCAAGCTCATTGCGATACAAATTTGCCCATTTTGCGGAATTTTTGGTAGCGATTTTCGATGAGCCTCTGTCTGGGGATGTCATATAACAGCTCCCATTGCTCGCAAATGAAGGCTTTGACTGAGGCATAAACTTCCTTTGGATCGTGATGAGCGCCGCCTTGCGGCTCAGGAATAATCGCATCGATAATTTCCAGCTTCATCAAATCCTCGGCGTGCATTTTCAATGCGGCCGCGGCTATTGCATTTTTACCGGCGTCTTTCCACAAAATAGAAGAGCACCCCTCCGGTGAAATCACGGAATAATAGGAATGTTCGAGCATGGCGATCGTATCGCCGACGCCAATGCCGAGCGCGCCGCCCGAGCAGCCCTCTCCGATTAAAACGACGATAATCGGAATCGGCAGACGGGCCATCGACCACAAGTTGTTTGCAATCGACCACCCCTGGCCTCTCTCTTCCGCTGTCAATCCCGGATAAGCGCCCGGCGTGTCAATAAGAGAGACAACAGGTATATTAAATTTCGCAGCCAATTTCATGCAGCGAAGCGCCTTTCGATAGCCTTCAGGGTGGGGCATCCCAAAATTGCGCAAAAGACGGCTCTCCGTATCCTTCCCCTTCTCTTGGCCAATGATCATGAATTTTCGAGAGCCGATTTTCGCCAAACCGGCAATAATCGCATGGTCGTCTTGAAAGGTTCGATCTCCGGCCAGCTCAACGAAGTCTTCTGTCATATTTTGGATATAATCGACCGTATGGGGGCGCTGGGGATGGCGGCAAATGGCGACTCGGTCCCACGGCTTTAGCTGTGAATAGACATTATTTTTCAACAACTCCAGCTTACGTTCCATTTTCTGCAGCTCTTCTTGGCTCCAGAGCGAATTATTCTTGTTCTGCTCCTTCAGTTTGCCCATCGTCTGTTCAAGATCGAAGATCTGCTTTTCGTGAGCCAATACGGTCATGGATTGCACCCGCTCTCGATTCCCGGGAGCTTTGCATCATGAAAATCTTTCACCAGTTCAATTTGAGTCGGCTTGCTGACGATAATGGCAAATATTTCTTCAATATCTTCAGAAAAGAGCCGAATGCAGCCATCGCTATCATATTGACCGATTTTACTACGATCCTCGACTAACTGTCCCGTAGCCGAATCGACCACCCAAGGAGCCCCGTGAAGGCCAAAGCCCTTCGCATTTTCGCTGCATCCCTCCACTTCCTTATCAAAAGGAATCCAGCGAGTACCAAACACATGAATCATTTCAGCTTTGCGCTCATGGAAAAAACCCATCGTGCCGGGTTTATAAATGGCAATCTTGTTTCCAAGAATGAATTTGCCTGTCGGCGTCAGATACCCGGAAGCGTGCTTTGCGTCAATGCGGCCCAACCCAACTCGATAAGTCTTCAACAAAACGCGTTCATTTGAATCTAAATCGCAGTAATAAAACCACATCCGACATTTCGACAGATCAATCAACAAATGAAACTGAATATTCTGGTCTCTTTTGAAAACATTGAAGCGATCGCCGGGAGATACTTTTTGTGTAAAATAGTCAATTTTTCGATTCAGACTGCGCGCGATGAAATGACGCGAGGTAGCATATTGCGTAGCGTAATCGGATATCCAGGCCGGGCGATCCTTCAACCAGGGAACTCGGCTCGTATAAGAAATCGTTTCAACGATCGGGAGTTTAGAAGAATCGAGCGCAAAGAGCTGCCAAATCCGATCCACATTCGGAATCTCATCGCTTACATCCAATTTATTTCTAACCGGTTCAGCCAACGTGCTAGAAACAATGCCATTCGAGCGATTGGGTTCCAAAGCAATCGTCTGAATGCTTTCTTCCGCCCTTGCGCGAGCCGCCGTTTTCTTCTTGATAAAAGCGACGCCGCCAATCAAGCCAAAGATAACCAACGCGCTAATCAGTAGATTTCTGGGCAATGCCACCGTATCCCCCCAGTAAAATTTTTTCCGCTAACAGATCATCTCATTATCTCTAGATGAAGACTATTTAGCAAGGCGGAACGAATAGATTAAATTAATAGAAATGTCTCAAAATCATACAAAATAATAAAATTGAAGTGATTGAATAAAAAGACTGGCCTTTGCAAGCAATGCGGCTTGAGTTGCTGTCTTTTTTACTGGAGTTTGGACTAATTTCGCGCCGAAGCGGCGTAAAATCAATTCAAATCTTGGCTTGCTCTCCATAGCGGCTTCCGCCAAAAACCCAAGTTGATCGAATTATCTGGGGGTTTGAGAAAACACCCACAAAACAAGGAAAACCTTCGGCCAGTTTTGATTCATCGGCGGTGACTGAAAATAATGAAACAAGGATCCCACGAGACGTGAGGTAGGATAAAATAAAGTTTTTTTTGTTCCTGCCGCCGCCTCGGCGATCCTGTCAGCGAAGCAAATCCTGTTCTCTTGTTTTAACCTAAAAATTTTTCAATGTTAAATTATTTTATTCACTAATAATATTTTTTAACTATACCGAACCATCCAGACTCATTTTCGACTCATGAGAAAACAAAAACGCAATAACGCGTTTTGTCAGATCGGCTTTACTAATACTATTTTTTTTCATAAATGTCTGAATTTCACCGGTAGGCGGATCGTAAGCGAACGCCAGCGGTAGATATTTTAAAAGCATGGGTAAATCGTTCGACCGAGCTGAGCGTCGTAAAAAATAGTTTTCCAGACTCGCAATCGGATGAAAAAATTTCATAGGAAACGCTACAGCTAAAAGATCGTCCATAAACGAATCCTTAGTCGTTCCGGCGACAAACTTTGCCACTTCCTCTGGTTTGGGATCGCGAACAAACGTGATGAAATCCGGATTTGTTAAGAGCCGGCCAACCTCACGGTTCAGTCCGATCGAGATAAAGAAAATGGTTATTTTTTCCCTCCAGGTCAATGTTTTGTCAAGACAGCCTTCTATACAGCCCGGGATATCTTCGCCGGACATACACTGTTCAAAAAAGCAATTGAGAGTCTCCCTGCTATATCCCGCTTCTTTTTGCAAAACCGCGAATAAACTTTGTACCTCAGAATCCCTAACGGAGATGGGTAGGCCGGCACTGCATTTGACAAGCAGCTTGGTAACCATGTATTCGATATATTCGGGATACACTTCCCTCTCAACAGAATGATTGGGATCAAAATGCGGAATGCTGACTGGGTTTGTTACACGAGTAATCAAGGCTCCCTGCGCAACCAGTGACAACATCGAAGCCGGAGTGGACGATCGCGGTGGTATTTTAAAAATCGGATCTTGAGAAATTTTGTTCCAGATGCCGCTTGTTTCCAAACTCCTCACGATGCGCCGAACCGCGCTGGCTCGAAGGACTGAATCTTGAACGTCGATCCCGCTCAGCTTTTGTTTAATGATATGATAAACGTCGGGATATTTTTGAATAATACGTCCCAACTGGGAAAATTCCATAACAAACTGGCTGCAGAAATATTTCTTTTTTTGTTTCAGTCCATATTTGTAATCGATGAAACCCTCGATGAGTTCTCTTTTATCATCTTCAGAAAATTGACCGGGCCGAAAAACAGCCATAGACGCGCCCATCACATCATATTGATTTTCTCCTGACACTGGCGAGATAGGCGCAATTTGCCTGGCAACGCCTCGAATCACCTGGTTTAATCCATTCGCAGGCCTTTCAGATACCATCTCGTTCGGCGAAACAAAAAGAAGGGATTCTCCTTCTTTCATCGCTTTCAGATCGTAAGAATTCGTAGAAACGGCCGCTCCATATGCTGGAATTTCCGAGACATCAAACACGCTTCCAACCACCTTTTCAAGAATTCCGACATGAGTCACGTTTTTGACTAATTCCCACGTTGCACCAAACATTTTCTGTCCATTGCTAATGATAAAATGAGTAATCTTGCTAGGGTAATGGCTGAAAAAACACCATGAACCCGGAACAATCCCGCCCAAATGAGTCTGATCCTTAACAATAGGAGCCGCCGCACCATTGCCTACTCTTGTTGCATTCCTACAATGGACTTTTTCTTCTTTGTGTTCTGATCGATTCGAAGGATCGAATTTAGCCGGACACACTTGCACTGCTTCGAATAAACGGGCCTCGCATATGATCTGCGGATCCGACAAAGCCAATGCTGAACCCAAAGAGGAATCAGATGTTTGGCTCAAAGCGGGAACCGCTCCCACAGCGCTTTGAAAGTAAAGAGCGCGTGCCAGCCAGCCGCAAAACCCAGTGCTCTTGGAACATTCCGGAAAGAGGGGCGCTGCTGATGGAGTGAAACTTGTTGTAAAACGCTTCAATATAGCGCGAACCAGCCTTTCTTTTCCGCTCAAAAGCTTTTCTTGCTGTTCGTGAATGATGAAATTTTTTGAAATTTTATTGATTCGATCGACAACGGATTGCAACAATTGCCCGTCGATCATGTTACCGTTTTCAAGAAGAGAGGAAAGAGTTTCTATTTGCGAACAGAGTTGATCGAGCTTATTCTGCCATTTCTGAGTGCCGCCGCTACGCTTCTGTCGAAAAATTTTGTATTCTTCGCAATTAGTAATTGCCGTTGCTAATAATGTTGGTTGAGTTATAGACATTTAATTATCCATTTTTTAATAAGTGCATATAATTATTATAATCTACATAAATAATTTAATCAATTGATAAAAATTTTTTGTAAGCGTTTTTTTAAAATGTCCGCTTTCCGTTTTATAGAAATGTCCTCTTTTTGGTAATCAGAAGTTGTTGATAACCAATAATGAGGCATTAAA
>Ga0247841_10003713_pt1 | contig 27609 bp, 20 predicted proteins | sample LaCruzMarch2015__2_FD_192410 | JGI IMG/M metagenome (GOLD analysis project Ga0247841, IMG submission 192410) | Freshwater microbial communities from meromictic Lake La Cruz, Castile-La Mancha, Spain - LaCruzMarch2015_18m | ecosystem: Environmental > Aquatic > Freshwater > Lake | place: Spain... | reverse complement strand
AGATATTAGTACTATATTTATAGGAGCTATAACGACGTGGAAATCTACTAACGGAGGTGTAAGCTGGGAATCGAATACATCATGGACTGAGTATTATAAATATAACGGAGGAGGAAATCCTCCAAATCCTGAAAGACCGGTTACTCATGCAGATAAACATGCACTTGTTTACCAGAACAACAGCCAGATCTTATTTGAAGGCAATGACGGCGGAATTTATAAAACGACAAACGGAGGAACGACCTGGCCGGATTTGTCTAAGGGACTTGTGATAAGCCAGATTTACAGAATCGGTGTATCTCAAACAAATCCAAATTTAGTTCTGACAGGTTTACAGGATAATGGAAGTAAAATGTATAAAAATTCAAACTGGACAGATGTTTCCGGCGGAGATGGTATGGAATGCATAGTTGACCATTCAAACAGTAATTTTATGTATGTAACCGAGCAAAATGGTGTTATTAAAAGGAATTGGAACGGATTCCTTAATGATTCAGCAATAACAATTTCAGATAATATTCCCGGAAAACCAAAAGGTGCCTGGGTAACACCTTATATTATGAATCCGTACAACAACTCTATACTCTATGCAGGCTATGATACAATATACAAAACAACTGACAGGGGAAACTCATGGAAGCGTATTTCCCAGAGTTTAAGCTCTACTAATAAAATACGTAATCTTGCAATAGCACCTTCGGATACGAATGTCCTGTACGCTTCGGACCCGTATAGTATGTGGAAAACGACTAACGGTGGTGCAACCAACTGGACAAGTGTTGATTCTCCTGCAGACGCATCATACTATCTAACTTACATTGCAGTAAAGCACGATGACAAAAACACATTATGGATAACCTTAGGCGGATATATTGATACAATGAAAGTATTTGAATCAACAGACGGAGGTGACAACTGGACAAATATTTACGCGGGGCTTCCGAATCTTCCGATAATGAGTATCGTTGAATACAAGTCCGTTTCAAATCGTGTTGTTTTATATGCAGGAACAGACAGGGGAGTTTATGTAAAAGACGGTAATAATAACTGGGCGTCTTTCAGCACGGGCTTACCGAATGTTATAGTAACAGAACTTGATATATATTATAACTCTGCGGGTGATAAACTCAGAGCCGGTACTTATGGACGGGGGTTATGGGAAACAAACATATCAACCACAGGAATACAGAATATATCATCGGAGATACCTTTTGAATATTCATTAGGACAGAACTTCCCTAACCCGTTCAATCCTGTCACAAGGATTAATTTCCAGATACCTGTTAAAGGAAATGTTTCGCTTAAAGTTTACAACCAGCTTGGTCAGGAAGTTGCAGTTCTGGCAGATAAATTCATGAGCATAGGTTATTATTCTGCAGATTTTGATGCATCAAGGCTCTCGAGCGGTGTTTATTTCTACAGGCTGATCACCGGCAGTTACTATGCTACGAAGAAAATGATACTTATAAGATAAGGACAAATGTCCGCATAGTAAATAATTTCTTGAAAGGGGCGTAAAAAGCCCCTTTTTTATCGTGAAATCAGCTTTAAATTACAACCGGTACTCAAAGATTCCACTATGGTGAGAAGTTAAAAATCGCAATTAAAATACGTTTCAGTTATTTAACTTATTCGCTATTTTTAAGAAAAATTCGGGGGGGGGGTATGTCTCAGGAACGAGAAAAATGGGGTTCAAGAATAGGTATAATTCTCGCCGTTGCGGGTAGTGCCGTCGGACTCGGAAATTTTCTGCGCTTCCCCGCTAAAGCCACGCTAAACGGCGGCGGCGCTTTTATAATACCGTATTTCGTCGCATTTCTTTTACTCGGTATTCCGCTGATGTGGATTGAATGGACACTCGGCAGATACGGAGGGAAATCCGGGCACGGAACCGCTCCGGGTATTTTCGATTCTATTTCAAAAAACCGGACGCTGAAGTATATCGGCGCTATAGGTGTTCTCGGTCCGTTCATTATTCTGGTTTACTACATGTATATAGAATCGTGGACTCTCGCTTATACTTTTTATTCTTTCTCGGGCGAATTGCTTCGTACACCTGACCAGAACTCTATGAAGGAATTCCTTGCGGGATATCAGGGACTTAAATCCAATAATTATTTTTCGAATCTCGGACCGGCGTATATTTTTTTCATTCTGACTTTCGCCGCAAATTTTTACTTTATTTATAAGGGTATTCAGGGAGGAATCGAGAAACTATCTAGATGGGGTATGCCACTGCTCGTAATCATCGGAATTATTCTCGCCATACGTGTTCTTACTCTCGGCACTCCCGATTCCGCTCTGCCGGAACAATCCATTAACAACGCACTCGGATTTGTCTGGAATCCGGATTTCAGCCAGCTCCTCAATGCTAAAGTCTGGCTCGAAGCCGCCGGACAGATTTTCTTTACGCTCTCAGTTGGTATAGGAGTTATTCTTACTTATGCAAGCTACCTCAGGAGCAGGGATGATGTTGTTCTGTCGGGACTTACTTCTTCCTCACTTAATGAATTTTGCGAAGTTATTCTCGGCGGCTCAATTGTCATTCCCGCCGCCTTCGTTTTTTTCGGAGGCGCCGGCGCTATCGCGATTGCCGAAAGCGGCACATTTAATATCGGCTTTATTTCAATGCCTCTGATTTTTGAAAAGATTCCGTTTGGATTTGTCTTCTCGGGATTGTGGTTTCTGCTTTTGTTTATCGCCGGAATAACTTCATCTGTTTCTCTTATTCAACCGATGATTGCATTCCTTGAAGATGAGTTTAAGTTTAATCGCGCCAAATCAACTATCATTCTCGGAATAGTTGCATTCCTCGCCAGCCAGCCGGCGATTTTCTTTCTGAAAAACGGATTCCTTGACGAACTTGATTTCTGGGGCGGAACTGTGTTTCTTATTTTATTCGCCACAGTTGAAGTGTTCATTTTTCTCTTCGTTATGGGCTTTAAGAAAGGATGGGAGGAAATGCACTCGGGCGGACTGATGCGCGTTCCGCGGTTCTATAAATTCATAATAAGATATATTACTCCCGCCTTCCTGCTGATACTTCTGGGCTTCTATTCCTATCAGCAGTTTATTCCCGTGATTTTCCTCGAGGGAGTAAACGAAGCTGATAAACCTTATATATGGGGCGCGAGAGCTTTGATTTTCGGATTTTTATTGATTTTCTTGTTCATGATTTATTACGCATGGAAAAGAAATGCAAACAACGGAAAGGGGGAAGCTGTATGAATACCGGCGGAATGATTTTTATGGCATTGTCATGGGGACTTATTTTGTTTCTCTCGGCAATATGTTTTATAAGAATGATTAAAACCGGAAACAGCGAATCAACAGGACCAGACGATATGCCGGATTAGTCTCTTTAAAAACTGAAGCGCATTTTTGTTGTTATTCCTATAAAAGTAATATTGGTCGTGCGGTTCATTGCCAAAGGTGAATTGATGTTCCTGTCAGGAAAAAAATTCGTAACTTTCAATTCTGTTTCATTCGATACATAAGGACTTATCGAATATCTCACGCCCACGGCGAGTTTAAACCCCGACAGCCATTTAGTATCGGAATAACCGGCAAGCAGATACTTGTTGCCATAGTAAGTATATTCATTATTGTAAATCTCCCTCACCCTGTCTATCCTTTCATTCGTGTATTGCTCACCGTATCCGGCACTGAAATAAACGGGCGAATATCGTTGTCCGAACGGAAATATTTTCAGGTTCAGGAATATTGGCACCGCATAAAGCATTGCATTATCCCACCTGTCAACATAATACCTGTTTCCGGAGAGATTTCCCGATGTGTATCCCCTGCCCGGATATCCGGCAGTATGCCATAAGAAGGATGTTTCTATTCCGATTGACAAAAATTCGTTTACGTTAATCTCGCCGCCAAGATCGAATACAATCGGATTATAGAAAAAGTTTGGATTATTGTTGTAGTTGTTGTTATAATAGCCGTTGTTATAGTAACTGTTATTATAGTAATTACTCCCGTAATCGTAATTATTTGGCGGGAAAAACCTCATAGCATAAGTGCTTCCGAAATCAGCTCCCGAATATGACCCCACCGTTACACCAAATGATAAGCTGAATCCCGGCGCCCGGTATGTCTGCGCTCCTGCACTTGAAATAAATACAGTGAGCAAAAAAAGTAAATTGTAATATTTAAACGATTTAAGCATCTTACTTGTATACTAATATAATAATATTTTTGTTCCATTTTCAATTAAGTAATTATTAAATAAAATATCAGCACAAATTTTTAAATTAAAAAATCATGAAAAAAACACTTACTTTTTTAGTCATCATCTTCTCCGTTCTTACACTTACGATTAAGCTCAATGCGGGCGACAGGATGATGATTATCGAATTTTTTACAAGTTCAACCTGCGGTCCGTGCGCTTCGAATAACCCCTATTTAACGGCTTTTGTAAACGGCACAGACCCCGACAGGATTGCCGCTATAGGATTCCACATGAGCTGGCCCTCACCTGGTAACGACCCTATGTATCTGCATAATTCTTCGGAGAATGATGCAAGGAGGAGTTACTATGGTATAAATTCAATTCCGCAGTCTCAGTTCGACGGACTGATTACGGTTTACTCGCCTTATTCACAGGCGCTGTTTCAGGGATATTATGACAGCAGAAAGGATATTCTCAGCCCTGTTACAATTATCGTTCGTGACAGTCTTTACGGCGACAGTGTGCTTACAAGGATTTCAGTTTACTGTGAAACTATGTTGAGCAGTCCGACAGCAACTCTTCTTATTGGTGTTTATGAAAACGCCGTTCATTATACCTATCCTCCCGGAACGAACGGGGAAAAAGATTTCAACTGGGTAATGAGAAAAATGCTGCCGAATGCAAGCGGCACACCAATAACTCTCACTCCGGGCTCACTCCAGACATTTGAACACAGATATAAAATGAATCCAGTCTGGGTTGCTTCTGAAATGAGGACTGTAGCTTACATTCAAACCGGCTCTACAAAAGAAGTCCTCGGCGTTGCGAAACGAATTTCTAATTTCTCCCTTATTTCCAATACGGGATTTTTCTCGGTACCGCAGGGACAAGCATCAGTTAAAAACTACAGAGTTAAAGTGCCCTACGTAGCCGCGGGATATAATTCACCCGTCACTTTCACGGCAGAAGTTCAGCCGCCGACATCCGGAATAACAGTATCATTCCCATCGGGAAATATAATGAATAATTTCCCGGATTCTCTCGCAGTACAGGTAAATTCAACTGCCGCTGTAGCTGTTGGCACATACAAAATTGTTGTCACCGGCACAAACGGGGCGGGTAAATATCACAAAATTGCGCTCGATTATCTTGTCGGAAGAAACTACGTGAATGTAAACTCTAATAATCCAACACTTACGTTTAGTGTAAATAATGTTCAATATTCTAACAGTAAAATTTTCGACTGGAGCTTAGGTTCTGCACAGACGATTCAGGCAGTTTCGCCGCAGGTATTCGGGAATACAAGATACGTCTTTGTTAACTGGAGCGACGCAGGAGATACTTCTCATAATATCACTGTGAACTCGACCGTTAATTCTTATACAGTTAATTATAAAAAGCAGATAAAAATTCTTGCCTCCGCCCTGCCCTCAGGAATTCCAGTTACGGTAGTAAACGGAAATTTGTTCCACGATTCGGGCGCTGTTGTCACGGTATCTTCTACGCCTTCACAGGTGCTGTTTAACGGAAAGCAGTATTATTTCAACCACTGGACCGGCATAGGATCAGGTTCTTACTCAGGGACTAATCCTTCGTTTCAGGTTACAATGCTGAGCCCTATCATTCAGACCGTAATTTACGATACAGTTAATACGGGTATAACTCAAAACGGAACTGAGATTCCGGTTAAGTTCAGTTTATCACAGAATTATCCGAATCCGTTTAATCCTGTTACGAAAATAAAATTCGACGTAGCAAAATTTACTATTGCCGGACTGAAAATATTCGACCTCTCCGGCAGGCTTGTTTCAAACCTTTTCAGCGGAAACCTTTCACCGGGTAAATATGAATATTCATTTGATGCAGGTAACCTATCAAGCGGAGTCTATTTTTACAGGTTCGAAACGGAATATTTCACTGATACAAAAAGGATGATAGTTGTAAAATAAAATAAGATAATGTATTTATTTTTTCATTCATTTTTAATGATATTGTGATTAAATTTGCGTGTTACCTTAAACCTCAAAAATATAGAAGGAGTATAAAACCTTGGCAGTAATGATAACTGAAGAATGCATCGCATGCGGAGCCTGCGAAGCTGAATGCCCGAATGATGCTATTTATGAAGCAGGAAAAGACTGGGTGATCGGCGGAGAAACAAAACAGTCGTTAAATGATGAGCATACATACATCGTACCTGATAAATGTACGGAATGCGTCGGATTCCACGATGAACCGCAATGTATCCCGGCTTGCCCGACAGAAGCTATCATCATGGACCCTGACCATCCGGAAGACAAAACAGCTTTATTGGCGAAGAAAGAACATCTCGACGCGGTAGGCAGGTAATTCAGAGTTTTAAAGAAATAAAAAAAGGGGCTTATCTTACGATATTGCCCCTTTTTATAATAAAAGAATCCTAATTTTCCCTGAGTATATACTCGTCATACTCAATCTCGAACCTGAGCTTGTGCTTCGATTCTTCCTGCGCCAATGACAGGAACATATCTTTCAGCCCGGGCAGATCGGTCTTTGCAGAGAGCCTTGTGTACAGCTTGAAAGCCGCTTTCTCACGGTTCATCGCCACTATCAGCGCCGTCTGATAACTCATTTCCGGTGTTATCTGAATCGTATCAACGTAATCGCTGATTTTCAGGTCGGCGATTTTTTCCGCGCTCATTTCGAATATACGCTCTTCTTTTATCTTCATCAGCCTTGCTTTATGCTTTACTTCTTCCTGCGCAAATTCAATGAAAACCGATTTCATTTCTTCGTTTTTCATTTTCTCTCCTAGGTCAATGTAGAAATCAACTGCCTTTTGCTCGGCATCAATCGCGAAGTCGAGGATTTCATCTACTGTGCTGAAATTATTCATATCTATATTGTTTTATTTAATAGAATTTTTATAAGGAACTTCGGAAAAGTCCGTTGTTATTCGGTAAAACTTTTTTCAAAATAATCGTCAAACCGTTTTGTTACATAGTCACAGCCCGATTCAAACATACGGTTCCGGTTATCCGTCTTAGTTACCTCAAGGTAAAACTTTTTTGTATTTCCGTTTCCGTTTTCCGCTGATGAGCTGTCTTTCAGCAGTGTGGCTATTTCAATCGTTATATTATGGTTCAAATCAAATTTATTTTTTACTCCCATTTTTCCCATCAGTTCAATTAACTGTATAAAAGTCCGCTTTTCGGTTTTCGGCTCCGTCTGTTTGTCAAATGCAATTACATATTTCTGTGTATTTGAATAACTGCCGCCGCTTTCAAAAGGCATAGACGCCGGCAGTATCAGGTCAGACTCCTCTGCCGTCTCGGTCATAAAGTAATCAAGCACAACTTTAAATTCCGCTTTTGATATAAGCTCTTTAATTTCATCCTTATCTTTCGCACAGCCGACGGGGTCTTCTCCGAAAACAAACAGATTTTTCGTTTTTCCTTCCCTCAGCAGTGCAAGCAAATCATTGTTTACTGTATCAGGCAGATGTTTCACTTCCCATAGTTTCTCAACCCTTGAAAGATAATCAGCATTCCGAATTTTGTCACCTCCGACGCCCAACCCCGGACTTATACCCATATCAAACAGCCCTTGCGAATTATTCTTTTCTTTAAGCGCAATCAATCCGCTTGATGTTTTACCCAGCTTACCGGTGATTAACATCAGATTATATAATTCGCTCGCCGCATTCGCCGATAAATGTTTTTCCGAAAATACAATCACCGCGTTCATCTCATTGTTGAAGTCAGCCGCGAAATCAATAAGCCGTTTTTCAAAGAATACTCCTGATTCCTTTAAGAGCGTATAAAAATCTTCATAGAGAAGCGATTTCTTGTACTCGTCAAATCCCGTAACGTTGTCGTTTATGAATACACGGTTTTCATATCCGTTTGACAGTATGTAATGATTCACTGATTTAATAAAATGATAATACGATTTTACGTACAAAGCCCTGTCAGACTTGTTTATCATGCTGTCGTTTTCGTCATCGGTTATCACTTCTAACTTCGCGCCTGTTTTAAGTCTCGCATCGTTAATCATATATCCCACGACTGCATTTTCATAATTAATTTTAGAGCCGAGTATATATATCCTTCCCGCTCCGTCAAGCTGTTCGAACGGAACGTTGGCTTTGCTGATCGAATTATATCCGTCGCCTCTTCCGGCGTAATGGAAACTTGATATGTTATTTGTCTTTACTGCCGCGCGTGCGAATTTCTGTATCAGATACAGCTCTTCGTTTGACATCCTCGCACCCGCAAAAAATGAATTCTCATCCGCCGCCGTATTTTTTATTTTTTTTGCAATAACTTCATAAGCTTTTTCAAAAGAAATTTCTTCGAACTTGCCGTTAACTTTCAGTAATGGTTTTTTAAGGTGCTTGCTGTCGTTGAGATAATGGTATCCGAATTTCGGATACCGGCAGATATTTCCGTCTTTATTTACAAGTCCATGTTTGCCGGTAACTTTCATCACAAATCCTTTTTTGTGATGTATTGTTATTTCGCATCCCGTCGAACAGTAATTGCAAACGGTATCAAACGTATCGAGATCCACCGGACCGGGTTTGAACTTGAAGTTCTCCGATATCGCCGCAGTCGGGCATGTGGATATGCACATGCCGCAGGATTCGCAGGCAGTTTCGGTCAAATCCTGTCCCATGCTCGGAGCCACGTATGTCTCGAATCCCCTGTTCACAAGTCCCAAAGCATTGGCACACACAATGTCCTTGCAGATTCTGACGCATCGCGAACAAACTATGCATTTGTTATTGTCTATTTCAATAAAAGGATGCGCAAAATCCACATCGTGTTTCCTGAAATCGCCGCCGAATTTCATCTGATTGGCTTCGTACATGGTTGAATATTTCTTCAGGTCGCATGTGTAATATTCCACACATCCGCATTCAAGACACCTGTGCGTTTCTTCCTTTGCGGCTTGCGCATTGTAACCGAGCTCAACTTCAATAAAGTTCTTTCGTTCCTTTGGGTCCAGCGTCGGCATTTCTTCTCTCGTTTGCTCTCCGTAATAACCGATGTAATCATCCTTAACCTGTTTCTGGAAGTTATCGCGTTTGCTTATAAACTCGAACGGTTCTCCCGTCAGAGGTTTGCCCGTGAGATACAGATTACAGCTTCGCGCGGCTTTGCGTCCCTGCGCAATCGCTTCAATAAGCGTTGCGGGTCCCGTTACACCGTCTCCGCAGGCAAAAACAGATTTTATTGATGTCTGCATGGTTTTCCTGTCGGCATCAATATCGCCCCATTTGTTTACTATGAGTTTTTGGTCTGAATTATTGTTGATATCGTTGAGGAAGTTCACATTCGTCTTCTGTCCGATTGCCGCCAGAATGTAATCAAGCTCAATTTCAAATTCCGATCCGTCAACTTTCATGGGACGCCTCCTGCCCGATGCATCGGGCTCGCCCAGTTCCATTTTATAACAGGATAGTGTTTTAAGACAGTGGTTTTCATCAACGTTTACTCTCGCCGGCGCAGTAAGGAACATGTATTCAATGCCTTCAAGTTTCGATTCGTGAATTTCAATCGGATTCGCCGGCATTTCCTTTTCAGTGCGCCTGTATATGATATATGTTTTTTCCGCTCCGCATCTCATCGCCGTACGACAGCAGTCCATTGCTGTGTTACCGCCGCCAATAACGGCTACTTTCTTGCCCGTGAAATCATATCTCTGCCCCGTCATTTCCATGTTGCGGAGAAAATCTATTCCCGGGAAAACATTCCCTGCGTCGTCATTGTCACATCCTATGCTCGTGCCTTTTTGCGAGCCGATGGCGAGTATAACCGAATCGTAATTTTTCTTTAAATCTTTATAACTGATGTTTTCACCGAATCTTGAATTATAATTTATCTTTACTCCTAACTGTTCTATGCTTTCAGTTTCCCTGTCAATTATTTCATTCGGCAGTCTGTACGGAGGAATTCCATACCTCAGCATTCCCCCGGGATGCGGACTGGCTTCAAATATTTCGACACTGTGTCCGTCAATTGCGAGATAATAGGCTGCCGTTAATCCGCCGGGACCCGCTCCGATTACTGCTACTTTCTTTTCTGTGTCGGGACCGACTTCAGGCATAAATTTTTCTTCTGCCGCGAAATCCATATCCGTTGCATATCTTTTAAGGTAATCTATTCCGACGCCTTTCCCCTCAAGCAGGTTTCGGCGGCATGCAACTTCACACGGTCTTACGCATACCCTTCCGCATATTGCGGGCAGAGGATTTGTTTTCTTTATCAGGCCTACGGCTTCTCTGTACATTCCTTTATTCATCAGCGCTATGTATCCCTGCACGTCAACTCCCGCAGGACATGTCTGTTTGCAGGGCGCAGTGCAGTCCGCGTAATGATTGCTTAACAGCAGTTCAAGCGCCGATTTTCTTGACTTCCTGATTTTATCGCTTTCAGTCGTGATTTTCATACCTTCAACAATCTTCGTAGAGCAGGACGGCTGAAGCCCCCTCATTCCGTCAACTTCAACTACGCATACGAAGCAGGATGAATACGGCTCAAGCCTGTCATCATGGCATAAAGAGGGAATTTCTATATCGTATCTTCCGGCAAGTTCAAGAATTGTTTCGCCTTTTATTCCTTTTACAATATTTCCGTTTAATATTACGTTTAGTTTTTCCATTTATTTTAATATGTATTAATAAAAACTGTTCTTGCAAACCTCATAAACTGCTCTTATAAACCTCATAAACTGCCCTCACTTAACACTTAACACTTAACACTTAACACTTAACACTTAACACTTAACACTTCAAAAAACTTTTATCGAATCAAATTTGCACTTCGAGTAACAGTCACCGCACTGAATACAAAGTTCCTGATGTATGATATGCGGCACCTTCTTCTCGCCCGTTATCGCCTTTGTTGGACATCCGCGCTTGCAGACCATACAGCCAGTGCATTTTTCTTCTATAATTTCGTATGTAAGAAGTTTCTTGCAATACACCGAGGGACATTTCTTATCGCGTATGTGCGCTTCGTATTCATCCCTGAAATATTTAATCGTTGTCAGTACGGGATTCGGAGCCGTCTGTCCCAGTCCGCAAAGCGAGCCGTCTTTTATCTGATAGGCAAGCTCTTCGAGCTTTTCAATGTCACCGTCTTTTCCTTCGCCCTGGGTTATCCTCGTGAGAATTTCAAGCATTCTCTTTGTGCCGACTCTGCAGTATGTACATTTCCCGCAGGATTCCTTGCAGGTAAACTCAAGGAAGAACCTCGCCATATCAACCATGCACGTTGTTTCATCCATCACAACCATTCCGCCCGAACCCATAATTGCGCCCGTTGCATTAACGGAATCATAATCAACAATCGTATGAGACAGATACTCGGGAATGCATCCGCCTGACGGACCGCCGAGCTGTACTGCTTTAAACTTCTTATCGCCGATTATTCCGCCGCCGAGTTTGTAAATAATATCCTTGATTGTAATTCCCATCGGAACCTCAACAAGCCCGCCGTTTTTAATCTTGCCGGTCAGTGCGAATACCTTAGTCCCCTTGCTTTTTTCCGTCCCGTATTTCGCATAAGCAAGTGCGCCGTTTACTATTATCCACGGAATATTAGCGAATGTCTCTACGTTATTAATATTCGTCGGCTTCCTCCACAGCCCCGATACAGCAGGGAAAGGCGGACGCTTGCGCGGCATTCCGCGCTCACCCTCAACAGAGGCAATTAAAGCGGTTTCTTCGCCGCATACAAAAGCTCCCGCGCCTTCTTTTATATACAGGTCAAAATCGAATCCTTCAATACCAAGTATGTCTTTCCCGAGATAACCTCTTTCCCTTGCCTGAATGATTGCAATATTCAGCCTCTTTATTGCAAGCGGATATTCGGCTCTGCAGTAGATAACCCCTTCCGTCGCTCCGATTGAATAAGCACCGATTATCATACCCTCGAGCACCGAATGCGGGTCGCCTTCCAGTACTGAACGGTCCATGAACGCACCAGGGTCGCCTTCGTCTGCGTTGCAGATTATATATTTATCTTTCGAGCGGTTGTTATTGGCAAATTTCCATTTCAGACCTGTCGGGAATCCTCCTCCGCCGCGTCCCCTGAGACCTGAATCTAGTATAGTTTTTATTATTTCATTCGCGCTGATTCTTTCATTCCCGATTTTCTTTATTGCTTCATAACCGCCGCTCTCTTCATAGTCGTCTATGGATTCGGGATTAATATTACCGCAATTCCTGAGAGTGATTTTAACCTGCCCGTCAAAATAATTTTTGTAAACGGATTCGTATTTATCCGATTTAACGATGTATTCTTTTATCGGAGAAAAGTTTTGTATGTGCTTTTCTAAAATCTCGTCCGCCTTTTTAATATCAACTTCGCCGTACAGGTAAGAACCCGTATCGTCAATTATCTCAACAAGCGGCTCTTTAAAGCACATGCCTATACAACTCGTTTTCTTTAATTCAAAATCTAAATTGTCTGCCTCGCGTATCCTGAGCAGTTCATCGTAAACCTTCCCGGCTCCTGCGGCTATACCGCAACTCCCGAGACCTACTATTACTTTTGTATTTGCCATTATTCGGTGTGAATTATATTATGTAATTTCTTTTTAATTTTTAGAAATGTTCTCAGTCAGCTTCGATTTCTGGCTGAGGGTTTCTTTTCTTTTGAACTCTTTAATCACTTCAACAGCCTTCTTTCCGCTAAGTTTGCCGTGAGTGTCGTCGCCTATCATCATAACCGGTGCAAGCGAACAGCATCCCAGACAGGCGACCGTTTCAAGCGTGAATATATTATCCGGCGTAGTTTCGCCGTCTTTAATACCGAGAAAATTCTGCAGGTCTTCCGTCACGGCTTTTACATTCTGTACGTGACAGGCAGTTCCGTGGCACATTTTTATGATATACTTGCCAACGGGCTTAAGCCTGAACTGTGCGTAGAATGTGGCGACGCCGTACATGTCGTTTACCTGTATTCCCGTCTCCCTGGCAATGAAAAGCATCGCTTCTTCGGGTATGAAACCGTAAATATTCTGCGTTCCCTGCAATACGGGAATCAAATTTCCTTTTTTACCCTTGTATTTCTTCAGCAGCGGTTTAATAAGTTTCAGGTCAACTACAGACTCAGGAGAACTTATTCCGGTAAGAGCTTTTTCCTGTGTTAATTCTTTTTTGTTAATACGTTCTATCCTCATAATATTATGTTATGTATTAAATTTTGTGTTTATGAAAAGCTTTATTCACGATAACGGAAAAGTGTTAATATTTAATAGTTAGCCACAGATGACCCAAAGGGTACCCCACAGATTTTTCTAAAAATATTTTATAGGATTAATCGTGACTATAGCTCTTATTTCTTATTCTTTTAAAGTTCTTATCTTTTAATTAGTGAATCTGCGGCTAAAGCTCTTATCTTTTATTCTAAATAAAGTTCTTTTCTGTGAATCTGTGGCTAAAGCTCATATCTTTTAATTCGTGTTAATCTGTGGCTGATGCTCTTTTCTACGTTGCAGACAATTTATTATGCATTGCATTTGCCGCAATTCTTCCCGCTCCCATTGCCTGTATAACCGTCGCCGAACCCGTCACTATATCGCCTCCTGAATAAACAAATTCCTTTGATGTTTCATTGGTCTCGGGATTCACTTCTATATATCCCCATTTATTTCTCTTAATATCCTGCGCTGACTGGAATATAATCGGGTTCGAACTGTTTCCGATAGCAACAACTGCAATATCACAGTTGATAATGAAATTTGAATTCTCAATCGGTACCGGACGCCTTCTTCCCGAGGAATCCGGGGCGCCGAGCTGCATCCTTATGCATTCCATACCTTTTAGCATTGCCTGGTCGGTTCCGAGATACCTTACAGGACTCGTCAACAGCATGAATTTCACTCCTTCTTCCTCCGCATGACGTACTTCTTCGTGCCTTGCCGGAAGTTCCTGCCGCGAGCGCCTGTAAACGATAGTTACTTCTGCCGCTCCGGTTCTGATAGCAGTTCTCGCCGAATCCATCGCTACGTTGCCTCCGCCTATAACAACTACCCTGTTGCCGCGCGGTTTCGGCGTATCGTACTCGGGGAATTTATATGCCTTCATCAGATTCATTCGGGTGAGATACTCGTTAGCCGAGAATACATTTCCCAGTGTTTCTCCTGGTATGTTCATAAAAACCGGTAATCCCGCTCCTACACCTATGAACACTGCATTGAAATGCTGAAGCAGTTCGTCAATCGTAATGGTTTTTCCTATAACGTGATTCATCTCCACCCTTACACCCATTTTCTTCAGGTAATCAACTTCAAAACTTACTATGGATTTCGGTAATCTGAATTCGGGAATGCCGTAAACAAGTACGCCGCCGGATTCGTGAAGAGCTTCAAATATCGTAACCGAATAACCGAGTTGTACAAGGTCAGCCGCTACGGTAAGTCCCGAGGGTCCCGAGCCGACAACGGCAATTTTCTTGTTAAGTTTATTCGAAATTATCGGCACTTTGACTAAATCCATCTTCCTCTCAAAATCCGCTACAAACCTTTCAAGATTACCTATCCCAACAGGCTTATCCCTTAAGCCGAGTATGCAGAGAGCTTCACACTGTGATTCCTGCGGACATACCCGTCCGCAAACGGCAGGCAAAACATTCCGTTCTTTTATTTTCTTAGCGGCTTCGTCAATTTTCTCTTCCGTTATCAACCTTATAAACGTCGGTATATCAATATTTACGGGACATCCTTTTACGCATTTCGGTTCTTTGCATTGCAGGCATCTTCCCGCTTCAAGCTGAGCGAGTTCCGTCGTATATCCGTAAGGAACTTCCGTATGGTTTGCGGCGCGGAGTTTCATATCCTGCTCGGGCATTTCCTGCCGCGGTATTTTTAATTTTATTTTGTTCTGGTCAGCTTTTGTAAGCCCGTGCCATGTGCATCCGTGATTCAGGCAAATAAAGAAAGGTATCAGTTTTGAGAAAGCGGTAATTATCATCTCCGCTACGGGCGAGCCGCATTCACCGCAAACGGGCTCTTCAACGATTAAACTCTTCTTGCACTTAGGACAAAGCAAGTCGGTTAGCTTATCGTTAATATCTATAGGAACGGAAGACTCAACTTCGAAAACGTCGAGAAACGGACTGAGTTTGAGTTCGATTTCCTGTTCTTTATAGATTGCCTTATAAACAAGATATTTCTGGTCTTTTCTTTCAACGTTGAAAGAATTCCGGCAATGAGGGCAATAAGTGTTTAAGTAACTCTTAAATTTAAGATATTTTACATCATCAAACATATTTTTAGATGCTAAATTTACTAAATTATCTTATCGAGAACAAAAGCGAATCTTTTTCATCTTTAAGATAAATTGAATTACGTTTTTCAAGTTCGTCAAAATCAACAAGATGTCCGTTAAAATCAGGACCGTCAACACAGCAGAATTGTGTCTTATTATCAACAGTTACCCTGCATCCGCCGCACATGCCCGTTCCGTCTATCATTACGGGATTTAAACTAACCATCGTCGGCATCTTATATTGCTTTGTAAGGTTGCAAACATTTTTCATCATAATAATCGGACCGATTGCATAAACAAGTTTTATGTCATACCTTTCGTCAAGATATTTCTTCAGCGGCTGAGTAACGAATCCCCTTTCGCCGTAGCTCCCGTCATCCGTTGTAATTATGAGTTCATCGCAGATTGCCTTCATTTCATGTTCAAGAATCAGCAGTTCCTGATCACGCGAGCCGAGAATTCCGATAACGTAATTTCCCGATTCTTTAAACGCTTTGGCAACGTGATGCAGAATCGCTATACCGGTTCCGCCGCCTACCATAACGACAGTCCCAATCTTATCCGCTTCCGCTGACTTGCCGAGAGGACCGACCACGTCTTTGATTGTATCTCCTTCTTTCAGTGAGCGCATGAGTGCAGTGGTTTTTCCAACTACCTGAAAAATTATAGTTATGATTCCGGCAAATTCATCTTTATCCGCTACCGTCAGCGGAATACGCTCTCCAGTTTCATTCACGCGTATGATAACGAATTGTCCTGCTTTCACTTTGGCAGCAATTTTCGGCGCGAGGATGTCGAACCTGATTATTGAGCCTTTTGCCATTTCCTGTTTTCTTACAATCTGAAACATTCGACTTTATTTATTTTATAAACTGCTCTCACTTAACACTTAAAACTTAACACTTAAAACTTAACACTTAACTACCATTCCAAACTGTCTTCAAGCATAATTTCGTTTATATCGTCCTCACTCAGACCGTGCCATCTGCATCCTTTTTTCGAGCATATAAAGAAATCTATAAGTTTTGACCTTGCCATGATAGCTATCCTCGCTATCGGCGAAACGCAAACCTGACACTTCTTTCTATTCACCATTAATGTATGGTCGCAATGGAAACATTTTAAATCCCCGACGGGCTTGCCCTCTACAAGAAATAACGTTGACTTGGATGAAAACACATTCAGATACGGACTGAGCATTAAATATCCGTCTTCCTGCTTTTCATTCACAAGTTTAAGTTTCAGCATACCTGAATCTATCAGACTCCTCCGGCAATGGGGACAATATGCGTGAAGGAAAGTTCCTGTTTCGAGTATTTCCTTTTCCTCGTCAATTTCCTCCTCAGGCCTGGGTGCCACTTCAATATATTCTTCTTCGCCTTTCTTGTTCTGGAATCCGTATTCCTGATACATCTTTCTCAGTGCATTGTTCAAATCTTCAAATTCCACGTTGTGGTTCTTGCATCCCGAGCGTGAGCAAAAACTGATTTTGCCTCCCATATCAAGGAATAATGAAACCATAGGCGCTTTACATACATTGCATTCCACCTTAGTATTGAGGTCCTTGCCGCAATGAGGGCATGAAAACAAACCTTTATCGTTTGAGGGAGTATCAACTGTGCAGATATAATTATAGCTTCCGTAAATCGAGCTTAAATTGATATCACCCTTCTTTTTACCTATGTCGATATGCAGGCTTATACTTTGCTCGTTGTCAACAAGATTGTTACTGTCCATAAGTGATTTTCCGCAATGCGGACAGTCGAGGGCAAGGGATACGAAATTATACATTTTTCAACTCCGTTTTAATATTAATAAAGATGTGATTTAGAAACAAAAAATACCATTATAAATCCAATTATTCTGTTTATGTTTGGTGTAAATATAGTTAAACTATATAAAAATATACATGGAAAATGGAATTATCCGAAATGATTATTTGCTGAGTCGTTTTTGCCTGCCCCGTTTCTCTTTAGCGGTACTATCACAGCTTCAGCAGGGCGAAGCTTGGTTCTCCCGTACCGTCTGAATTTTATACCTGGATTTCGTCATATATATTCCCGCGTTTTGGTAATAGTTATTACACATTAATAATCTTATATTTTACTTAAATTTCGTTAAATTTTAAAGCAATAATATCCCATAAAGAATTATTATTGAACATAATTTTATGAATATACCATGAGAAAGAAAACCATAGAACTGATATTTAATATTGCCAAAGAAAAAAATGCTTTTGATATATTAGAAAAGCAAATTTCTAAAACGACACGTAAACAGCTATCGAAAAATATTATTGAATGCGGTATTTTGCCCGAAATGTTCGAACACGACAGTTCGGAAGAAAAACTTTGGGCAAAATTTTCTGACATTATACTTTCACAATCTCTCAATCATCTCGGTATAAAATCAGAGGTTCTTGGAGCGAGAGGAAATTCAGCAGATGTTTACGGCAAAACATCAAAATACACGATTGTCGGTGATGCAAAAACTTTTCGTTTGAGTCGTTCCGCAAAGAATCAAAAAGATTTTAAAGTAGGGGCTTTAGACAGTTGGCGGCAAGGCAATAACTATGCTATGCTTGTTGCCCCTCTTACACAATATCCAAATAGAGCAAGTCAGATTTATAGTCAAGCTATTGATAAAAATGTAACTCTTCTTTCTTATACTCACTTACATTTTCTTCTTGATTTTCATAATAGTCAAAACCTTCAAACTATTTGGGAAACATGCAATGTTTTGAAAAAAAAATAATAACCTCAACTTATATGCAAGTTCTACACATTACTGGAATGCAATTGATAAAACAATATGCAAAGCTGTCGGAAAAACAGTCAAGGATTTGATAAAATACAAAGAATTTGAGATTTCAAAGACAAAAGAAATCGGTATGGAAGGAATTGCATACTGGAAAAATAAAATCACAGAATTTGGTAAACTCTCAAAAAAAGAAGCTGTTAGACTTTTAATAAAGGCGGAAAAAATCGAAGCAAAAATAAGAACCATCGAAAGAGCAATTAACACAAGAATACAAGCATGAACAAAAGGTATTTGAACAAAATAACGAATGCCGATTGTTTAGAACATTTGGCAAACATCGAAAAGGAAAGTATTGACCTGTTTCTTTCTGATATTCCTTATGGAATAAATTTAGATGAGTGGGATGTATTGCACAACAACACTAATTCTGCTTTGCTCGGACAATCACCCGCACAATATGGTAAAACAGGTTTTAAACGAAGAGGTAAACCCATAAATGGCTGGAGTTCTGCAGACAGAAATATCGGTAAAGAATATCAACAGTGGTGTTTAGGATGGGCTGAAAAAACTTTTCCGGTTATGAAAGAAGGCGCATCGCTTTTTGTTTTCGGCGCAAGACGGACATTACACAGAGCTATCAACGCGTTTGAGGATAGCGGTTTTTTACTAAAAGATGTTTTAGCTTGGAAAAAACCTTCTGCACATCATAGAGCGCAACGAATAAATAATGTATTAGAAAAGCGTGGACTTGAAAAAGAAATGCAAGAATGGGAAGGATGGCGTTTAGGAAATCTTGCCCCAATTTATGAACCCATTGCCTGGTTTTTCAAACCTTATAAAATCACTATAACTGATAACATCTTGAAAAATAAGGTAGGAGCAATCAATATTAAGGAATGCAAAATCAATGGTTCAAGTCCAACTAACTTGCTTGAATTTGGTTTTAGTAAATACGAAATAAAAATCCATGAAGCTCAAAAACCTTTGGAGCTTATTGAGTTTTTAATTAGACTTACGACAAGAGAAAATCAAATTATACTTGACCCGTTTATGGGAAGCGGTACAACAGCATTTGCGGCGAAACGACTTAAAAGATATTTTATCGGTTTTGAAATTAGTCCTGATTACTGCCGCAAATCTCTTGAACGGCTTGATGGCATTTCGCCCTTGGCTCAAAGAAACAAACAAAATATAAATCAAACAGTAATGTTTGAGCCTCAAGTTGTCTGCGACAAATTAAACGGTAAAGGGACAAAGAAAAAGTATGCCGGTGGGTAACATTACTCTGCAACATACGACACGCGGCAATTTTTCATTCGTTCGGCAAACCGCCGGACAATTTTAATAAAACTGACAACAGAAAATCAAAGATATAAATATGAAACAACGGTCCATTTATTTTCCGCCTACATTGTTAACTATCAACGAAAATTGTACTGAAATCAACCTGACATATACTGATAAAAGTTTGGGATTATGGAGAATTTCAGATTTATAGTTTAATTAATTCGACGCCTGATAAATGAATAACATCACTTCTCAGCGCAGAAATGACAAGCGGCGGAATGTCCCTTGAGCTTTTCCTCAAGCTGTGGTATTGACGATTCGCATATCGGCTGAGACACCGGACACCTCGGACAGAATGCACACCCCGTTTTTACTGCGAACGGATTCTCGCCTTCGAGAACATTTTTTTCTTTTTTCTTTTTCCCGTTTATTACCGGCACGGCAGATAACAGCGCTTTTGTATAAGGATGAAGCGGGTTTTTGTATATGTCTGCCGAACTTCCGGTTTCTACTAAACGCCCGAGATACATAACGGCAGTCCTGTCGCTTATATGCTCAATCACGGATAAATCATGAGAAACAAATATCATACTCAGCCCGAATTCCGATTTTAAATCTTCAAGAAGGTTAAGTATCTGAGCCTGCACAGATACATCAAGCGACGAAACAGGCTCGTCGGCGATAATCAGTTTTGGTTTCGGCGCTAACGCTCTCGCAATTCCTATTCTCTGCCTCTGACCCGCGGAGAATTCGTATGGATATCTCGAAGCAAAATCAGCCTTCAGTCCCGTAATTTCCATCAGCCTGCCGACTTCCTTCTTTCTCTCCTCCTTATTCAGTTTAGTGAAATAATATAACGGCTCTTCAATTATCTGCCCCGCGGTAAAACGCGGATTAAGAGATGAATACGGGTCCTGAAAAATTACCTGTATAAGCCCTCTGTGTTTCCTGAACTGCTTTTCGGATAACGACAGTAAATCAATTTTCTGACCATCTGCATCGAAAATTGCCTTCCCTGTTACTATTGCTTCAGGCGCTGATAATCTCAATAGCTTGGCTGCTGCCTTGACTATAGTCGTTTTCCCGCATCCAGATTCCCCCACAAGTCCGAGCGTCTCACCCATGATAATACTAAGGTCAAGATTTTCAACCGCGTTAATATATTTATTTGCCGATGAAAATAAACGGCTGTGCGCAGTGTATTTTACTGAAAGATTTTCGATATTTAAAATATACTCATTCATATAAATTGCATCTTACCGAATGATTGTCTCCTGTATCAACTATCCCCGGCTCTGTTACGAAACATTTTTCCGTTGCCTTCGTGCACCTTGTGCAGAATTTACATCCGTCGGGCATTTCAAACGGACCGGGCACGTAACCCGGAATCGCCTTTAATTTCTTTCTTGTCTTCCCTGCCATTGGTAACGACTCCATAAGACCGATAGTATAAGGATGCTTCGGGGATGTGAATATCTGATTCACCGTTCCTGATTCCTGTATCTTTCCGCAGTACATTACTATTACACGGTCGCATGTTTCTGAAACCAATCCGAGATTGTGTGTTATCATCATCATTGATGAATCTTTTCTGCTTCTTTTCAAATCCATCATCAGTTCCAATATCTGCGCCTGTACGGTTACATCAAGCGCCGTAGTCGGCTCATCGGCTATAAGCAGTGACGGATTGCACGATACTGCCATGGCAATCATTATCCTCTGTCTCATTCCTCCGCTGAATTGGTGCGGGTAATTCTTAATCCGCGATTCTGCGTCCGGAATGCCCGTCATCCTCAGCATTTCAACCCCCCTCTCAAATACTTCTTTCCTGCTTATATTCATTCCGTGCATAATCGTCTCGCGCAACTGCTCTTCAATTGTCAGCACGGGATTCAGCGAAGTCATCGGTTCCTGAAAAACCATGCCGATTTCCCTGCCGCGGTATTTATGAAGTTCCTCAAGGCTCATCGTTAATAAATCTGTTCCTTTAAAGAGTATTTTTCCGGCAGTAATTATTCCAGGCGGCTCGGGAATCAATCGCGTGATTGAATGCGCCGTAACCGATTTCCCCGCTCCCGATTCTCCTACTATTCCCAGAACTTCATCTTCGTATATGTTTAAACTTACTCCGTCAACTGCTTTAGCAGGTACTTTACCCTTTAACCATTTCCTCGATGAATAAAATTTCTCCAGTTCGGGTTCAGGAATATATTTATAATCGGAAATGCCGGAGTCGAGAGGGTCAATAAAGAAATAAGTTTTGAGTCCCGATATTTCAGTTAAAATCTTTTTCATGCTACTTTAACCTCGAGTATGGTTTGGGGTCGAATGCTTCCCGCACGGATTCGCCTATAAATACAATTAAAAGCAATGTTATAAACTGTGCAGTCAGCGGAAACACGACAAGCCACCATTTATCAATCATGGATGCAAAAACACCCTGCTGTATAAGCTGTCCCCAGCTCGGTGTAGGCGGCGGCAAACCGAAGCCGAGAAAATCAAGAGCGACTAATGAACCAATATTAGCGACAATTGCGAAAGGAATAAAGGTAATCACGGGCGTTAAAGAATTTGGAAGTATATGCCTGAATAAAATCCTTACGGCAGGCGCACCTGCCGCTAATGCCGCTGATGTATAATCCTTTGATTTTTCCCTTAAAACTTCGCCCCGCACATAGAAAGTAATACCGACCCAGTTGAACAATATCATAATTATAGTAAGAGATTTGAAACTCGGAACGATAATCGAACTAACTATAATGACAATATACAGGAACGGCAGTGTCGCCCATATTTCTATAAGGCGCTGTACGGTAATATCGGTTTTTCCGCCGAAATATCCCGATACAGCTCCTATCATTATTCCAAAAAAGTAAGCAAATATTGTGACCGTCGCGGCAAAAGATATTGAGATGTTAAATCCGTATGCTATTCGGGCGAAAACATCCCTTCCCCTGTCGTCAGTTCCCATCCAGTTTGCGGATGTCGGATGAGTGGGAGGTGTTTCCCGCAATTCTTTAAGCAGATTTTCATTCGGTCCGTATTCATAAAAAGGCATTATTACAAAATTGCCGTTGTCCTGCACCAAAAAAGCTTTTTTCAGATTTCTGTAATTCGTCTCGCCGTGCTCGTTTAAACCAAATACTGACGCGGGATAGTATCTGAAGACGGGGAAATAATATTCATGTTCATACTTTATAACCAGTGCATCATTGCCGATAAACAACGGACACGCAAATGACAGAAGATAACACAATATTATGATAATGAAAGAATAATAACCGCGTTTCAGGGATTTGAATTTTCTCCATTTTCTGCCGGTAAATCTTTGCTTTATTTTTTTTAATCCTCTCATTTAAAACTTATAACTTTTCAGAATTGATATAAATAATTAGCCACAGATTCACAGATTTTATAGCAACTAATTTTGACGGAATGAATTTTTCCAATAAATATGATGATTTAACAATCATATACAAAATAATTCTATGTTTTAAATTTAATGTTTCTCTTCTGAATATTTAAAAAAAATAAATCTGTGAATCTGTGGCTATTCTGTTTTAAGTTATTTAAACCTGATTCTCGGGTCCACAGCCGCGTATAAAATATCCGAAATAATATTTCCCGCAAGCATAAGGAAACTTGATATTACGAGTATGCCCATGCTGACGGGATAATCCCTGTTCAGTATGGAATCGAAGGCGAGCATACCCAAGCCCGGAATATTAAAAACTTTTTCGATTAAAATACTGCCTGTGAGTATAACACTCAGAAAATGCCCGAATCCCGTTGCCAGAGGAATGAGCGAATTCCTGAACGCGTGTTTTATTATTACGCGCCTGTCACTCAGACCTTTCGCATAAGCCGTTTTAATGTAATCCTGGCTCAGCACTTCAATCAGCGAATTTTTTGTTAGTATGGTCAGCGTGGCAAAACCCGATATCATGTAAGCCGAGACAGGCAGAATTGTATGATATATTACATCAATTATTTTTCCCGCAAAACTCAGATTATCATAATCAGGAGATACAAAACCGCCTAAAGGAAAAATATCAAGAAAAGAACCGCCGCCTAAAAGTACAATTATTAAAGCACCGAAAGCCCAGCCCGGAATTGAATAACCCGCGAAGACGAGAAATGAAGAAATGAAATCGAACTTCGAACCGTTTTTTACGGCTTTCATTATTCCGAGCGGTACGCAAACTAAATACGTAAGCAGAAATCCGATTATTCCGAAATATATTGAAACAGGAAACCTGTCTGCGATAACCCGAGTCACGGGTTCGGAATAGAATGTGGACTTGCCGAGATTGCCCGTCGCAATTCCCTCCAGCCAAATCCCGTATCTCGTCAGTAACGGCTTATCGAAGCCGTAAAACTCTTTTATTTCTTTTAAAGCCGACTCGGGAATATTAACCGAAGAATTTGCAGATACGGAACCTGTTTCGCCCGTCCCGCTTTGACTTCCCATGCGGTATTTCATTATTTCCATGTCAACCGGTCCGCCGGGCACAAATTGTAAAATGAGAAAAGATACGAGCGTAATACCCGCCAGAGTCGGAATTATCAGCAGTAATCTCTTAGTAAAATACCACGCCATTAATACGGTTTTTTATTTTTTATCGAGCCAGTATTTGTTGTCTGTATCGCTTACAGGAAGTTTAATGTTTTTATCCGTTAATGCCTGTTCATATTCAGCGTATTTCCAGGGGTCATTAAACCAAAGAGTAAATGCAATTGTTTCGTCGGATGTCCTGCCTATCATGCATTCAGGGAATCCGAATTTATTTTGAAACGCTATTCTTATATAGGGAGGATACCATCCCAGTATAATGGGGTAATAATTTACCGCCAATGAATCAATCTGCTTCAGTATTCTGATTCTCTGTTCATTACCGAAAGATATATTGTAAAGATTCAGAAGTGAATCAATTCCTGAGTCCTTCAGCCCTGAATAGTTTACAGTGTTAGCTGAATCAGCAGAAGTAGAACTCATAACGGATTCAGGATTCGGAATCTGCAGTCCCGACCAGTTAATCGTAATGAGATTAAAATTTCGTTCATTCCCGAGTTTGAAAACCGTCATTTGGTCAATTTCTTTCAGGTCAAGTTTAACACCTGCTTTTTTCAGGTCTTCCTGATAGACTGTCAAATACCTGTCCTGCGGCTTAACGAACGGCAGTTCAACTTCGAGTATTCTGCCGTCTTTGACAAGCCATCCGTCACTGTTCCTCTCCTTCCAGCCTGCCTGCGTCAGCAGAGCGGCGGCGGAATCGGGGCTGAAACCCGTTACAGGATTTTTTTTGTTCGCGTACACTGAGCCGGGAAAGAAAGAACTGATATAAAAATAAGAATTATAAAAAAGTTTTTCGTTGAACTTCTTCCTGTCGTATAAATAACAAAAGGCTTTCCTTATTTTAATATCATCGAACGGACTTTTGCGCATATTCAACGCCAGACCTGAAATACCGCGCGGTATTTCGTTAAATATTCTTTTTTTCTCCACAATTCCGCGACTCACTTCGTCGAAGCTGAATTTCTCTTCCCACCATTGCGCCCTGCCAACGAATATTAAATCCAGTTCACCTTTTTTGAATTTTTCATATTCAAGATTCTCGTCCTTATTAAACTCGAACTTAATTAAATCAAAATTATTCCGTCCCAGACTGAATTTCTCTTTTTCACCCCAGTAATCACTCCGCCGCCTGACAATAATTGATTCATTCTTCTTAATATCTTTAGTACTGATAAAATAAGGTCCGCTTCCGATGATGTATTCAAACTGATATTTCTCAAGGTAATCTTTACCGCTAAGGTTACCTATAATGTGAGCAGGAAGAATTCGCATGCTGTTGGCAAAATACAGAAATTGCCTCCAGTTCAGATGTTTGGATTTTACAGAGACAATATATTTGCTTTCCGCAACGGGCTGTTCAAATGCGCCGTAAACTTCATTCACATACGGAGATAATATACCGGCATCAGCCATAAGTTTCCATGTCGCCAGTACATCCTCAGATGTAACAGGTTTACCGTCAGCCCAGCGGGCATCGGGATTTATCCTGAACTTAAAAGTCATTTTATCGGATGATATCTGCCAGTGTGTTGCAAGTGACGGAATATAATCATTTGTTGCGGGGTCAATGTTTAGCAAAGGTTCGTAAAGTAAGCCTGCTGTTACCGTATTAAAAGCAGTATTTGATTCTTTTCCTTCAGTCCTTAAAGTAACGGGAAAATCCTTATAAGAAATAGTAAAGCTCCCGCCTTTTACGGCTTTCGGACTTCCGAGGCTTGTATAATCATTATTGGTTTCCCATCCCCCGCCTTTGAATCCATTGCCTCCGAGCCCGGCAGGTACATTCGGGTCGGCACCGGGAGGCGTATCGTACTGCTTTATTGATTCAGGCTTCGTATCGAAAACCTTTTTTAACTTTGTTTTACCGCACCCAGAAAGAAAAAACAACAGCGGTAATGCTAATATTAACAGAATTCCCCTTTTACCCATAAGATTGTATTAGTTTCATTGAAAAATAAATAATATAGCCGAGTAAAAAAAACTAATAATTTTTCTGAAAAATTATCAACACCATCTCATTTTAAATTGATAAATCTGATTGAAACAGATATTTTGTTCTGTCAATGAAAACTACGGTCAAAAGCAAAACACAAACAAACATCGCCGATACGACGTTCATAGTATGCGACGTTGAAACAACGGGACTTTCACCGCATCAGGGCAGAATTACTGAAATTTCCCTCATAAAGATACGCGACGAGGAAATTGTAGATAAATTCACAACGCTACTTAATCCGCGCCAGCATATCCCCGCTATGATTACACGCCTTACGGGAATCACGAATGAAGACGTTATGAATAAGCCGACGTTCGAGGAAACGGCTCAGCGTATCGCCTCTTTCATAAACGACACGGAGAGCACCTGCACCGTTTTCGTCGGACATAACGCTTCATTTGATTATTCCTTCCTGCGTGAGTCTTTTCTCCGCATGAAAAAACCTCCGGACTTTGATTTGAAATCGATTTGCACATGCAAACTCGCGCGCCGTTTATTGCCAAAACTGAAAAGCAAGTCTCTCGGAAATGTATCAGAGCATCTCGGTATTAATATGAAAAAGAAACACCGAGCTTATGACGATACAATCGCTGCAGCTAAAATACTTTTACATTTCCTCGATGTACTTCAGACGGAATACGAATTTGATACAATTGAGGATGTTATTAAATTCCAGAATTCGAAAATATATACTGCTGACCGAAAGTCCCCCGCTCTCAAACGCCTGAAGATTAATCTCCGCGATATACCATCATCACCCGGTGTTTATTTTTACAAAAGCCGCTCGGGCGAAATACTATATATCGGAAAAGCAAAAAACCTCCGTGAACGCGTATCCACATATTTTCGGCATAACGATAACCTCGCTTATAAGATAAAGCGCCTTCTTACCTATATAAATTCTCTGGAATTTGAAATCACTGACTCTGAACTCTCAGCGCTGATACTCGAATCGAAAATGATAAAACGCCATAAACCGAGGTTTAATACCGCAATTAAACGTTACAGGTTTCACCCGTTTTTGAAACTCGACGTACAGAATGAATTCCCGAAAGTTGACCGTGTTTACGAGATTGAGAACGACGGCGCTTTTTACTACGGACCGTTTATGAGCACAGGAACGACCCGCCATATTTACAGGCAGATATACGATAATTTCAGGCTCAGGAAGTGCGAAGATAAAACGATAAAAGCCCGCGCTAAATCTTCCGCGTGCATGTATTACGACATCGGTAAATGCGATGCACCCTGCAATCTCTCGCAGGACAGGGATGAATACAGGGCGGAAGTTGACCGCGTGCATAATTATATTATAAACTCAGACGATAAATCTTTTCGAGGAGCGATAAAAACAATGATGCTCGAATCATCTGCGGGAATGGATTTCGAAAAAGCCGCCCTTCTGCGCGATCGCCTTCGCGATATAGAAAAAGTGATGAGCTTCAGAAAAGTGATAACATCGGCTATCAATGACAAAAAAATAATCATTAAATGCGATACACCGCCGAAACGCGAAGTGTTTTTCATACACAATGGAAAACTAATGAAAA
>Ga0247841_10003711_pt1 | contig 27615 bp, 20 predicted proteins | sample LaCruzMarch2015__2_FD_192410 | JGI IMG/M metagenome (GOLD analysis project Ga0247841, IMG submission 192410) | Freshwater microbial communities from meromictic Lake La Cruz, Castile-La Mancha, Spain - LaCruzMarch2015_18m | ecosystem: Environmental > Aquatic > Freshwater > Lake | place: Spain... | reverse complement strand
TTCCAGTGCGACGACCACTAAGGAATACCATGTTGCCAACCCGGACCTGAAAGTTACCACCAACCAGCCGGCGGATTGCGAATACAAAGAGGGAAGCAGTTTTGTTTTCGGTGGCGGTACGAAGTTTGAATCCACTGGAAATTATAACCATGTGACTCCTTTGAAATCGCTGGTGACCAAGGACTACGATTATTACGTGGTTTGCCGGGACAAGGAGACTTGCGCCGCCAAGGAAGCTTTTTTGGTGGAGTTCAAAGTGGTTTTGAGCGACGATCCCGTGAGCGCGCCCACCATCGAAAGCACCACTCCGGCGACCCAAACGGTTGCCAATCCGACTTTGTCGGTTACCACCGATGTTCCCTCGACCTGCCAATACAAAAAGGACGCCACCTTCACTTACGGCGACGCGGGGGCGACTCAGTTCGCCAATGACACGGATTACAGCCACACGACCCCGTTGGCCGCGTATGCCGACGGTTCGTACAACTTTTACGTGGCGTGCAAGAACAAGTCTACGGGAGCGGTAAAAACATATAATAAGGTTATTACCACTCAGCTTGCCCGTTCCGGCCAGGTGGGCCCGGTGATCTCCAACACGACCGGCCCCAACCAGACCATCAGCACCCCGACGCTCTCGATCGCTACATTGGCGCCGGCCACCTGCAAGTACAAAAAAGACACCACTTTCCAATACGAAGATGCCACGGCAACGCAATTCACCACCGACGGCGGCACCGCCCACAGCGTGGTGCTCCCGTCTCTGGCTGACGGCCCGCAGACTTTCTACGTGGCGTGTTCGGCCAACGGCATTGCCAATGCCACGGCAATCCAGATACTCTTCACGGTGAGCACGGCGTCGGAGGTATGTGCCAGCTTTAATTCCAACGACCGCCAAAACGACAACGAGCGCAACGTGGAAAACGACGATGACACCGACTCGGAATATCCGTGGCGGGCGATCGAAGCGGGAACCCGCGAAGAGTTCACCAAGGTTGACTGGTACGCGGGTTACCAGTTCACGATGAAGGAGGACGGGCAGATCAACCAGCTGTGCGGTTATTTCAACGAAGATTCGACCAACAAGGTGTCTTTGTACGGAGGAACGCTAAGCGGCAGTTCGTTTGTCGAGTTGGCGAGCGCGACGATCGAGGGTGTTGGCGACTGGAAGTGTGCCAATATCAGTCCTTTCCCGGTTAAGGCTGACCAGATATTCTATGTGGTGGCACGGGTCGAAGACGGGCCGATATATTACGAGCATGAATCCGGGCTGCTGCCCCGCGAGTCGGATAGCGCGGTGATAGAGTGGGGCGTGCGCCAGATGGCCGCGGACGGCAAGTTCGGCAAGAATCTCGTCAAGCGCGATTACCTGATGTTCGGCTTGGTTGACGTGAGGATCAAGACCGCGCAAACAAATACCGACGGTCCGGCGGTCAGTTCGCCTCTTCCCGTGGGATCGGTCTCGGACGCCGACACCAAGATATCGGTGGAGACCAATATCGACGCCACCTGCCGCTACAGCCGCGAAGACGTTGATTATGCCGACATGAAATACACATTCGGAAAAACTTCCGCCAAGCTCCATGAGCAGAAGGTTTGCAACCTCGATTCCGGACCGTTCACTTTCTACGTTAGGTGCAAAGGCGCCACCGGAGAGAACAACGCGTCCACGCCGATTCAGTTCGAGGTGGATTAGTTATCCGGCCCTGCCGGGGACTTTGTCCCCGGCAGGTTTTTTGTTTTCGGGATAGCGAAACGGGTGCCGTATAAAAAAAGCGAATGGCGGGGTAATATCCGTCATCCATATATGTTTCACCAGTCCTGCGAGTAAGGCCCCCAGTCCCGGGTGTCGCAAAACATTTCTTCTTTCGGGAAACACTTGATGTCTCCCGAAAAGTTGTGGCAGTAAACGCGCCCGGATGTTTGGATCGAATCGTAGTTAAAGTCGGCGCAGTAAACGGCGGCGCCGATCTTGTATTCGACCCACATATGCATCTGGCCGCTGGCATTGTTGTAGCCACGGACGACCATCGCCCGGTAGCCCATTGCCCGCAACAGCGAACATATCGCGATCGCGCGGCAATCACAGTCACCTTTGCCGGTGTAAAGCGTGTATCCGGGCGGCTGGTAGTAAGCTTTGCCCCAGAACTCGACATCGCTTCTGGGGTCGATTTCCAGCCGCAGGTCGATGTTGTTCCGGTAATAAATACCTTTGCCCGGTCTAAGAAAGACGGTTTGGGCGACGGCTTGCACGATCGGGTCATTGGGCCGGATGTGCTCACTGTGCCCCGTGCCGTAACGCATGTCGATGTCCCAAGGCGTGGCGTAAGGCAAGAGGAATACCTGGCTTGCCAGATATCGGGAAGCGCCAATACCGCTTTCGAACATTATCCGTCCGGCGGTTATTTCATATCCGGTAGCTTCGAATACGGTGAGCCTGTTTGATTCTGCCGTCCCCAATTGGGTTGCGGCGAATAACAGCGCTGCGGTTAAAAACAGGCAGAAGACCGTTTTGCGCGACAGTTTTGGATTCACCTCAACCCTCCTGTATCTTTTAATATCGCTGGTTTACTTTATAAATTAATTTTTGTTGTTTGTCAAGAAAAGGCGAGATATGAAAAACGAATTATCGGAATTATGTTTTTTGTTGTAAAACGGATCAGTTATCCACAATTGACATTGCGTTTCAACTTTGGGAAAATAAAACAATAGTCACAATTCAATTGTCGATTTTAATGTTTTTTAATTTGTAATAATTTTTTAAATATGGAAAGAACCAAAATCGTTCGCAGTTTTCTCATGGGTGTTGCAGGTATTGCGATGGCGGCCGGCGGGTTGGTGGCAATGTATCAATTTGACAAAACGAACAACGTTATTAGCGCATATGTCATGTGCAAGAAAGGGTGCGCTTCGGATATGCCGGAACATTTATCGGTGTGTGAAGTTCATACCAGTACCGGAGGATGGGAAAGTTTAAATGAGGACTGCAATGAAAACAGCCGCGATGATTGTGTTTGCAGCGGGGCGGCGCAAGACTCAGGTTTTGTCCCGGGCAGTTGTAAATGTACTTATAAGCCGGAGTTGAATTGTGCTACCAGGGCCTGCGGCCAGCCGGAGGTTATTGGAGCCAATGGAAGGGGTGGCACCAAGACATGTCCGGCGACGGCATCATGTTGCCTTACCAAATGTGATGATGTTTTGGAATGCGGCGAAACGACGAACGGCAAAGGTTGTTCTCCGGCCAAAGTGATTTGCGGTTCGCTGGGTGGCGGATGTCCTACCGGTAAAGAATGCCAAGCGAACAAATGTGTTGCGGTTCCGGTTGATGGCGTATTGACGTGGGGTGATTGCAGCGTTGATTGTGGCGGTGGCACCCAAACCGCGACTTGCACTCCACCGTTAAACAACGGTGCCGCTTGCGGACCCACAAGCCGGGCGTGTAATACCGATCCCTGTCCCACGCCGGTTGATGGCGTATGGTCGGCTTGGAGGCCCGATCCGTGTCCCGCGTCCTGTACACAAACCAGGATTTGCACTCCTCCACAAAATGGTGGCGTCGCGTGTCCCGGCAGTTCAAGGCAATTTTGCACCGGCGGCAGTTGCGTGGCTTCGCCGACAACAGCGCCGGATACGTCTGTTTGCAACCCGAGCACGAATATTTATCGGTGTACACCGGGTATCCAAACCTCAATAGACAAATGTACGTTGATTTTTGCTTCGAATAAATATGAATGGGCGCAAACATTCAATTGTTCTACGGTGGGTTTGGCGGCGGCGGTAGCTTTCTGTGGTACTTGTTCCGGTACAAGTCCGATACCGCCAACAACCTGCACTCCTGCTTGTAATACCGCCGCGGGCGAAACTTGCGAGAACGGTGTGTGTAAACCTGCGGCTGTGACAACAACCTGCATTCCTGCTTGCAATACCGCCGCGGGCGAGATTTGCGAGAACGGCGTGTGTAAGCCTGCGGCTGTGGTAAAAACCTGCACTCCTGCTTGCAATACCGCCGCGGGCGAGATTTGCGAGAAAGGTGTGTGTAAACCTGATTCGACGGTGGTACCGGCCAGTCCGAAAGCGGCGGCAACGACAAAGGCGGCGACCAGCGCGGTTTGGCAATGCAAGAAAGCCGACGGCACCGTGGCCAAAGCAAATGACAGTTGCGTCGGCGCCCTTTCCGTTTGCGGGTGGAACGGTACCAATTATTGCTATTGCGAAAGCAATGTGTTTGTTTTCAATAATGATTTGACCAGGTATTGTAAAAAGTGTTTGTCGTCGGAGAGCAAAACCGGCGTTTGCAATTGCAGCTATGTTGATCCGAACACCAACGCCGTGGTGCCCGTGCCTTTTGAAAAGAGCTATTGCGGTTCGGTTTTTACGATGCCCGGAAAGAACAATTATTTCGCGAACGTCGCTTATACTTGCGCGATCGCCGGCAGCACCAGGTCGGATGATATGAAGACCAAGAATTGCATACACGGGATGAAATGTGTTGCCGGCCAGGGTTGCGTTGATCAACAAATAACTCCTGTCTGCACAAAGCTTACCGCCGATATCCTGCGAGTATATGATTATGAACGGAGCAACGATATAAACGGCAAAACCGGTAAAAACGCTCATTTAAAGACTGATGGTACTTGCGCGAAAAATGATGACGAGTGCGAAACGATAAAAACGTTTATCGAGGATATGAATGCCAAGTATGGCAGTTCTTTCGTTGTGAATATCGCGAAAAAATCCGAAATCAACCAGCCTTTCGGTTCGAAGCATGATTATTTGTTTACGAATGCCGCCGATCCGATATCCTGCTCGGATAAGGATCGCCCGGTGTGTTTGGGCGACGAAGGTCCGGGAAATGAACTTAGGGAAGCGTATATTTGCCGTCCCTCAAAGTATGTCAAGGCGGTGGATACGACCGGTTGTTTGGTGTGGGACTGGGTGAACGGGGTTGACCGTTCCTGTGATTTGAAGAACGGAAAATATTGCGAATATAATGTTGTTGGGACGCAAGAAATACCTACCGGAAACTGCGCCAAGGCGGCGGTGGTGGAAACGACCTGTTCCGAAAATGGGATCGAAGGCGAGGCGGGCGATTTTGAATGTATTGGCAGTGATGTTAAAGCATGCGGTGCCGATGGCGGGTGGATGAAGGTTTTGGATTGCAAGGCTAATGCGGATTGCGAAGCTGCCAAAGCCAAACCGGGTTGCGCGAAAGCGGTTGTGGTTGAAAAATGCACTGTCGATAGTGAAAATTGCGGTTTGGGTGAATATTGCATTTTTGAGAATTTGGGCGCGACGGAAGGCATTTGCGGTAAAGACGGTTGCAGCTCGGCGTTCAATGATAATAAAACTTTCGCGAGAAATGCGATCGTTTGCGGAAAGAACGGCAAGTCGCAGCAATGTCTTGCGTCGGGATGGGAGGTGACCCCTACCGGCGATTGTTTAAATCAAGATCAAACTTGTGACAAGGCTACCGGTTTGTGCTCGGGTGAGACTCCTGGTAAGGCCGATTGTTCCAGCAAACCCCAGCCGTGTTCGATGGCGGGTGGTTGTGAAGCCTGCGGGGATGGATGGGAATGCGTGGCGCGGCAGAATATCACCGAGAAAACCCTGACCGCTTTCGGATTTACTTTCAAGTATTCGGATGTAAGTTCAATGGCGAGCGCCATGGTTTGCGCGCCGAAAAAATCCACGCCGGTGGACCCGGTCGTGGAAACTGCGGGCGATTTCAAGATAGAGCAATGCTCGGCTTATTATAATGCCACCGGAGCCTGCGTGAGTTGCACGACGAGCAAGCCGTTCAACACTTGCGAAATCCAGGATGGTACCAATGGCAAGAAATATACCGTTTCGGGCGGCGGCACGAAAAAGTCGTTTGAAAAATGCGTGAACAATACCGGGTTGGGCGTTGTGGCGGATAGCAAAAAAACCGCGAACCAGGATGTTACGACCACATTTTACGTTAAGTGCAGTAAATTGAATCCCAGCGAAACAACGCCGACCACAGAGGCTACGTGCACGGGAACTCCCGGCGCGGCGAATTCGTATAATCCGGAAAGCCCAAATAATCCGGACAGCGAGAAGAATCCGGACAATCAGAAAAAAACGGAGGAGGAACTAAGGAAAGCGGAGGAGGAAAAGCAAAACAAAATCGCGCCGACGGTTTCGGTGACCGAGCCGACCGGTACGGTGGATGTGAAAAGCAAGGATCTCAAGGCGATAACGAATATCAAATCGACTTGCACGTATACCGACAGCGCCAGCGGGAATTCGGTTTCGGGAATGGTGATGACCAGCGGCGGCGACGGTTTGCAGCATTCGGCGACGCTAAATTCATTGGGCAGTAATCTTTCCAATTGCAAGGCAACCCATAATGTTACCGTCACGTGCAAGAACGCGGCGGCAACCGCGGCGGCAACCACGGCGACCGGTACCGGGCAGACGAGTTTTACCGTGGATCTTTCGAAAAACGTTGAATTCGCTCCCACTCCGTCCAGCGCCATGGATAAAGCCGAATACGATATTGCCAACCCGGATCTGAAAGTTACCACCAATCAGCCGGCGGATTGCGAATACAAAGAGGGAAGCAGCTTCGTTTTCGGCGGAGGCACCAGATTCGAATCTACAGGGAGCTATAGCCATACCACGCCTTTGAAATCGCTGGTGACCAAGGATTACGATTATTATGTGGTTTGCCGGGACAAGGAGACTTGCGCTTCCAAGGAACCGTTATTGGTTGAGTTTAAGGTGGTTTTGGGCAATGATCCTTTAACTGCGCCTGTGATCGAAAACCTAACTCCGGTGGTTCAGAATATCGCCAATCCCACCTTGTCTGTTACCACGAGCAATGTTCCTTCGACCTGCCAATACAAAAAAGACACCACCTTTACTTACGGTGACGCGACGGCGATACAGTTTGCCAACGATACGGATTACAGCCACACGACCCCGTTGGCCGCGTATGCCGACGGTTCGTACAACTTTTATGTGGCGTGCAAAAACAAGTCTACGGGAGCGATGAAGACTTACGGAAACGTCATTACCACCCAGCTTGCCCGTTCCGGCCAGGTGGGCCCGGTGATTTCCAACACGACCGGTCCCAACCAAACCATCAGCACCCCGACGCTCTCGATCGCCACATTGGCGCCGGCAACCTGCAAGTACAAAAAGGATGTTACCTTCCTGTACGAAGATGCTACGGCGACGCAATTTACCACCGATGGCGGTACCGCCCACAGCGTGATACTTCCGCCTCTGGCCGACGGCCCGCAAACCTTCTATGTAGTATGCTCGGCCAATGGCATTGCCAATGCCACGGCAACCCAGATACTCTTTACGGTCAGCACGGCGTCGGAGGTATGTGCCAGCTTCAATTCCAATGACCGCCAAAACGACAATGAGCGCAACGTGGAAAACGACGATGATACCGATTCGGAATATCCGTGGCGCGCGATCGAAGCGGGGACACGCGAGGAATTCACCAAGGTTGATTGGTACGCGGGTTACCAGTTTACGATGAAGGAAGATGGGCAGATCAACCAATTGTGCGGCTATTTCAATGAGGATTCGACAAATAAGGTGATCTTATACAACAGCTCGCTGTCTCCCGACCGACCGTTCATCGAACTGGCGAGCGCGACGATCATGGGTACCGGCGACTGGAAGTGCGTCAATATCAGTCCTTTCCCGGTCAAAACCGACCAGACTTTTTATGTGGTGGCGCGGGTCGAGGACGGGCCGATATATTACGAATATGAATCCGGGCTGCTGCCCCGCGAGTCGGACAGTGTGGTGATCACATGGGGCGTGCGCCAATTGGCCGCGGACGGGAAATTCGGCAAGAATCTCGTCAAGCGCGATTACCTGATGTTCGGCCTGGTCGATGTGAGGATCAAGACCGCGCAAACGAATACCGACGGCCCGGCGGTTAGTTCGCCTCTGCCCGTGGGATCGGTTCCGGATGCCGACACCAAGATCTCGGTGGAGACCAATATCGACGCCACCTGCCGCTACAGCCGCGAAGACGTTGATTATACCGACATGAAATACACCTTCGGAAAAACTTCCGCCAAGCTCCATGAGCAGAAGGTTTGCAACCTCGATTCCGGACCGTTCACGTTCTACGTGAGATGCAAGGGCGCCACCGGGGAGAACAACGCGTCCACGCCGGTCCAGTTCGAAGTGGACTAGTCATCTTGCCCTGCCGGGGACTTTGTCCCCGGCAGGTTTAATGGTCAATCATGTTCGTTAAAATCGCGTCACCGCGAATATAAATAATTTAGAAAAAATATGCGCATTAAGATGAACTTCTCCGTACCGTTTGCCGCCGTATTGTCAGTGTTATTAACGGTGGTTTTGATTTTTAATTCCGGCATGCCGGTTTCCGGTATGGTTTGGGACGATGATCCGGGATGGATGAACGGCGGCGGTCTCAGCGGCGGCGGCGGTCTCAGCGGCGCGGCGGCGGTGGCGGCATTGAAAGCGCAGATCGAAGCCGCGATCAAGGCGGCTTTCATGGGCGATAATACTTTATTGAACGCGCTTGTGGCACAGCTTAATTCTCCGGCCACACAAGCCCAGGCGAGCAAGGATCCCATATACGCGCAGGCGCTCGTGGATTTCGGTTTTTATGAGAAAAGCGGGTCGGGCGTAACCGTGGATCCTAATTTGAATATCGATAATGTTCTTGTGTACCAGGGACACACGGATTTGCTCGACAATGTGCTGGATACTGCAAAAAAAGCTGATCCCAATGTCGTTACCGGTGCCGTGACGGGTGGCACAAAAGAAGAGATAAAGAACTGGTCCGTGTCGGTTAAGGGTAGCACGACAGATGTGGTGAATACCGCTTTGGGTCTTTACTATGACGCGAGCGCCGGAAATATCAAATATCTGTCGGGTGACGGCAACACTGTCAGCGGCGACGCGACCGGTTATATGAACGGCATGGTCACATCTTCGGATGACACTTCGGCTTGCACGGAGGCTTTCGGATTGGGTTGGTTGGCGGATGACACTTCCGGTGGCGGCGGAGGAGGTGGCGGCGGCGGTGGGGGCGGTGGCGGCGGTGGGGGCGCTGCGGTTACCAAGCAAGCTCCGGTGGTCACTAATTTGACGGACACTACTCAAAACAAGGCTAAAGTTTCGTTATCGGTTTCGACCGACCGGACGGCTAACTGCAAATACAGCACCTCCGGAAGCTTTACTTATGGCAGTGGCGGCACCGTATTCAGTACTACCGGCAAGTACAGCCATAATGTTGATTTGCCCGGTGATCTTACTAATGGCAAGCATACTTATTACGTGATTTGCGAAGATGTTACCACCCAGGGCGTCAGCGAGATAAAAAAGATCGAGTTTACCGTCGATCTGTCGCTGGATCCGAATAACGCTCCGGTAGTTACCAGTACCACTCCGGCGAGCCAGACAGGCGCCAGCCCGTTGTTGTCGGTGACCACCGACCGCGCTTCGACCTGTCAGTACAAAAAGGACGTGACTTTTAAATTTGGCGAGGGCCTTTCGATGACGGCCGCGGACGGCGGCCGGAGCTTCAGCGTTTCCATCGCGGCGTTGGCCGACGGAGACCACGGTTTTTATGTTGCATGCAAAGACGATGCTACTGGCGCGTCAAGCGTGGCAAAAAAGATCGATACCAATCTTAACCGTACCGTTTCGGATACTTCACCGGTGGTTACCAACACTACCGACACTTTTCAAAATACGGCAGCGGCCATAATTTCGGTAACGACTACGCGTCCCGCAACCTGCAAATTCAAAAAAGATGCCACTTTCAGCTATGAGGGTGGTGGTGGCACGATATTCACCACGACCGGAACGACTGTCCATAGCGCCCAATTGACCGGTATCCCCGATGGATTGAACACTTATTTCGTGGTTTGTATTGATACCGCGTCAAGCGTTGCCAATAGTTCGGGGAAAGAAATAAAATTTACCGTGTCAGCGGGAGTTCCGGTAGTTTCGAGCACAACTCCGCCTACGCAAACAGGGAGTGATCCGAGCCTGTCGGTGAGCACCGACCGCGCCGCGATTTGCCAATACAAAAAAGACACCACCTTTACGTTTGGGGGCGGTGTGGCGATGACCGCGGCGGATGGCAGCCGCAGCCATAATATTTCCATCGCGACTTTAGCCGACGGAGATCACAGTTTCTATGTGGTTTGCCGTGATAATTCGAGTAATTTGGACAGCCCGGCAAAAAAGATCGATACAAAGCTTAATCGCGCGGTGATCGATGTCAACGCTCCGGTAGTTACCAATACCACTGTCGGATATCAAACAGTGAATAATCCGGTTTTGTCGGTAACCACGGACAAGGATTCGGAATGCCAATACAGCCCCGCCGCTTTTACTTATGGGAGCGGTATACGGTTTTCCAATGACGGGGTGACCGTTCATTCCGCGGAATTGAGCAATCTGGCCAACGGCCAGCATGGTTATTACGTGGTTTGTAAAAGGATCTCTAATAACGTAACCAGTCCCGAAGGTTACCAAATAATTTTTACCGTCAATACCGTCGGGGATGCCAATGCTTGCGCGAGCCTTTCATCCAACGACCGGAAAAACGAAAGTAACCGGTCAAGTTCGGGCAACAATGAAGCGGATACGGTTTACGCGTGGCAATCGGTGGAAACGGGAACGCGCGAAAAATTCACGAAAGTTGACTGGCGCGCGGGCTACCAGTTCACTCCAAAGAAAGATGGCCAAGTCACTCAATTGTGCGGCTTTTTCGATGATGGAGTCAAGAACGAGATCGCGCTGTTCAGCGGACAATACAAGGAGCTGACCAGTGCCTGGGTGACCGGCAACGGGAAATGGAAATGCGTCAATGTGGATGCCGCGCCGATCAAGGCGGACAGCCGGTATTACTTGATTACCCGGGTACAGAATAATTCGATCTATTTCGAATATAAATCCGGATTTTTGCCGATGGATGCCGGCGGCGTCGTGATTGAATACGGTATCCGCCAGACCGTGGTCAATAACCAGTTTAAGACAGATATCGTAAAATATGATTATATGATCTTTGGATTGGTCGATGTCAAGATAAGCTATGCGCCGACCTCGACTTCCGGCCCCGCGATCGCGAGCTCCGGTCCGTCGGGAACGGTTTATAACGCCGATACGGTGATCCAGGCGCAAACCAGCGACGGAGCGGTTTGCCGCTTTGACCGCGATGATGTCGAGTTCGACAAAATGAATTACTCGCTGCCGAAGGCTTCCGCGGGGTCATATAGCCAGAAAGTTTGCGGACTTGAGAACGGCGATTATTCTTTCTATATCCGCTGCAAGGACAGTTCGGGAAGTATCAACAACGCGTCCAACCAAGTGCAGTTCGTGGTGGAGAAATAAGGCGATATCATCATCCGTGCGCCGTTTTACCGGCGGCGCGCGGATTGTATTTGCCGCCGCGGACCATGGAAACGCATTTTAAAATTTTTCGATACGCCGGTCTTGATTGTCCCGCCGATTTGAAGGATAATATCATAAAGGATGTTTTTTAAATTGAAAAAGGTGGTGAGGATATGCGATCCGGCATGGCGGCGGTCGTTTATCGCGGAAATGACAGATTTTGGAATTTTGTTTTGACGGTCGATGCTGCCGGTATTTAAATTTAAAATACTTTAAATAAATAATTATTACTTACCATCAAACTTTAAATAATCACTTATGCCATTATCCAAATTAGCATCAACAAAGAAGGGCGCCGCATTTTTAGGGTTTGCCGCGGTGTCTGCGGCCATACTTGTTTTTAGCGGCGTTTTGGCTGAAGGGGGGCCGGTGATACGCAACGCCAATCCCCAGGGGACGGTAACATCCAGCAATGCAAAGATCAGTTTGGATACCGAAGATCTGGCGCGGTGCAAATATGACACAAAAGACACCAGTTATTCGGATATGGGGGAAACGCTTACTTCGCCGGACGGTTTGTATCATTCCGCTTCGTTGGGGACTTTGACCAAGGGATCTTACACGTACTACGCGCGTTGCCGTGACTATGAAGGGAATGAGAGCGATTCAAGCACGAAAATCGCGTTCAAAGTGGGCACCATAAGTTGCGTGGGCGATGATTGCGAAACGACGCCTCCGGTTACCGGGAACGGGCCGGTGCTATCCGGGTTGTTGCCTGCGGGAACCACGTACGATTCATATGTGGTTTTGTCGGTAAATACCAGCGAAGTCGCCGATTGCCGTTACAGCTGGTACGACAAAAGCTTTGATTCGATGACCTTGCAGTTTACCACGTCCAATCGCTTGTATCATACCGCTACCGCCGCTTTGACGACGCGGGGATATTATACCTACTATGTCAGATGCCGCAACGACGCGGGGAACGTCAACGCGGTGGCCGGCAAGATTTCTTTCCGCTACACGGTGGCGTACGTCGCGCCTCCGCCGCCGCCTGTGGTGACCGATTCGACGCCGCCGGCAATTTCGGGTTTGTCGCCTTATGGCGACGTTGAGAATGCCACGGCCACGATCGCTTGCGCCACCGATGAGGTTGCGACATGCAAATATGGCGCGGCTGATGCGGATTACGATTCGTTGACGGATGTGATGGATGCCGATTCGGGTAAAACAAGCCATAGCAAGAGCATCGTGCTGTCCGCGGCCGGCTCTTACACTTATTATGTCCGTTGCAAGGATAAGACGGGCAATAAAAATACGGCGTCGAGCAATATTACTTTCAATTACGTCGTTTTGGCCAAGGGCGGGCCGGTGATTTCAAATCTTCAGCCGACCGGGGCGATTTACCAGAAGGATATCGGATTGATCGTGCAGACCGACAAAGTGGCCGATTGCCGCTATTCGACATCGGATGTGGAATTTGATTCGATGCAGGATTCCTTTAGCACCAATGACGGACAATTGCAGCAAGCGACGGCAAGCTTAGAGGATTTTGGACCTTATGTTTATTACGTTCGTTGCCGCGATACGGATGGCAATAAGAACGATAAGTCGGAAGTCATTAATTTTGAATATAAAAACCCGAATCCGGTGGAAGTGGTGCCGGTTGAGCCGGAGGTGCCGGTCGTTGAAGAATGTACGGTGCCTTCGACGGACGCCAAGGACGGTGAATGCGTAAAGGGTCCCGACAAGGCCGCTGATTGCATCTGTGATCCGGATTGTCCGGTGAGCGGAGATGACGCGGATCCCGATTGTGCCAGCCTCACGCCCGAACCTCCGAATACCGGCTGGATTGTATTCTTTTTCATAGGATTGTTGTTTATTATCATAGTTGTGATAATCGTAGTGATCATAAAAAGGAGGAACAACGAAGAAGAGGTCGAGCTTCCTTAGCGGCGATTGGTCAAAACAGAAATCGAATAATTAAAAATCGCGCCCTTCGGGGCGCGATTTTGTTTATTCCGCTTGTACGGGAATTACGATATGTTGTAAGTTATCTTTTTAATCTTGTAAACCGTTTTTCCCGCCGCGCCGATCGAAACCAGATCGCCGGTTTTTTTTCCGATTAGAACCTGCCCCACCGGGGATTCGTTCGATATTTTCCCCTCATCGGGATTGGCTTCGAGCGTTCCCACGATGGTGAATTCGTTATTTTTACCGTTGATATCGACCAGTACCGTCGCGCCGATCCCGACCGCCGCTTGCTCGTTTTTCGCCGGAGTTTTAATAAGGCTCGCGTTTTTTAAAATGACCTCCAGATCGGCTAATTTTATATCCAATAATCCCAAATCTTCCTGCAACGCAAGATATTCGGGATTAACATCCTCGGAATGGAGGAGGACCGGCGCTTCACCTTTGGTTTTCGATAATTTGATCTGCTTCAATTCTTCGTATTCCTTCTTGATCTTTTTGAGGCCCTGGCGCGTCAAATAAAAGTTTTTTTCTTCTATCATAGCCAATTATTTGCCCCGGACTTAATTTTGCCAATAGGCTTATGCGTTGGCATAAATAACGGTGTCGCGGCAAGTTTTCGAAAAAATCTTTCCACATCACGCGATCGAATCAGGCCGTGATGATGACATAGAAGTCGTATTTGTAATTTCTATATTATATTATTCTATTCCCCCCCTCTTTTTTGTCAATCCGGTATCCGATGCCCGGGAATCTTACAGGTTGAGGGGTGCGAAAGCGGGGAACGCGCGTTTCAAAATCGTCAGTTTGCCGACAGTTTATGAACATTGGTTTTTCCTTGACGTCTTTGGGGGCGGACGCTAGTCTATAGATAGAATGAACAAGGAACTGGTGAAAATCTTTAATCAGATCGCTGCGATCATGGCTGCCGACAGGGTGGACTTCAAGCCGTTTGCCTATCGTAAGGCCGCGCGCGGGCTGGAAAGCTTGGAGGATGATGTTAGTTTGATTTATAAACGCGGCGGATTGAAAGCGCTGGAAGATATTCCGGGTGTCGGCAAAAGCATCGCCCAAAAGATCGAAGAATATATTTTAAATGGCAAGATCGATTATTACGAAGAGTTGAGGCGCCAGCTTCCCGTGGACCTGGCGCAGATAACTTCCATCCCGGGAATCGGTCCGCGCCGCGCCAAGGTTCTTTACCGGGAACTTGGCGTCGCCAATGTAGAGGACCTTGAGGCGGCGGCGCGGTCGCGCCGGATATCGGCATTGTCCGGATTTGGCGTCAGATCCGAAGCCGCGATCATCGAGGGGATAGAATTCTGGAAGCACTCGCGCGGCCGTTTTTTATTGGGCGAGATATTGCCGTATGCCGATGATCTGCGCCGCCGGCTTCAGGACATTGAAGGGGTTGCCCGCGTGGATATCGCGGGATCTTTGCGACGGAAAAAGGAGACTATCGGCGATATCGATTTTTTGGCGATAATGGCGCCCGGCGCCGGCGACAAGGGGGTTGTCCGGGTGATGGATTATTTTACCGGCATGCCTGAGGTGGATAAAATATGGGGTAAAGGGAGTACCAAATCTTCGGTTGGAATGAAAGACGGTTTCAGCGCCGACCTTAGAGTTTTGCCGCCGGAATCTTACGGCGCCGCGTTGCAGTATTTTACCGGTTCTAAAGATCACAATGTGGCTCTGCGGCGCCACGCGCTCGAAAAAAAATTAAAACTTTCCGAATATGGATTGTTTGACGGCGAAAAAATGATCGCGGGAAGCGAAGAGAAGGATATTTATATTCGTTTGGGCATGGAATGGATCCCGCCCGAATTGCGGGAAAATTCGGGGGAGATCGGCGCCGCAATCGCAAAAGAACTGCCCAAGATAATCGGTTACGATGCTTTAAAAGGGGATTTGCATTGTCATTCGAACTGGGACGGCGGCCAGAATCCAATTGCCCAGATCGCCGCCGCGGCGCAAAAAATGGGGTACCAGTATATCGGTATCGCCGACCATACCAAGTTTTTAAAGATTGAAAACGGTTTGGACGAGCAAGCGCTTGCCCGGCGAAACATTGAGATTGACAAGTTGAACTATTTATTAGACAACAAAGAAGGTGGCTTCCGTGTTTTGAAGGGATGTGAGGCCAATATCATGCCCGATGGCTCGATCGATATCGGCGATAGGGCGCTCGCGGATCTTGATTTCGCGATTGCCGGCATTCATTCAAGTTTTAAAATGGATAAGCCGGCGATGACACAACGCTTGATCCGCGCGATGGAAAATAGCAATATCGACATTATTTCCCATCCCACCGGAAGATTGATCAACCGGCGGGAAGAATACCGGATCGATTTTGAAGCGGTGTGCGCTGCCGCGGCCAGGACCGGCACGATCCTGGAAATAAATTCATATCCGGAAAGGCTGGATCTGAACGACTGGCATATTCGCTACGCCCGGGACAAAGGGGTGAAAATGGTGATCAATACCGATGCCCACGATATCAGCCATTTGCGGTTCGCCGAATTTGGCATCGCGCAGGCGCGCCGCGGCTGGGCGGAATCCAAAGATATTATTAATACTTTGCCGGTAGATGGATTGCTGAATTTTTTTAAAAAATAGTTAGCTAAAATTAGGAATATTGAATCGAAGATTATGGATTGCCAATGAATTCCAAATTAGAGATTTCAAATTCCGGACTCCAATTCCATGCGTTTTGAAAAATCTGCCGGCGCGATCGTTTGCCGGCGCGAAAACGGTACCGACAAGTTTTTATTGTTGCATTATCCTTCGGCCGCGCATCGGTCCAACAGGGATTATTGGGATTTTGTGAAAGGCCACGTGGAAACCGGGGAAAAGGAATTGGATACCGTGATACGCGAGGCCAAGGAAGAGACCGGCCTTAGCGACCTGGAGTTCGCCGGAGGCTTTAAAACATCGATGAAATATTTTTTCCGTTTCGAGGGAGAATTGATCTTTAAGATCGTTACTTTCCGGCTGGCGTTCACAAAAACCGAAGCGATCACTTTGTCGGGCGAGCATAATGATTTCGCTTGGTTGTCGTATCCGGAGGCTTTTGAAATGTTATCCTTTAAAAATGCCAAACTTGTTTTGGCGAAAGCCAACGATTTTTTGAAAAAATCAAATAGGACATGAAAAGAACAAAGGCGATAGTTTTGATGTCGGGCGGTCTCGATTCGATACTGGCGGCAAAAACTTTATCGGAGCTTGGCGTTGACGTAACTCCGATATGCTTTGAAAGCTATTTTTTTTCGTGCGCCGCCGCGAGGCGGGCAACCGATGAGCTCGGCCTGACGCTTCGCGTGGTTGATTTTTCAAAAGAGCAGCTTGCTATCGTCAAGTATCCCCGTTACGGCCATGGCGGCGCGGTCAACCCTTGTATCGATTGCCATTTGTTGATGTTGAAAACCGCCAAGGCGATAATGGATGCCGAAGGTTTTGATCTTGTTGCGACCGGCGAGGTTCTGGGAGAGCGGCCGATGTCGCAGAATAAGCTGTCGCTGGATATTATTGAGCGGGAATCGGGCCTGGCGGGAATTTTATTGCGGCCTTTGTCGGCCAAGCTTTTACCGCCCACGGTTTCCGAGACCAACGGTTTGATCGACCGAAGCAAACTTTATGATATTTCGGGGCGCTCCCGAAAACCGCAAATGGATCTGGCCAAGCGGTTCGGAATTAAAAACATTCCCCAGCCGGGCGGCGGGTGTATCCTGACCGAGACCGAATACGGGCAGAAATTAAAAAAACTTTTTACGATCTGTTCCGATTTTGACGGGTCGGACGTCCAGGTTTTGAGCCATTGCCGTCCCATCTGGGAGAAAAAATTGTTATTGGCGGTGGCCCGAAATGAAAGTGACTGTAAAATGCTGAAAAAATTGGCAAAGACCGGTGATTTTATAATGGAGCCGTTAAATTTTCCGGGTCCGGTGGTATTGGCGCGCGATTTTGAATCGGGCTCGGCGGAAGACCGGATCGTTCCATTGGGCAAAAAATACATATTGCAATACTCCAAAAAAATTCCGGCAGCGCCGGAGATATCGGTCTATAAAATATGACGTTCAAGGAAGCGGTTTTTAAAGTCGTGGCGGATATACCGAAGAGACGGACGTTGACGTATAAGCGGGTCGCGGAATTGGCGGGATATCCGAAAGCGTACCGTGCCGTGGGCAATGTTTTGCGTACGAATTACGATCTGAAAATCCCTTGCCATCGGGTCATCCGGTCGGATGGCGAAACCGGAGGTTATAATCGCGGCGCGGAAAAGAAGAAGGCGCTGCTTGCAAGAGAAAGGAGTATTTAATTTTCGGCGCGGGCGACGGCGATTCCTAAAACTTCTCGGGCGCCGTTTTTTAATAGGACATTGGCGCACTCGCTTATTGTCGCACCAGTGGTGATGACGTCGTCGATAAGGAAAATCGATTTATCTTTCAGCAAGGCGGAGTTTTCGCAGGTGAAGGCTTTTTTTATATTTTCCCGCCGTTCGCTTTTGGAGAGTTCGGCTTGGGTTTTGGTTTCTTTGTGCCGTTTCAAGCAATCCGAGGTGGTTGGGACAAGCCAAATCCGTTCCAGTTCCCGGGCAATAGCTTCGGCTTGGTTGTAACCGCGCCAACGGAGCCGTTTTTTCGCCAATGGCACCGGAATAATAATTGAATCATTGAAATTGATGCTTTGCTCGGAAAGTTTGAAGTGGTCGGCGATAAGGGTCGCCGCGGGTATTGCCAGTTCCTTGCAGAATGGGGCGTATTTTAGATTGTGGATCAAAATTTTAACGAAAGTATTTTCATATGAGCAGGCCGCATAAATGTCGGTAAGATAAGTTTCGGCACGGGCCCGGTGATGGACGGGAGATATTTCGAACAACTCTTTGCAGTCGCAACAAAGCAGCTCTCCGTGTTTTTTGCAGAAAAAACATCGTTTCGGGAATAATAATTCTTTGGCGACCGAACGGATATTTTTTAACAATTTGTTGTTTGTTTTATTTGAGGGTATGATATAATTAATTATATAAATCCAAAGTCCAAAGTTCAAATTTCAAAGGATAAATACGTATTTTTTGTTTGGAATTCGACGTTTGGATTTTGTGATTTCAAATCATTCCGTGTTGCCAAAATTGTTCACGAAAAAATTTCTGGGGATCGATATCGGAACATCGTCGATCAGGATCGCCGAGGTTGAGAAATCAGGCCAAGCGCTCAGTTTATCAAATTTCGGCCAGATAGACCTTGACCAGATCGATAACGGCATGCCAAAGCCTACGGGAGGGCGCGCGGTAGCGATTTTTTCGGCCGATGAAGTTGCGGAAATGATCCAGGCGGTGCTGGTTGGCGCGAAAATAAAAACGCGGCAGTGCGCATTTTCGATACCTGATTTTTCGACTTTTTTCACTTCATTCTATCTGCCGCCAATGACAAAGAAGGAGCTTTCCAAGGCGGTGATGTTTGAGGCGCGCCAGCATATCCCTTTGCCGATCGAGAGTGTGACCATTGACTGGCAGCTGGTGGGGGGCGGCACCGATCCGTCGCAAAGAATGGAAGTGACCGTGACCGCGATTCCCAATGAGATAATCGCGCAATACCGGGAGATCGCTTTAAAAGCGAAATTGGAAATAATATTGATGGAGGCGGAGATGTTCGGGCTTGTGCGGGCACTGGTGCCAAAGGAAGAGATGCGTCCGATCTGCCTTATTGACGTGGGAACTCAAAGTACCGTTTGCAGCTTGATAGAAAAACACATTTTGAGATACTCGCACAGTTTTGACAGAGGCGGAAAATATTTGTCCGACGAGCTTTCCAGCCGTTTGCCGGTTAACCGCGAAATGGCGCGCAATATCCGGGAGAGCTACGGATTGAGGGTCATCTCAATGGTGGATCCTGAGATCAGGGAAAAGATTAAGGTGATATTGAAGGAATCCCTGATGCCGATCTTCAAAGAGATCGAAATGATGTTCTCCGATTACCGGCGCGCTTCCAATTCCGATGTGGCAAAGATCATACTTTCGGGAGGGGTGATGGCGGTTCCGGAGATCGAAAAACAATTCGCTGATTATTTTAAGATAGAAATAGTAACCGCCGATCCGTTCGCGGGAATCGATTGCCATCCGGAGTTGATCATGAATGCCAAGGAGGTTGGCCTGACCTATTCGGTTGCATTAGGCATGGCCGAGCGCGGCTCCGATTATTCCAAATGACCATATGGTTATGCGCGGAAAATGATTTTGTGAACATTTTATAAAATTAATCCATCAGTCCCGGCTGCCCGATATTCTCATCGCTGAATCTGTGAAGCGCCAGATCGCGGGAAAAAGGAATATTCGGCCAATGGTTCTGTTATCATCATGCCTCCTCAAAAGCCAGGTTCATCTCTAGAGAATTTCGTGTTTTACCTTTCATTGTTATTGCTTGCGGCGGTCATAGGCGGTTTCTTCTATTTGCAATATCTGGCGGGCCAGAAAGACGTTGAGCTGGCCAATGCGTCGGCGGCGGTGGCGAAGGCGAAAACCGTGGAGCAAAAAAATCTTGAAGACAGTATCGCGGTGGCACGTCAGCAATTGAGCGATTTTTCGGCGGTGATTTCGCAGCGGAAGATAAGCGTTAATTTTTTGGAAAAATTTGAAGATTTGGTATTTTCGGAAGTGTATTTTACGAGATGCAATCTTGATCTGACCGGTCTTAAGGTGTCGTTTTCCGGCCATGCCAGCAGTTTTGAAGTTCTGGGGTGGCAAATCGCGGCATTCGAATCCGCGGCGGATGTTTTTGACAAGGTGAATTTGGGAAAAGTGGCTATCAGCGAGGAGGGGGGCATTGATTTTGATCTGGAAATAGTGATCAAGCAATCAATGGTTGCGCTGAATTGAACGGGACGGCCGGGTTGTCGCGGTTAGTATGATTTTCGCCGGCATTATTAGTAATTCTTAAAATATTTTGCCGTTTTGGCGGCAATAACAATTTTTATGTCAAGAAATTATTTGGAAGCATTTGTTATTGTGATCGTCGCGGCCGGGTTCGGTTTTTTCTTGACTTGGCCAAAATTGCTTGAGTTGCGGGATATCGAGCAAAAAATCAACGAGAAGATTTATATGGAAAAAAGCCTTCAGGAACATTACAGCAGCCTGGAAAAAATTTCCATGGATCTTGGCAACTACAAGAATAATTTATTGAAGATCAAATCGGCTTTTCCGACAACTTTGGATTCTCCCGCTTTGATGAGCTTTATCCAGGCGACCGCGATGCAATCCGGCCTGGTTTTGAAAGGAGTGGAATACTCCGGATCAGCCGCGGCCACGGATGGCGCGGTTACGAAAGTGAGCGGCGTCGCCGAAGAATCGGCCGATATGTCAGGCGATACGTCGACGGTGAAAAATGCTTTACGCAAATATAATGTTTCGGTGTCGCTGATGGGCAGCTACAATGATTTCAAGGGATTTTTATCCCGCATCGAACGGTCGAGTCGGTTGATAGAGTTCGGGCAGATATCGATCGAATCCGCCAAAGAAGAGGCTCCCGCGGGGGGCGTGAGCGTAGCCAAGGTTGATCAGGAAAAAGAAGTCGATGCGGCAGACCAGGCGCTTAATTATTCGGTGAGCTTGTCGGTTAATTATTACGAATAAAGGTGCCGCAGCTTTTACGTGATTTAACTTGCACGTTACGGATGATGCGTTCTGCCAGATTAAATAAATATAAAATTCATGGCAATCACTTTTGAGGAAAAAAGCAATAATAGCCGAGCGATCGTCATTATCCTGGTGATGGTCGTGGCATTGTCGGCCGGTGGGTTTTTTTTGTGGAAATTATATGCCGACAGCTTGCCGGTGGATATGATCACGCCGTCTACGGAAGGAAATCTTGATGACGCGGTTTTGAATGACCCGCGCCTTGATGCTTTGGAGTTGTTCCCTCAGGTGCCGCCAACAGCGATGCCCAGCGGGAAAAGCAATCCTTTTGTCGAAGGTTCTTCTACTTCAACTTCAACCGCCGAAGCGGTAGATTCGATTCCTGTGGATTCGGTTCCCGCCGATACGGTGTCCGTGAATCCGTAATGAAAAAATTGTCCTGGCGATCGATTCCTCGCCGTCATTATCGCAGGTTTGTTGGAATTAGTTGTTTTTGCGGCGTTGGCGGTGGCAGTTTTATGATTTAAGGAAAAATTAAGATTGGTTGGGCGAAATATAAAATCGATTTGCGAAATGTCTCTTTTGATAAAAAAACTTGTCGAACTTAAGGTCATAGGCCAAGACCAGGCCGATGCGGTTGAAACCGAGCTGAATGGCAATCCGAGCAAAACCGAGGAGGAGGTTTTGATTATGAAGGGACTGGTTGGCGAAGATGATCTGTTCAAGTTGAAAGGCGAGACGCTGGGTGTTCCTTTCGTTCCCGCGCCGCCCGAGGATATTTCGCTGGAAATTTTAAAAACAATACCCGAAGAGACCGCCAAATTTTACCGGATGATCCCTTTAAGCGAAAAGAAGTCCGAGGTGATCATCGGCATGGTTTCTCCCGAGGATCTGAAGGCACAGGAGGCGCTCAAATTTTTAGCCCGCAAAAGCGGGTTCGCCTATCAAGTTGTTTTGATAAGCACCAAGACCTTTGGCGTCGTTCTGGGCAAATACCGCAACTTAAAAAAAGATGTCGGTAAGGCTTTGGAGCAATTCCAGGAAGAGGAGGTGGAGATCGATGCCAGCCGTAAGCATAAATTTGAAGAAGTCCCCACGGTTGAGGAAGCGCCGATCACCAAAATAGTCAACGTGATCTTGCGCAATGCGATCGACGGCAATGCTTCCGATATCCATATTGAGCCCAGCCGTACCAAGCTCAGGGTGCGGTTCCGCGTGATGGGTGAGCTTTATTCTTCAATATTCCTTCCGCTCAATATTTCCACCGCGGTTTTGGCGCGCATCAAGATCATGGCGAATTTAAAGATCGATGAAAATCGCGTGCCGCAGGACGGGCGTTTTTCAATGAAGCTTGATGCCAAAAATATCGATTTTCGTGTCTCAACTCTGCCGACGGCGCTGGGTGAAAAGGTGGTAATGAGAATTTTGGACCCGGATGTCGGGTTCAAAACCTTTGAAGATCTGGGCTTGGACGGGCGCAATCTGGAATTAATGCGAAAGGCGATCGATGAACCGTTCGGGCTTATTTTGGTGACCGGGCCGACGGGGTCGGGCAAGAGCACGACGCTTTACGCCGTTTTGCAGGAGGTTAACAATGATAAAGTAAATATTATCAGCCTTGAGGATCCGGTGGAATATTTTTGTGATGGCGTAAACCAATCTCAAGTAAGGCCGGAGATCGGTTTTGACTTTGCCAGCGGCCTGCGCAGTATTTTGCGTCAGGATCCGGACATCATCATGGTTGGTGAGGTCCGCGACGAAGAAACCGCTCTTTTGACGATACATTCCGCTCTTACCGGCCATTTGGTTTTGAGCACTTTGCACACTAATGATTCTTTGGGCGTAGTGCCGCGTCTCGTTGATTTGAAGGTCCAGCCCTATCTGATCCCTTCCACGCTGACGCTGGCTTTGGCGCAACGCTTGGTGCGTCAGTTGTGCTCGAATTGCAAAAAGAAGGTTGAGGCCAAGGGATATCTTAAGGAAAAAATAATTTCCGAGTACAGTCAAATACCGGAAGCATCCCGTGCGACCGTTAAATTGTCGGAGCCTATCTATATCTGGGAATCGGTGGGATGTTCGAAGTGCAGCCGCCAGGGATTTTCGGGCCGCGTCGGTATTTTTGAGGCGCTGGAAATGACGCCGGAACTGGGCGAGATCTTGCTTACCAGCCTTTCGGAAACGATGTTGAAGGCCGAAGGCAGGCGGCAAGGGTTGGTAACCATGCGCCAGGACGGTATTTTAAAAGCTTTAAAGGGAGTTACGACCGTGGAGGAAGTGCTCAAAGCTACCGAAGAGGATATTATGGCGGTTGTCGATAACAAGAAAAAATAATGGCCTTTTTGTTTTAATACTTATTGCGCTATAATATTTTAATGGGTTAGGTTCCGTATTCCGTGCCTGTATTGCAGTAAATAAAATGACAGATAAAATAAATATAAAAACCGGCGGGATCAAAAAAGTCCTTGTTGTCGAGGACGATCCGTTTTTATCGGATATATACAATACCAAATTGCGCCAGACCGGGTTCGATGTCGATTTGGCTTTGACCGGAGAGGAATGTTTGCAGAAACTTGAAGCCAATAAATATGATCTGATGGTACTCGATATCGTGTTGCCGCAAGTCGACGGTTGGGAAATATTGGCTCGTGTCAAGGAAATGCGACGGCAGGGGGCTAATCCCAATCTTGACGATCTGAAAATAATAATTCTATCCAACCTCGGGCAAAAGGAAGAAATTAAAAAGGGCCTTGATTTGGGTGCCAACGGTTTCATGATCAAAGCCCATTTCACTCCCAGTGAAGTGGCTCACGAGATAAATAAAGCGTTGGGCGAGGAAAATTAATTTTTAGATATTTGTTTTAAAAGTTATGCCGCCGCGGATTTCAAGAAGTATCTTTGGCCATGGCGCGATCGCGCCGAGCTTTGGCCGATGTATGTGATTTTTTTCGGAAAAATATAGACTAACTACCTAAAAATAAAATTGATTCATATGAATAATACCGATTATTCGCAATTGCTGGACAAATATCTGGAAATTACGATCCAAAAGGATGCTTCCGATTTGCACATCGCGGCGGGCTATCCGCCGATCATCCGCATTAATGGCGAATTGTGGGCGGTTCCCAAGGAACCGTCGCTCATGGCGCGCGACAGCCAGGGGTTGGCGTTCGCGCTTATGACTGCCGACCAGCAAAACCAATTTTTGAAGTTCAAAGAGATAGATTTTTCATATTCTTTTCATGACAAAAACCGTTTTCGCGTAAATATATTTTTTCAGAAAGGATGCATATCGTGCGCGTTGCGCTTGATTCCCACCAAGATACGCACAATGAGGGAGCTGAATTTGCCGGCGATCATGCAGCAATTCATCGAATCTACCCAGGGGTTTGTCCTAATCACCGGGCCGGCGTCGCATGGCAAATCGACGACTTTGGCGGCGATGATCGATGCCATAAATCACTCTCGCTGCGATCATATCATTACCATTGAAGATCCGATCGAGTATTTGTTCAGCCCCGATTCCTCGGTGATCGAGCAGCGCGAATTGAATTCCGACACATATTCGTTTTCGATGGCGCTAAGATCGATGTTCCGGCAGGATCCGGATGTGGTCATGATCGGCGAGATGCGCGATACCGAAACCATCGGTACGGCGTTGACCGCCGCGGAAACCGGGCATTTGGTTTTTGCCACCTTGCATACGAATTCGGCGTCGCAAAGCATCCATCGTATCGTCGATTCGTTTCCGGCGGAGCAGCAGTCGCAGGTGAGGGCGCAACTGTCGTCATCGTTGTTGGGGATAGTTTCCCAGCGTCTCATCCCTTCGAACAAGGGTGGCATGGTGCCGGCCTGCGAGATACTTTTCAATAATTTCGCGGTCGCGAATCTTATCCGTGAAAACAAGATCCATGAGATTCCGATGGTTATTGAGACGTCGTCCAAATCGGGTATGGTGTCGCTCAACAAATCATTGGCCGAATTGGTCAGAAGCGGGGACATAAGCCTGGAAAAAGCCGTGTCCTATTCTTTGAACCCGCGTGAATTGGAAGCACTTATATAAAATTTCTAAATTTTTATTTGATTTCCAACGAAATTGGAAATTATAAATTGAAAATTTTTTGTTCCTATGCGTTTTAATTATCAAGCAAGAACAAAGGACGGCGAAACGAAATCGGGCATGGTCGATGCCGGCTCGATGCAAGGAGCGGCCGAGGCGTTGCGGCGGGAAGGTCTTTTTGTTACTTATCTTCACAGTGAAAAAGAAAAGTTGTCGAAGAAATTCCATTTCTTCGAGGGAGTATCGGGCAAGGATGTCGCGATTTTTTCGCGGCAGCTGGCAGTGATGTTTGCCGCCAATGTTTCCTTGGTGGAGTCGTTAAGGATCATCGGCAACCAGCTGACCAACCAGAACTTCCGCGAGAAGATCTTAAAGATTTCCCAGATCGTTGAATCCGGGTCGCCGTTGTCGGCCGCTTTGGCGAAATATCCCGATATATTCTCGCCGTTTTTTATCGCGATGACGCGGGCGGGCGAGGTTTCGGGAAATCTTTCGGACCAGTTTAATTATCTGGCGGATTATTTGGAAAAGCAATATTATTTGTCCGGTAAAGTGAAGGGCGCGATGATCTACCCGGCGGTGATCGTCGTGGTTATGCTCGGAGTGCTTTTCCTTTTGAGCTATTTTGTAATGCCCAACCTGATCGGCATGTTGAGCGGCGCGGATATCGAATTGCCGCCGCTGACCCAATTCGTCATCGGGTTTACGAATTTTATCCGCGGCGTGGGGGGGATAATAATGTTGTTGGTTTTGATCGGTTTGGTCGTGGTGGTGGCCCGTTTTTCAAGGACTGACCAGGGTAAACAATTTTTCGACGAATTGGTATTGAGAGTGCCGATTTTAAGTAATTTATTGAGAATGCTTTACGTCAGCCGCTTTGCGGATAATCTTTCGACGCTCATCTCGGGCGGCATCCCCATTACCCAGGCGCTTGAGATTACCGGGACGATCGTGGGCAACAACGTTTATCGGGAAGTGATCACTAAAACCGTTGACGGCGTACGCAAGGGCCAGACGATCTCGTCGATCTTTTTCAACTATCCGGAATTGTTCCCGGTGATGTTCTCTCAGATGATACTCGTCGGCGAGCAGACGGGGTCGCTTGACAAGAGTTTATTGGTGATGGTTTCTTTTTACGAGAAGGAGACCGAAAGGGCCATAGACGGTATGCTGATCTTGATCGAGCCGATCCTCATACTTACTCTTGGCGTGGTCGTGGGCGGCGTAGTGGCTTCGGTCATGATACCTTTGTACCAATCGATGGGGGCGGGTTAATTATGGCGGCTTTAAAAGTATTCAATCTAAAAATATGGGAATAATTAACTCCAAAAACAAAGGCTTTACTTTGATCGAATTGTTGGTGGTGATCGCGGTCATCGGCATTCTGGCGAGCACGGTATTGGTGTCGATGGGCGGTTCCCGTCCCAAGGCGCGCGACGCGCGGCGTCTGGCTGATTTTCGCCAGATTCCGGGAGCGCAGGAGGCGGTTATGAACGACAATTCCCTTTATCAGGCTTCGGGAGGGCTTTCATATATACCGGCGATCAAAAATACCGCCAACAATCAATATTTGGCGCAAATGACCGATCCCGTGGATTCCGCCGGCATTTACCAGTACATCTGGGTGTCGAATAACGCTGTTTGCGGAAATCGCGCGGCGGGAGCTTATTTTTGCGCGCTAGCCAAGTTGGAGGATAATTCAAAATGCCCTTCCGGGCAATATCATTATGTTATCGTCCATAATGTCGGTTTCAAAGAGATTTGTTCGGCCACTGATTATGTGGCGGCACCGCCGACTTGCGCTGTGTGTTTGTCTTTGTAATACCGCGGGAAGCAGGCATATGATTAGCGATTTTTTTTATAGGTGCTAGAATTAATGATTCGGTGGCTTGCAAAGTCCCAGTGACACCATGAAGATTGGCGAAAACTATTTACTGAAGGGGGTAAGCAGGGCGAAGGCATCTTTTTTTACGCTTTCTTTCTTTTTGTTGTTTTTGGGTGTTTGCATAACTTATCAGATCGCGTTGATCAAATTGGCGGGCGGGTTTTTTTATGCCAAGGGAACACATGCCCAGGATGTTTTAGAAAATAGTGCCGATGCCCAATCTTTGGCGGTTTCGTGGACGAATTCTCTTGTAAGGTTATCGACGGATTTCGACCTTGGCCAGGGAGCGGCCGCGGCATGGCTGCCGCCGCAAAAAGTATTTATTTCAACGGTTCTGATCTCGTTTTTGATTTTGGCGGTTCATGGCAATCTTACGCCGCGAAAAGTTTATGAGAGCGATTTTATCAGGATAAGACCTCCTCTGGCATTATAATCAATGGATATTCGGAAGTATGGCGGCCGGGTTTGGCGGCCGGAATAAAATTAGACGGGATTTGGTTTTCATAATTAATTAAAATATTAAAATAATAATATGCTGGCAATTGACAAAACAAAGGATTTGAAAGAGGGTTTCACCCTCATTGAATTATTGGTGGTGATCGCCATCATCGGTATTCTGGCAGGCATGGTATTGGTTTCGATGGGAGGCGCAAGATCCAAAGCGCGTGACGCAAGAAGGGCTTCGGACATGCGGCAATTGGTCTCGGCCCAGGA
>Ga0247841_10003710_pt1 | contig 27618 bp, 24 predicted proteins | sample LaCruzMarch2015__2_FD_192410 | JGI IMG/M metagenome (GOLD analysis project Ga0247841, IMG submission 192410) | Freshwater microbial communities from meromictic Lake La Cruz, Castile-La Mancha, Spain - LaCruzMarch2015_18m | ecosystem: Environmental > Aquatic > Freshwater > Lake | place: Spain... | reverse complement strand
TTTTATGAAAATAGAATCGGACAATTATTCCTATACTGTAAAAATAATAAGCAGTAATTCGCAATCTGGTATTGCTGAAATAAAGCATATTAAAACAGTGCCGGACATAGATAAACAAAATACAGCTTCAAATACAGGAAAGATGGGTAGTTTGAAAAGCGGGAAATCAGTGATAGATATGCAATATACCACAGGCGACATATTGAAGCTGACAGGAAAATCAGGTATTTACCGGACAGTTTTTATGCTCGTGCCAACCCAAACCCAAACTGTTACTTTTAATTTTATTGCTTGCACCGATGCTGACAATAACAATTATGCTGTGGTACAAATAGGCACGCAGATATGGATGGCTGAAAACCTAAAAACAACCAAATACCGCAATGGTGACCCTATACTCAACGTTACCGATGGCACGGCATGGAGCAATCTTACAACAGGGGCTTATTGCGATTACAACAATACACCAGGCAATAGTGTAACTTATGGTAAACTCTATAACTTTTACACCCTTGCTGACTCACGTAATGTATGCCCCTCCGGCTGGCATTTAGCAACCGATGCCGAATGGACAACACTGATAACCTATTTGGGAGGCGCAAGTGTTGCAGGCGGTAAACTGAAAGAAACATGCTCAACCTATTGGCAAAGTCCTAATGTAGCGACCAACGAAACAGGTTTTACAGCCTTTCCGGGTGGCAGCCGTAACAGCAGTGGGACATTCAACAGCATTGGAAACAACGGCAGCTGGTGGAGTTCTACCGAGTACGATTCATTCAATGCCCGGTTCCGGTACATGTATTCCTATCTCAGCGATGTATACAGCTACTACAACGGTAAAAGTTGGGGGTTGTCTGTGCGTTGTGTTAGGGATTAATAAAAAAGGGTCGACAAATACCCGTTTGTAGTAATGGGTTAAGGTTAGGAAGCTGGTTTGCCTGCCTCGCCGTCAGGCAGGGGGAAAAGGTCAGGAGTAATCTACAACAAAGGTGCAGTTGTTTGCTGTTATATGAGTAGGCTGCTGTAATAAATGTAAAACAGGAAGCAAGTTACCAGTAATTTTTATGGGGCACAACAATGATTGAACTTTTTAATTTATGGAATATATGACACAATTACATTTAAAAAAAAATTCTTAAAAAACGACAACTATGAAAAAACTTTTGACAATTTTATTCGCAGTAACTTTAACTGTTTCAGCGTTTGGGCAAACAGATGCTTCAAAATATGCAATAATCCCATTTTACATTGACAGCACTACTAAATGGCCATTTGAAGATTGCAAGCCAACTGATTTAACCAAAAATGACATCAAAGGCATTGAAGTTCTTGTGAAACAATGTATAGACAATTACAACACTGAACCAAAACAAAAGAAAGGAAATATAGATAATACTATTAACCTTGCCTCATACAAACGACAATATATCGCTGTCATAAATAAGAAAGGAGAAAAAGAAGTTTGGATTAATTGTTTTTGTAGTGACTCTTACAATCCAAAAAAGGACTGGACAAAAGAGCTTATAATGGTACAAGATGGTGGAAATTGTTATTTTGATATAAAAGTAAATTTGACGACAAAAAAATATTATGACCTAATCGTTAATGGAAACGGATAGAAAAAACTACTGGTAACTTCGGCTCTGCCACCAGCTGCGGGATAGTGCATAAATTGAACGAAAGTGAAATTAATAAACATAAGCAACGTGGGATAGGGCAGTGCTATTAAACGCAGCCGTTAGCAGGCCCTGGTAGTTATATTGAATATGTAAAATATCAAAATTTTAAACATAAATAAAAATCGCTATTGTCCGGAAAAAGTTTTTTATTTCAGGGCTGAAGCCCACGGTATTATTAACATTCAATAACCCCAGACTTAAGTCTGGGGTTACAACAAATAACTGGTTGAAGGACTTTAGTCCTGATGTTCTTACCGGACAATAGTGAATAAAAATAAAATAATCACAATTCGTAACTGCTCTTTGACGTTTGATTTTAACATCATAAATTTGACATATCATTAATTGTAATTAATATTTTGAAAACATGAAAATAATAATCCCGATGGCTGGAATGGGGAAACGCATGAGGCCTCATACGCTTACAATTCCAAAGCCTTTATTAAAGATTGCAGGAAAGCCGATTGTGCAAAGGCTTGTAGAGGATATTGCCAAAGTATGCAAAGAAAAAATAGAAGAAATAGATTTTATTATTGGTGATTTTGGTCAAGACGCTGAAAATATGCTGCTTTCCATTGCTTCTGATGCAGGGGCAAAAGGAAAAATATTTTATCAGGATACGCCGTTGGGTACAGCCCATGCTGTTCTGCGTGCAGAAAAATCACTTAATGGAAAAATCATTATTGCATTTGCCGATACTTTGTTTAAAGCCGATTTTATTCTGGATGAATCCCGCGATGGTATTATATGGGTTCACCAGGTAGATAACCCCAGCGCTTTTGGGGTGGTTAAAGTTGACAAGAACGATGTAATAACTGAATTTCTTGAAAAACCAAAAGCATTTGTATCCAACCTTGCTATTATTGGAATATACTATTTCCGTGATGGAGAATATTTAAAGAAAGAATTACAATACCTGGTGGATCATAATCTTCAGAAAAACGGAGAATTTCAGCTTACGGATGCGCTCGAAAATATGAAACAAAAAGGAATGGCTTTTCATACCGGAAAAGTTTTAGAATGGCTTGATTGCGGGAATAAAGAAGCCACAGTCTATACCAATAAGCGCATTCTGGAATTATGTAAGGGAGAGAAACTTATTGCAGATTCGGCGATTGTGGAAAATTCAATCATTATTCCACCGTGTTACGTTGGGGAAAACGTGAAATTAACCAATTCCATTATTGGACCCCATGTATCTGTTGGAGAAAACACTGTTATTGATTACTCAGTTATTACAGATAGTATCGTACAATCAAACGCGAAAATTTCCTGTGTAAACCTTGATAATTCTATGATAGGAAATTATGTGGAGTATTATGGCGGCAAAAAAGATGTAAGCATAGGCGATTATACGGTGCTGAGTTAAGGCATAAGTTAGAAGGGGAAAGCATAAGGTACAAGGGATAAGGCATAAGTTAGAAGGGAAAAGCATAAGGTACAAGGGATAAGAAAAATGTCTGATGTAATATGTTTAAAGTCTAATGTTAAAAGTTGAATGTTGAAAAATCAATATTATTCCATATACATAAGACATAAGTTATGTTACGCAGATTGTCCCGATAGGGACAACCGCTTGGTAAAATGGAACCACTATAAAACTAAATGTGCCGTAGGCACTACCGCTTGTTAAATTTATATCTATATGTCAAATATATATACTCAAATCCACATACAATGCATCTTCGCTGTCAAATACAGGGATGCGGTGATTAATGGGTTGTGCCTATGGCACATTATTTTCCGTGTTTGTTCTGCTTTTTTTACCAAGCGGTTATGCCTACGGCATATTCAAATTTGCGTAACATCAGACATCATACATCATGCATAAATTTTATTTAGATTTACGCTTAACCCTGAATCCAACAGCTTAATCAAAAACAAAAATCTAAAATGATATAAATACTTACTAATGGGCAGACGCTATTTATTAATTATTTTGGTATTTATATTACTGACCTCTTCCTGTGGTATTTTCGGGCATGGGGAAAAAACAGCCCTGAGCGAAAGCCAGAAACTTGATAATACATCCGAATTCATTGATGGGTGTAAAGAAAAAATTCTGGGGAATTATGATAAAGCAGTAACTCATTTCCTTTCATGTATCAAGGTTGATCCCTGCAATGCAGCGGCGCTGCATGAGCTTGCCAGAATTTATTATCTCCAGAAAAAAGACGACGAAGCTATTGCCTTTGTTAAAAAGGCAGTAAAAATAGAGCCTGATAATGTTTGGTACCAGCAGCTTTATGCCGATTTGCTTGTAACGAAAAAAAAATATAAAGACGCGACTGCCATTTATGAAATGCTTGCCAGGGCGCATCCTGAAAACATTGAATATTATTTCGATTGGGCTATGGGTTATTTGTATTCAACCAAATATACCGATGCTATTGGTGTGTATGATATAATCGAAAAGAAAATGGGCGTAAGCGAAGACATCTCGATTCAGAAGGAAAAAATATACTTACAGCAAAATAAATTTGGCAAGGCGGTGGAAGAGATGCAGAAACTTATTAATGCGTATCCTTCGGAAACAAATTATTATAATTACCTCGCCAGCCTCTATATGTTGAATAATATGACACAAGAGGCTTATGATGTGTACCAAAAAATAATTAAGATTGACCCGAATAATGCCAATGTCCATCTTTCCCTGGTTGATTATTACGTGATAAAAGGAGAAAAAGAAAAATCATTTGAAGAGCTGAAGATTGCTTTTTCCGATGTAAATCTTGACATCGACTCAAAAGTTAAGATATTGTTGTCTTATTATGCCTTCACTGAAAATTCAAATGATCTGAAAGAACAAGCATATACACTTATTGATTTGCTGATCAAAACTCATCCTGCTGAGGCTAAGGCTTACTCTGTTTATGGTGATTTCTTATACCGGGATAAAAAACTTGCTGAAGCAAAAGACCAATATTTAAAGGTTCTTTCGCTTGACAGCAGCAGGTATGCTATCTGGGAACAGTTGTTATTTATCGAATCTGAATTAAACAACAATACTGCTTTGGAAAATGAAAGTAAACGCGCAATTGAATTATTCCCGGAGCAGGCCGGTTTATACCTGTTTAACGGAGTTGCAAATTATGTGCTGAAAAAATACGACGAAGCTATATTGTCTTTGAACAAAGGAATAACATTAGTTGTATACAACGATAATCTTCTTAAACAGTTTTATATGTATCTTGGCGATGCTTATTATGCCAGACAAAACATCAAAGAAGCATTCTCTTTTTATGATAAAGTTCTTGAAATTGATCCCCAAAACGCGTATGTCCTGAATAACTACAGTTATTACTTATCGTTGCGGGGAGAAGATCTTGATAAAGCAGAAAAAATGGCAAAAAAAGCTGTTGATTTAAATCCTGATATCCCAGCTTATCTTGATACGTATGGTTGGGTTTTATATAAGCAGGGAAAATACGGCGAAGCTGAAACATGGATAAATAAGGCAATTGAAACGGGAAGTAGTTCAGATTCGGATATCCTGGAACATTTAGGCGATGTTATGTTTAAGCTCGGGCAAATAGAAGAAGCCGTGGATAACTGGAAAAAAGCTAAAGAAAAAGGGAAAGGTTCCGACCTGCTCGATAAAAAAATTAATGACAGAAAATTATATGAATAAACGTATACCCAATACCCTTTTCGTATGCATATTGAGTTTGATTATACTGGTATGGGCTTTTGCCTGTAATCCGCAAAAAAAAATAATCAAAGAACCGATAAAAGACAAAAAAGCCGATTATCTTTTTGAACAATTGAAAAAAAATGAATTCAGGTTCGATTGGCTAACCATAAAATTTTCCGCAAATGTTTCTTATAATGAAAATAGCAACTCTTTTAATGGAAACCTGAGGATCAGAAAAGACAGCGTAATATGGGTATCTATTTCGCCGGCTTTGGGTATAGAAATCGCAAGAATTTTAATTACAACAGATTCTGTTAAATTTCTAAATCGTTTGGAAGCAACTTGTTTTTGCAGCGATTTTAAATATATAAATAAGCTGCTGAAGACAAATCTTGATTTTGATATGCTGCAATCTTTGTTGGTTGCAACTGACTTTTCATCTTATGAAAACGATGTTTTTAAAGCATCTGTGGACGGGAAACAATATCTATTGAGCACAGTGGGCAGGAGAAAACTAAAAAAACACTTAAAAAATACAGACGATAGTCTTAGGATTTTGATGCAGGATATTTGGCTTGATCCTGATAACTATAAGATTTCGAAGGTTCACATTAAAGAATTAAAAGAAAACCGTAAATTAGATGTAGAATATTCTGAATACGAAAAAGTCGATAGCTTGCTATTTCCAAATAAAATGGAATATGTTATTATTAACGATAAAGATAAAATAGAAATTAAAATAGAAAACTCAAAAGTTTTAATTTCAGGATCGCTCCAATTCCCATTTAATGTGAGTAGTAAATACAAGAGAATTAACAAATAAACAACATTGAATTAAGTAAAATAATGAAAGAGAGAAATTGGATATTTATTGATATTAGGGTATCTCTAAAAACTCAATTTGAACGTCATTGCGAGGAAGGTACGACCGAAGCAATCTCAACATCGAAGCATACCGTAAAAGATTGCTTCCCATCTCGTTCCTCATGGTTCGCAATGACGATGAGGTTTTTAGAGGTGCCCATAGTAAATAAATTTTTCATTTTTAACAAAGCATTTTCATTATTGCTCATTGTTCTTCATATTTTTATTAGCTGCAACTTGTGGGCTCAGAAGACAAAGGCTAAATTGCAGGATGACAAACAACAATTAGAAAATGATATAGCTTATGCCAACAAACTTTTATCTAAAACCAAAAAAAACAAACAGATATCATTAAACCAGTTAATCATATTAAATAATAAAATCAATCAGAGAGAAGGCTTAATAAGCACAGTCAATACCGAAATTCAGAATATTGACGGAAAAATTATCAGTAATTTTAAAGAAACATCAAGACTTACAAATGAAGTAAAACGCCTTAAGGAAGAATATGCAAAAATGATCTATTTTGCATACAAAAACAGAAATGCATTTACTCGCCTGATGTTCCTTTTTGCGTCGACTGATGTTAATCAGGTATTCATCAGGCTGAAGTATTTACAGCAATATGCCCGTTATCGCAGAAAGCAGGCGGAACGTATCATGAATGCGTCCTTGCTGCTGAATGAAACCATCTCTCAATTAAAAAATATCAAATCAGGTAAATCTACCTTATTAAAAAGTAAAGAAGCAGAAAAAAGTTTATTGGCTCAGGAAAAAGAAGAAAAAAATGTAACTGTAAAAAAATTACAACAGAAAGAAAAAGACCTGATAAAATCTATCAAGCAGAAAGAAAAAGAAGCAAAAAAATTACAGCAATCCATTGAGTCAATTATAACAGAAGAAATTAAAAAAGCTGCTGAAAAGAGCACAACCAGCGCCAATATCACAAAAACTCCCACAAATATTTCATCAACTTCAAAGGAGCTTGGGTTAACAGAAGCCGAGCTCGTACTTTCAAATAGTTTTACTTCAAACAAAGGTAAATTGCCATGGCCAACAGAAAAAGGAATTGTAACCGGCACTTATGGCGAACATCCTCATCCTGTTTTAACAGGCATTAAAGTTAAGAATAATGGCATTGATATATCAACAAACTCCGGAGCCAAAGCCAGGGCCGTTTTCGATGGAAAAGTAACCGGTGTGATTTCCGTACCGGGCGCCAATAAAGCAGTAATCATCCGTCACGGAGAATACCTTACGGTTTATTCAAATCTTAAGGAAGTGTATGTTAAAACCGGCGATAACATAAAAACCAAACAAAGCATCGGTCTTGTTTTCACCGATGATGACGAATCAAAAACAGAACTTCATTTCGAAGTATGGTATGGCAAGGTTCTTACCGATCCGCTTGGTTGGCTGGGCAAATAAAAAGAATTTATGTGTTGCTGAAAACGCAATTTATGCCCAGCGTTGCAATGAGTTTATCGAATTGTCGAAGTATAAAACCAGAAATTTTTAAAGAAAATATTTTGCAGTTTAAATAAAAAATGTTATTTTTGAATTATCAAATTAAAGTAAGTTTAACACAATCCCGATAATTATCTGGATGAACTTAGCGGAGCCCCGCCTGAATGACACCCGCCAGAATGACCTTGTCGGGCTGGCAGTCGGGCAGGGATTTCACAGCTTGTCCCGAATGTATTTCGGGAAACTCCGTTGAAAATAAACAATAATAGTGAGTAAACTTGACAATTGTAATATAAACTAAGCTATATTTATGCAAAGAATTGGTGTTACAGAAATATTATTAATCCTTCTGATCGTTTTATTATTATTTGGCGGAAGAAAAATCCCTGAATTGCTGAAGGGCCTGGGAAGAGGCGTTAAAGAATTTAAAGATGCTTCTAAAGGAGAAGATAAAACAACAACAGATACAAAAACCACATCTGATAAGGATAATACACCTGTTGATCAGTTATCCAAATAAAATTATTAACGAATCTTTTCAGTCATGAAACATCTGAAAGTTTTACTATTAGTTGTTATTTCGGCGCTTTATCTTTTTAGTCATTTATTAAATGCGCAGACTACAAAAGACACTATTCAAACTAAAAACAATACTTTTGTTATCTTAAAAGACAATCCTATTGTCGCTGCTCTCGACAGCCTTTCGGTATTAAAATGCTTCGAAAAATCCAATTTTACCACAGATATTAGAAATAGTAACAAATATAAATATGCAGTTGACGACGTACCTGCTTTCAGCGATTCTGTCTATAATATCAGGATTGCAAAATTAAATGCTAAATCTCCTTTCGGATTGGTATACAATGAAGATGTAAAGGCTTTCATTAATTTATATGCGGTGAAAAAGAAACAAATGACATCTCGTATACTTGGTCTTTCAGAATATTATTTTCCGTTGTTTGAAACATATCTGGACAAATATCATTTACCACTCGAACTTAAATATCTTGCAGTTGTAGAGTCAGCCCTTAATCCTGTTGCGAAATCCTGTGCAGGAGCCAATGGCTTATGGCAGTTTATTTATAGCACCGGTAAAATGTATAATTTACAGGTAACATCATATACTGACGATCGTTGCGACCCTGTAAAAGCAACCATTGCAGCATGCGAACATTTTAGAGATTTATTTGCCATTTATAAAGATTGGTCATTAGTGTTGGCTGCTTATAATTCAGGACCGGGTAATGTGAATAAAGCTATACGAAAAGCAAATGGAGAAATGGATTTCTGGAAGATAAAAAAATATTTACCCCGTGAAACACAAGGATATGTCCCTGCTTTTATTGCCGTAACGTATGTAATGAATTACGCTGCTGAACATAACTTATATCCTGTTGCTCCCGTCTTTATGAGTTATGATATTGATACAGTTACTGTCAAACAAAAACTAACTTTTGCACAAATATCAGAAGCGCTTAATATTTCTTCGGAGGATATAACGTATTTAAATCCTTGTTATAAAAATGGCGTTATCCCAGTCTTTGGCGATGAAAAATTTCCGCTGTATTTGCCCAAAAAATACATCGGCGATTTTATAACTAACGAAGCGTCAATTTATGTTTACAAAACAAAAGCGATGTTGGAAGAAGAGAAAATACTTGCAGAAAAACAAAAAGAAATTCACAGAAAAGACTCGCTTCTTGCTCTTCAAAAACAAAATACCTATAAAAAGAAATATAACACTGTAAATAAAATACAGGATAATGTGAAGAATGATAAAATGACTGCCGATAATACTAAAACCGGGAATTCCGGGACAACTGAAGCCGTGATTTATACTGTGAAATCAGGTGATTATCTGGGAAACATAGCTTCAAAACACAATTGTACTATTAATCAATTACAGGCATGGAATAAAATGAAAAGCATGAATATTTATCCCGGACAGAAACTTTATGTGCAGAATCCTTCATTAGTAGCGGATATTAAAGACACGACAGCAAAAAAAAGTGCCGATACGGAAACTGTAAGCACTCCTGCTGTTATACAAGTAAAAAATTCTACTCCCGCCAATTCGCAAAATACACAAGTGAAATATCTTTATCATATAGTTCAAAATGGAGATACACTTTGGCGGATTGCCAGCCAATACAAAGGAGTTTCTGTAGAAGAGATCAAAAAACTCAATAACCTTTCGGGTAATGCCATGCTATATGTAGGGCAAAAATTAAAAGTGGCGGTAGGCAGTTAATTTGAATCTTTTGCCGAGTTTATTGATATAAGTGCAAGTTCACTAATATCTTTTACTTCTGAAAGTGCACTTTTTGCCAGGGTTTTTTTACATAGCGGACAAGCAGTAACGATCAGATCAGGCTTATTCTTTTGAAGAGCGGTTACAGTGTCCATCCTTATTGCATCACGCTGAACTGATGTAAGGTTAATGCCGCCCATACTGGAACCGCAGCACATACTTAACCCCTTTTCATTCTTAATGGTTTGCAGGTTTACAATTTTTTCCAACAATTCTCTGGGTTCATTATATACACTGCATCCGCGACCCAACTCGCAAGGATCGTGATAAACTGCAGTAATATACGGAAACGGAGAAGAGGTGACAGGGTGAAACGGCGAAGGTTCAATTATCTCCATTTCTCCGTTTCTCCGCTTCCCCGTTTCTCCACCTACCGGTTTTCTTATTAGTTTATTTAACTTGATCTTTTGCTCCTCTACTAATCGTAACAAATATTGGCTGTGGTGAATTACTTCCATATTGTTTAATAAATAATCTTCTTTGAAAACTTTTAAACAAATAGGACAAGAGGTAACCAGGGTTTTTGCCCCTGAATCAATGATAAGCTTGCGATTTTTTTCAATCAACCTGTGTGCTTTGATAATTTCTCCCGAAACCATCAATGGCCTGCCACAACATATACCCCCATCTTTGTCAATAAAATAATATTTTGTTGCTGATTCCTCAAATATTTTCTCCATCGCAATTTTTACGGATGGTGTAAGATGCGTCATACATCCTGCAAAATATAATACAGGAACAGATGATGATGCAACAGGCGGGATATAATCGAAATTATAGTTATTGGTCGAAAGTTCGAATCGCTGAGATATCCTTATGTTATTTAAATTGATCCCGACAGGGCAATATTCTTGGCATCTTCCGCACAGGAGACAATCGAATGCTTTATTTTCTTTGACAGACTTATGCCGGATGGACTGCAAAAAATAAACACTTTGCGTGTCTTTTATTCGCGACGAAGTAAGAAGCTGGCATTTATCAATACATATTCCGCACCTTGAACAGGAATAAACCTCAACAGCGGAAAAAGAATTGTATATTTTGCAATCCCTGATGCCAAAATTTCTCAAAAAGATCAACACAACTTCTGTAAAAATATGCATATACCTGGAATATGGCAGGGCAATAAGAAAAGCACAAAGAACAAGTGAATAAGCCCACCATGCCACATACGAAAGATTTTGCAGCGGCAGGAATAAGGCAAAAAAGTTGCCTGCGGTGCCGGTAAGAAATCCGCCATTGTGATACAGCCCCGAAGTAAAACTTTCCGCAAAAAATCTCAGAGGAAAAATAAGCCAAAGGGCGATGAGCGCCATCCAATCGCCAATCTTAAGCCGTGTAGTTTTTTTCATCCCGAAAAAGCGGGAATATATTCTTTTAATAAATGCCAATACAACCCCCGATAGCACAAATAAAAGTAAGAAATCCATCAGGAATTTAAACTCATCAGCCCAGGGATACATGGAAATGTCATGGTTGAAGAATTTAAAAAAGATTGGTTCATAAGGTAAATTAAAAGGTCGGTGGGAGTGAATTTTGGACTCTACTGTTCCTCCTAATATAAGCAACAGCCAACCAAAGGCAAAACTCATGTGCATATAGCCAAGTAATGGATTGACTTTAAAAACTTTACGATGTATTAAACTTTCAAGGAAAACTTCTTTGCATGCTTTGAAAATTCGTATACTAAATATCCCTTTTAGTATCTTAAGCTTGTCAGAGTTATTTAAGGTGAAAATCCAGTAAAGGTATTTATAAGCAAGAGTAATTATAAGTATAATAGCTCCGGCACAAAACGGTATGACAAACGGATCATAATTCATACAGCGTGTTTATACTAAATTTATACATTTTGAATAGGTCTTTGGTTTATAGTCAGGGCTGCCAGTTTGGTCAAAAGTTATGATTAATGGACAGAACAAAAACCATGACCAATTACTAAACTGGCTGCTAAGACCAATAACCATTGACCATTTTATTATATTTCATAAATATCTAATGCCTGATTGATTTTAATGATTATATTTCTGGTATTTACACCTCTGGGGCAAGCCAGAAAACACTTTCCGCAAAGCATACACTTAGCAATTTCTGTCCGGATTGTCGCAAACTCCCCTCTTTTAATTTGTGTCATTAATTTGCGCAGGTTCATGTCGGTGAAGTTCCCTGCACTGCAAGTGGCAGTGCAAGTGCCACAGGCAATACATATATTAAAAGAAGGCTCATGCTCTTTAATATAATCGGCAATTCGCCTGTCGGCTTTATCAAAGTCAATTTGCCTGTCGTTATTTATGGTATAACCGAAATTTTTCATACATCAGATGTTAGTTATCCTTTTTTCAATTTCATAACCTTCAAGATAACTTGCTGTCATAATTGCCACGGCGCGTGCATCAACAAAAACATTGTTGATCGTTCGGGGGGCGACGCAGCAACCGGCAAAGAAAACTCCGGGAATATTTGAAATAGTAGTCATTGTATGCTGATCCTGGCTTTTGAAAAATCCGTTTGCACCGAAATCCAATCCCATCATAGCGCCAATTTTTTTAGTACCGGCAGATGATACCATTCCAACCATAAGCACCAAAAGATCAACAGTCATGCGCAATGGTCGCCCCGCCAAAGTATCTTCTACTTTTACCAGGATTGATCCGTCCATGTTTTCACAAGCTTCCGACAATCTTCCGCGTATGAAATTTACAGCATGCTTTTCCTGTGCCTGCTTGTATAAGGATTCGAAATGCATTCCAAACATTCGAAGGTCCATATAAAAACAATATGCATCAACATCCGGAATTTTCTCCTTTATTTCTATTGACTGTTTTACGGCAGTGACGCAGCAAACCTTTGAACAATATACATTACCAACCTTCTCATCTCTCGAACCTACACAATGGACAAAACCAACTTTTTTTGGCGCTTTTCCTTTGGGTGTTAATATTGGTTTTCCTGAAAGGAACATTTCTTCCAGTTCTGCAGAAGTGATCACATTATCGTAAATGCCATAACCATATTCTTCTTTTTTCCTGGCATCAAAAACATCATATCCTGTGGCAACGATCACAGCATCCGATTCAAAAGTTTTTCCATCAGTCAGGACAACAGAAAAAGTGTTCCCCTTTTATGAGCATTTACAATATCTGCATTTTTAATTACATTCACTTTTGCAATATCAATCCCCTTATCAAGAAATTCTACCACGTCTTTGCCAAGCCTCATGGTGGGAAAGAGTTTTTCCCATTTCAATAAATGCCCGCCAAGTTCGTGGCTCTTTTCAAGCAGGGTAACATGATATCCCATGGAAGCAAGATAAGCAGATGATTCCATCCCTGCTATGCCTCCTCCGATAACAATTATTTTCTTTTTACTCATGAAAAATGCGATTAATAAACTTTTAAAATCTTTGGTTTTTCCGGAATGCCGAGTGCATTTCCGTTTTTATCGGCATATTTTTTCTTTGGATCATATTCAATCCCAATTTTATCAAGTACGGGCTCACAGGAAACCTGATGTACCTGTAATCCCAGGTACCATGGATCATAGCCGAGAACCAACCCTGCCAGTTCTTCATAAGTAAAGACTGGTATCCCATAACCGTCTTTACCATAAGTTTTCCCTTCCAGTTCTGCGATAGCATATTGCCATTTATCAAGGAACATAGGACAACCTGGACAATTTGTGAGAATCAGATCGGGCTTATAAGGTTCCATTGACTCAAATTTTTTATGTGAGCAGGCAACAGAATAACCCCTGTTTGCTTGTACTAAATATTGCCTGAATCCAAAGCCACAGCAATGCCTTCTTTCAGGATAATCAATTACTTCACCGCCCCATTCTTCGATCATTCCTGTTAAAACGTAGGGATATTCAGCTCCGCCTATTCCTTTATCAGGAAACATTTTGGCATAATGACAGCCAATATGATCGACTACTTTTAAAGGCCTACCCGTTTCTTTATCAATTAGTTTGTATTTCGATTTTTGTGCAATATCTTTTCTGAATTTATAAATAATATCGCTCGCATGAGCAAGGTTATTGGGTATTTTAAATTCTCTGCCCGTAGCTTTCTTTAAATATTCCCTAACTTTTGCCTCAACATCAGGAAAATGATGCCATGTATCAAGAACTTCTGTATAAATTCCAAAAGATGTGATACATGAAGGAACAAGATTTTCGTATCCGGCTTCAGTCATCAGTGCAAACTGGCGGGCTACAACTGTCATCATCGTATCAACGGGAACGATGTCGCCATGGTAACCTATTCCGGTGCATGTTGTATGGCAGGGATGTTCATATACATCCTTACCGAGTTCTTCGCGCATTATTTTTAAGAAAGCCGTTTCTGACCCGGGGAAAAAATTTTGTCGCACACAACTGCGTACATAAAAATAATTGTTGCCGGCTATTTCTTTCTGGTATTCTTTCCAGATGGCTCGTTTGCCTTCTGCTTTCATTTTTTGTTGTGTGAATTGTTGTTGTGTAAGTATATATGAAGAAAATATTCATTATCGATTCCATCACCGAATTCAAGATTCAATTCTTCTGCTTTCTTTTTTGAATATTTTTCAATCTTTTCGAAACGCTCTTTTCCCCCGGTTATTTCGAATATTTTGCGAATTTCATCAAGGGCTTCTTCGGGAATTTTCCTAAGAATTCCGGGGCCATCACCTTTATAATTGGCTCCAAGACGTTCAAAGTGTTCTTTCCAGAATTTTTGCCTCCAATCCCAAATGGGGCCTTGTTCAGGATGAAGATCTGTCCCTACTCCTTCAAGATAGAGACAATATCCAAAATCCAGTATCCATTGACCAACGGTTCTTTTAACAGCTAATTGCTGCCGTCCTTTTTCGGACTCTGCAAAATAGCCCAGCTCCTGTGATAATGCACGGAGAGCCATTATAATCAGCCCAGGCGTATTGCCTCTCGGACAGCGCGTTTTGCAGGACATGCATTCACCGCAGTACCAGATAGTGTCGCCTTTAAGCAGGGCTTCAATTTCTGCTTCATCCCGCGACTGAACAGTGTCGACTATAATTCTCGGGTCATAATTATAAAATGAAGCTGCAGCACAGATCGCTGTACAGGTACCGCAGTTAATGCAAGCCTTCAGTCCTTCCTGAAATCGCACATCTTCAAGGAGTTTGTTGTAAAGTTCACCCATGAAAACTTAAAAAGTATATTGCATATAGATTTAGTCAGCAAATATATATATTTTTTGAAAACAAAATAATTTTTGTGATAATTCCGGGCTTAAATATCAATGAATTTTCAACAAAGGATGTTCCAGGTAAACGCGTATAATCAGGACAATACCAAACACAACAAGAGAAATACCTACAATGCGATTTATCCAAAGCTGGATTCTTGGTCGAAGATATTTTTTGATCTTATTCCCGATAAAACTTTTAAGAAGATCGGTGCCGAAAATAGTGATAATGGTTCCACTGAAAAACGTAATAACATAATTCAATAACTTACCTTCTTCTGCTTTTGCAGAAATCCAGCTTAAAGCGGCCAACCAGAAAAAGAGAATAAACGGGTTGGCAATATTGAGGAAAAATCCTTTCATGATATATTTAAAATGTTTCTCGTTTATTTCCGGTGTTTTGTATTTGGCGCTACGCCGTTTCAATATCTCAGGCTTTTTAAAATAGGTATATGTTCCATAAATAATCAGGATGACACCTCCGATGAAACCAATATAAAGTTTATTTTCCGTTTTTTGAAAGATGGAATAAAACCCAAGGTAGCAGACAACAATGAGAAAAAAATCACAGATAATAATTCCAAGGGCAGTATAAAAAGCTGATTTAAACCCCCTATCAATACCGGTTTGTATAATTGTAAAGAAGGCAGGTCCAAAAGTGATGGAAACCAACAATCCAAGAATTACACCTTCAATAAAGATATGAATCATATTACACTATTGTTTTCCTGTATTCTGAAAGGAATTCTTCCCAATCAGTTAATTTTTCGTTTTTGAGCACGCGCGGAAACTTATTTTGTGCGCCTTCTTTCCCTTTTAACTTCATCCAATTATAAAATACTTCGCAGGGAAGCACTTCTGCAAATACATCACGGATGGCGGCAATTCTTTCAACACGATAATCATCATTTAAAATTTTCAGGTATTCGTCAATTTTGGTTTTTACGATAACAGGATCAATTTGGTTATCGGTACCGATATACCATTTATGTGCGAACATAGAATCGTGCGTAATACCTGCTACTGTAAATTCGCGTACTTCAATATTGTATTCATCTTCGAGCATCTGTATAGCGCGGTTCATATTATCCTGCGACAAATGTTCTCCGCAAAGGCTCAGAAAATGTTTGGTGCGGCCTGTAATTATTATTTCACAGCGTTCAACAGACGTGAACCGGATAGTATCGCCTAACAAATATCTCCATGCCCCGGCACAGGATGAAATCAACAACGCATATTCTTCGCCTTCCTTTACTTCTTTTATGGTAAACGCCTTTGCAGTGCTTTTAATATTGTTATCCATATCAAAGTTCTCATCATTAAAAGGGACAAACTCCATAAATATTCCGTTGTCAAGCACTAATTCCATCGAGTTTGTATTCGGTCTGCTCTGGTATGCGATAAATCCTTCCGAAGCCAGGTAGGTCTCAATGAAGGTTACAGAATGCCCCAGTAATTTTTCAAATCCTTTTTGATAAGGTGAAAATGAAACGCCGCCATGCACATAAATAGAGAAATTTGGCCAGATGTCGTGAATATTATTGAGCTTATATCGTTCAATTATTCTTTCAAAAAGAATTTGTATCCATGCAGGAACTCCGCATATAATTCCGATATCCCAGTCGGGTGCTTTTTTAATTATCTCTTCAAGTTTGGTTGGCCAGTCTCTTTCTTTTGAAATGCGTTTGCCGGGTTTGTAAAAATGCTGAAACCAAAACGGGATATTGCCTGCGGTTATTCCTGAAAGATCGCCTTCATAATAAGTGCCATTATACTGCAAATGAGTACTTCCGCCTAGCATAAGTATGCCTTTCTCAAAAAAATCTCCGGGAAAATCGTACTGTGCAAGAGAAAATATCTGCCGGATGCTTGTTTTTTTAATGGATTTCAGCATATCGCCGGTAATGGGAATATATTTGCTTGAGGCTTCTGAAGTACCCGAACTTAATGCAAAGTATTTAACCTTGCCGGGCCAGCAAACAAAAGGTTCGCCATTAATCGAACGGTACCACCATTTTTTAAAAATAAAATTGTAATTAGATATAGGAACTGTTGCCTGAAAAATTTTAATAAAATCTTTTTCTTTAACTATGTCGTAAAAATTATAACGCTCACCAAAAGCGGTTATGCTTGCCTTCCGCAATAGCTTTTTCAATGTACGCTTTTGTGCAACATAAGATTTTGGTTTTAAAGAATCCAAAGGGATTTTGCTTCTTAGCTCAATAGCGCTTTTAATGATAGACCCTAAAATTGGCATTTTATTTTTTCGCATAAGATATTGCCAGTTTGCAATGTGTAAAGGTATAAAAAAAATAATTGATGTTTCTATATGTGTGAATGAATTTAAATGTTGAAATATTTAGAGAATTTAATAATTTTACTTTTTATATCATTTGTATTCATGGAGGTCAAATCGAATATGAATACTTACTTGGTATTATAAAAATTCGGATATTTTTTATGAAGTGGGAAAAAACATTCAGGCTGATTTTAAAAACATTATTGTTTATTGTTCTGGCGGTGGTTCTTTTATTTGGAGGGATTATCATATATGGGACTTTTAAGGATTACCAACCAGCACAAAAAGAAAAGCTCGAAATTTCAGGACAAGGTTATTTTGATGCATCCAACGACAGTGTATTAACTTTTATAAGCTGGAATATTGGTTACTGCGGACTCGGGAAAGACATGGATTTTTTTTATGACGGCGGAAGTAAGGTGCGCCCTTCCAAAGAAGATTTCCGGAAATATTTAAATGGGACACTGAATTTCTTTTTAAAGAACGATACTGTTGATATATTCCTTTTACAGGAAGTGGACACCAACGCCAGGAAAAGTTATTATGCGAATGAATCAATACTAATCAATCAGTTCATCCCAAACTATTCGTATGTTTTTGCAAAAAACTATGATGTGAAATTTGTTCCTTTTCCCGTGTATTCGCCTATGGGCAGCGTGGTATCGGGGATGATGATATTATCGAAGATAAGACCTGTGGAAGCATACCGCCTTCCTTATATTGTCAATTATTCGTGGCCAATGAAAATATTTCTATTTGACAGATGTGTGTTATATACGAAATTTAAAATGCCCGGCGGAAAATATTTAGTGCTTCTTAATACTCATAATTCTGCTTTTGATGATGCCGCCAAGCTGAGAGAGAGCGAAGGATATGTGCTGAAGGCTATTATGCTTGACGAATACGAAAGAGGTAATTATGTTGTTGCCGGTGGCGACTGGAACCGGAACCCTCCCGGGTTTGATATGAAAAAACTCGACAACAGTGAAGCAAAAAAAACGGCGGAACCTGCGTTCGAAAAAGATTTCCTGCCTGGCGGATGGACGTGGGTATTTGATCCTTCGCAACCTACCAACAGAGATGTAAATGAAGCTTATATTAAGGGAAAAACCAAAACTACAATCATTGATTATTTTGTTGTTTCTCCGAATCTTGATGTGATTGAAAATAAAACCATTCCGACAAATTTTGAATTTTCGGATCATCAGCCGGTTTTTCTCAGGGTAAAGATTAAAGCTGCTACTCCTTAAACAAACCAGCCGCAATTCCATCCGCAAAAAGTTTTCCCTCATCGGTAAGGGTGAGAATATGATCCGTGAGTGCTATATGATTTGCGGCAATGTGTTTATCAATCCGTTTTCTTATGGAGTTTTGTAAACCGGAACCAAATATTTTTCCGATATAATCAAGATCGCAACCCCGGATGGTGCGCAATGATGTCATGATATATTCGTTTAATTTGTCTGTTTCAGAAAGTATTTCCTTTTCTGCAGGGATATTCCCTTGTTCAATTGATTCAAAGTATTTCAGAATGTCAGAGATATTCCATTGCCTTGACGACTGATCATAAGAATGTGCAGAAGGTCCTAAACCGATATATTTCACACTTTTCCAATAATTGCTGTTGTGCCGGGAAATGAAACCATCTTTGCAGAAATTAGAAATTTCATAATGAATAAAACCATTGGCTTTCATTTGCCGCATAAGGATTTTAAACTGTCTTGCCGACTGCTCTTCGTCAACAGCTGTTGCCTTCCTTTTCCTGATAAGCGTTTCCATGGCTGTTTTGGGTTCAACGGTAAGACCGTAAGCCGAAATGTGAGGAACATTAAGCGAGAAAGAAATATCTAAATTTTCAACCCATTTTTCATCCGTCAGAGTTGGTATTCCATAAATCAAATCAATGCTGATGTTTTTAAAGCCGGCATCCTGACAGCGTTTTACGGATGATTCAGCCTGTGATGCCGTATGGATGCGATTCAAGTATTTCAGGTCTTCATCAAAAAACGATTGTATACCTATACTGATACGGTTTACAGGGGATCGTTTTAAATCATTGATTTTTATCGCATCAAGATCGTCGGGATTTGCTTCTATGGTTATTTCAGCATTGGCAGATATTACATAGGTTTTCTGAAGTTTATCGAATATCATCATCAGCATATCATAATCAAGCAGCGAAGGTGTTCCGCCACCTAAGTAAATCGTTTCGATTTTTTCACCTGCTAAATAATTCTGCCGAAGGCCAATTTCTTTTATGAGAGTCGGAACAAAATTCCTTATATGACGGGAAGAAGCCAACGAATAAAAATTACAGTAATGGCATTTGCTTTTGCAGAAGGGGATATGGATATAAATACCGGCCACAGTATTCTACTTATTATTATTATTATTATTAAGCTGCCGGAGTTTTGCATATTTCAGAAATGTTGCGTGTGCTGATATGCGGCAAATCACAAAGCCGGCATAACCATCCAGGAAGCCAAGCCTAAGAAAATAATCCCTTATAAATTTAATATACGGACTAAAAAATATTTTTAGGTAACCTGCTTTTTCGCCTTTTTCAAAGGCTGCTTTTGCGGCTAAATCAGTGAAATTATTAACCTGGTTGATATGTTGTTCGATGCTGTAATAGGAAAAATGCAAAAGATTACCTTTAATGAAACCAACCTTTGCGCCGCTTTCTATCTTTACCTCTTCATGAATTTCTCCTTCCCACTGACCTTTATGGCGATTCCATAAACGAAGTTTGGTATCAGGGTACCATCCGCAATGATGTATCCAGCTTCCGCAGTAATTGGCAAGCCTGTTAAAACGATAAGCATCAAATAAATTATCAGATTTTTTTAATTCTAAGATGGCTTTTCTCAATTCATCAGAAAGGGCTTCATCGGCATCTATTGAAAGAATGTAATCATTGTTTGCCATGCTGTTGGCGAAATTTTTTGCAGATGAATAACCCATCCATTCTTTTTGAATAAATTTTACGGGAAATTTCCGGCATATTTCAGCCGTTTTATCCGTCGAGAACGAGTCTACAACAATGATTTCATCCGCCACTTCTTCAAGTGATTTCAAGCAGCGGGCGATATTGCGCTCTTCATTAAATGTTATGATGATAGCTGAAAATTGGGGCATTTTTAATTCTTATGGGTACCTCTAAAACACTCACCGTCATTGCGAACCATGAGGAACGAAATGGGAAGCAATCTTACCCGCCTGAATGACGCAGTCAGGCGGGAATGTTGAGATTGCTTCGGTCGTACCTTCCTCGCAATGACGTTCTAATTGAGTTTTTAGAAATCCCGTTATGATACAAACTTACATGAATTTTTTTAAACACACAAATTCTAATACAAAAAATTATCATACGGGTATCGCGCTTTGTGTATCTCTTTCACGCGTTGGTAAAGCAATTCTTTAAGCCCTTCGATGTTTTGTTTTTCTTTTGCAGAAATGAAAATGCACGGCATGTTCACTTTAGCCATCCATGTTTTTTCCAATTCCTCAAGTGTAAGATTTTCTTTGGCAGAGGGTGTTAGGTCGAACGGATCTTTTTCAATGAACCTGTATGCATCAATCTTGTTAAATAAAATATAAGTAGGCTTATCCGCTACTTTAATTTCCTGCAATGTTTGTTTTACAATATCGAGTTGTTCTGCAAAATTTGCGTGAGAAATATCCACTACGTGCAATAAAATATCTGCTTCGCGCACCTCATCAAGCGTAGATTTGAAGGACTCTACCAGTCCGACCGGAAGTTTACGGATAAACCCGACTGTGTCGGATAAAAGAAAAGGTAAATTTTCAATCACTACTTTTCTTACTGTGGTATCAAGGGTTGCAAACAGTTTGTTTTCTGCAAAAACAGTCGATTTACTGATAAGGTTCATTATGGTGGATTTGCCGACATTGGTATAACCCACAAGGGCTACACGCACCAATCCTTCTCTGTTTCCCCGTTGCGTAGCCATCTGTTTGTCGATTGTTTTTAACTTTTCTTTCAGCAACGAAATTCTGTCGCGGATGACGCGCCGGTCTGTTTCAATTTCTTTTTCACCTGGTCCTCGCAAGCCAATGCCGCCGCGCTGTTTGGATAAGTGTGTCCACATACGTGTTAATCGCGGGAGCAAATATTCGTACTGTGCAAGTTCTACCTGTGTCTTGGCATAAGCGGTTTTGGCACGTTTTGCAAAAATATAAAGGATAAGGTTGTTGCGATCGAGAATCTTGCATCCAAGCACATTCTCAATATTACGAATTTGTGAGGGACTTAATTCATCATCAAAAATAACAACATCGGTTTCGTTTTCTTTAACATACGCATTGATTTCGGCAAGTTTCCCTGAACCCACAAACGTACGTGCATCAGGCTTTTCAATCCGCTGAACAAATCGTTCGCCCGGAATAGCGCCGGCAGTATCCACTAAGAAAGCAAGTTCATCAAGATATTCCTTTACCCGTTCTTCATCCTGCTTAGGAGTTATCAATCCAACTAATATGGCTTTTTCAGGAACTATTTCGGTATAGATGGGTTCGTGCATTTTTCTCCGGCAATATCTTTCAATGCTTATTTCCAGCTGTTACAAAATACAACGACATTGTTCCTATTGCAAAATAAATGGCAAGCTCTGTATTTATTCCTGCAGAAAAAAGAATTATGATTTCATATACCGAAGCAAAAAACAGCATAAGTCCCGAAAAGACTGTAATTCCGGGTTTGCTCAAAAATCCGCCTACGAACAGTGACGATCCGAAAAGAATATAAACCGCGGCAACATAAAACTGGATACTTTTAAAGTCGAATGTTTTCAAATTATGCAGAAATGCAACATAAACAAAAAAAACAACAGACAGGCGCATCAGCCATGTTGTAAATTGTAAAAGACTTTTTGCCGGTTTCATAAATTCGAAGATTAATTTAGTGTTAAGTTAATAAACAGATGACGCAAAGATTGCTTCGTCGTCCGCCCGTGGCGGACTTCTCGCAATGACGTCATTGCGAAGCCGACGCAGGAGGCTGAAGCAATCTCAATGTGAGAATTTAGATTTAACATAACATTAAAATGATTTAAACCCAATGATTTCACGCACTTCACGTATAGTTTTTGATGCCCCCTCACGTGCTTTTTCAGCGCCGGTTTTCACCACTTTGCGAAGGTATTTCTGGTCCGAAGATAATTCCTTTATCTTATTCCGGAAAGGTTCGGTAAATTTTATTACATCTTCAGCCAATTGTTTTTTCATATCGCCATAGCGTATCTGGCAAGTGTTATAGAGATTACTGAAATGATCATAAGTTTCCTGTGAAGACAATATTTCCATCAACTTGAAAATATTTTCAATAGCCTGGGGTTTTGTCTGGTTCATTTCAGTGGGACCTGCATCAGTTACGGCACGCATTACTTTTTTCCGTATCTCTTCCGGCTCATCTGTAAGAAAAATGGCATTACCTCCGCCTTCCGATTTCCCCATTTTTGTTTCTCCGTCTAATCCGGGGATTTTAGTTAACGCTTCACCAAAATTGAAAGCATGAGGTTCTGGAAAATATTCAACTTTGTACATCCTGTTAAAGCGATTGGCAAAGGTGCGTATCATTTCGAGGTGCTGTTCCTGGTCTTTACCCACCGGAACTTTAGTCCCTTTATGGATAATCACATCGGCTGCCATCAGTACGGGATAGGTCAGCAATCCTGCATTTACGTTATCTGACTGTTTACGTATTTTTTCTTTAAATGATGTGCAGCGTTCAAGCTCACCCACATAAGCATTCATATTCAGAAGCAAGTACAGTTCTGTTGTTTCCGGAACGTCGCTTTGAATATATAATGTTGCAAGCTCCGGATCCAGTCCACAGGCAAGGTATTCCACCAGCACCTGTTTTACTTTGTTATGGAGGTCAAGTGGTGCAGGATGTGTAGTGAGTGAATGGTAATCGGCAATAAAGAAAAAGCACCTGTGTTCATGCTGCATTTTCACAAAATTCTTTATTGCACCAAAATAATTACCAAGATGTAAATTACCGGTTGAGCGTATTCCGCTTACTACTGTTTCCATGTAGCGAAATTACGAAAAAAGAGAATAATAACTCTAATATTATTATCTTTGTTCTATAAAAAATAGTAAAGTTATAGTTTTAGGTTTATGGTCAGAGCAGCCAGTTTAGTCAATGGTCATGGTCTGTAGAATTATAAAACCAATAACTACAAACAAAAAACCAAACCAACTGCCTTGACCAAAAACTAATGACCATTTTTATTCAAACCGGCGACTAAGACCAATAACCCGAACATTAACGATATTTAAAGTATATGTATCCATTTCCGAATAATTCCTGTTTAAAATATTTACTTTTTTTCGTTGTCCTTTTGGCGGCTTCCTGCGAAAATGACATCAAGGTAATTAATATTGTCGGGAATAAAGATTTTCTGCCTGTTGAATCAGCAAAAGATGTTGAAACGATATACAGCGACTCTGCACATATCCTTGTTATTGTGAAGGCGCCTCAATTAGACAGATATGAAGGAGAAAAACCTTATTATGAAATGACTAAAGGTATAGCTGTTTATTTTTACGATTCTCTTATGCAAGTAACATCAAAACTTACAGCTAATTACGCCATAAACTATGATAAGGAAAAGATTATGGAGGCAAAGAACAACGTGGTGGTAATTAATGAAAAAAAAGAGCAGCTTAATACGGAGCACTTGGTGTGGGATCAGCGTAAAGCCATTATCTATTCCGATAAATTTGTAAAGATTAACACGGGTAAGATGATTATTTGGGGTGATGGCATGAATTCCGATGAACGCTTTGATAAATGGAAGATATTAAAAGTCAAAGGCTCCATCACCATAAATGAAGACTAATTCTATCTTTTCATGCAGAATTGGGAGATTATACTGGTTGCAATGATTTTTTCCGCTTTCTTTTCCGGAATGGAAATTGCCTTTGTTACGGCGAACAAGCTAAAGATTGAACTTGACAGGAAGAAAGGGTTTATTTCTGCACGCATCATTTCTGATTTTCACAAGATCCCTTCCAATTTTATCACTACTATGCTGGTGGGGAACAACATTGCCCTTGTTATTTACGGTATTGTGATGGCTAACATTTTGCGGCCTGTTATTACCTCAATACTTCCCGAAAGCATCAATTCAGAATTGTTGATACTGATTATCCAAACAATTATTTCTACATTGCTGATACTCGTTACGGCTGAATTTATTCCGAAAGTCCTTTTCAGAATCAATCCCAATTATGTGTTGAATCTTTTTGCCATACCGGTATTTGTATTTCATTACATTTTATATCCGGTTGTTTTTGTTGTCATTTATATTGCAGAACTGATTCTTAAAGTTTTGTTCAATATCAGGATCATAGATCAAAAACATGTCTTCGGTCCGGTTGACCTGGATAATTATATGAAAGAATTTTTTCCTGAGGCGCATGCTGAACACGAGCTCGAACATGAAGTCAGGATTTTCCAGAATGCAATGGATTTTTCTACTGTCAAACTTCGCGAATGCATGATTCCCCGTACCGAAATCATTGCTCTCGAAGATATAGTGGACATCAGTAACCTGAAACAAAAATTTTCCGAAACAGGGCTTTCTAAAATACTTATATACAGGAATTCCATTGACAACATCATTGGCTATGTCCATTCCTATGATATGTTCCGAAATCCGTCTACTATTGGATCGGTGTTGAGAGCATTGATTTTTGTGCCCGAAACCATGCTCGCAAACAATCTTTTAACATTATTCATCCAGCAACGAAAAAGCATTGCTGTAGTAGTTGATGAATTCGGCGGCACAGCAGGAATGCTCACCTTAGAAGATATGATGGAAGAAATTTTTGGCGAGATCAACGATGAATTTGATGTAGAATATTTTATCGAAAAACAAATTGGAAAGAAAGAATTTGTTTTTTCCGGACGACTCGAAATAGATTTCCTGAACGATAAATATAAACTTGATCTTCCTGAGTCAGAAGATTATGAAACTCTTGCAGGACTTATTATTTATTACCATCAAAGTATCCCGGCCCAAGGTGAAGAAATTATAATTAAAAATTTCACTTTTACTATCCTGCAGGTAAGCAAAACACGAATTAAACAAGTGCAGGTTCGAATCAATGAGTAATTAATGTTACGTAAATGTAATACATCAATGCGAGCCTGCCTGCCGGTAGGCAATCAAGGTATCCTGTTTTGTGTATAATATTATATATTGCTAATCGGTATTACTTTTTATTTTCCTCATTACAAAACTTATCAATTAATTCAAATGCTTTATTATAGCCAAGTTCGTAAGATTTATTCCAGTCTTCGCAGGCTCCAATTTTATCGCCCATTTCATTTTTAACAATGCCCCGCAAATCATATACTTCGCCATAATCCGGAATTATTTTAAGAGCAGAATTGAAGTTTCCCAGGGCGCCTTTAAAATCTTTCAAATGGTACTCCGCCATGCCTCTGTATGCGTAAGCTTGTCCGTTTTCAGGGTCAATCTTAATAACTTTATTGAATAAAATAAGAGCTTCTTCATATTTAAACAGATTCATCTTTAGGTTTCCCTTTTTCAGATAAATCTGAACTGAATCAAGTGATGAACACAGTTCAACATTTGAAGTATTCTTATGGGTTCTGCATCCTGAAGTTGTCATGAAAACAATAATTATCAGAATTGATAATAAACTGAATATGCGAATATTATTCATGGATATTTTTTTCAAAGATATTAAAATATATTTTTGCCAACTCAAAATTTTATTCCCTGGCTAATTCAGTTACCCCCGTTCCCTTATCCTTCAATACTTTTTTTATTTGTCTGTGTGTAATAAAATTTTTCATGTAAATTTGTGAATAATAAAAACAAATTTTAAATAATTGAATCGAAAGAATTGCCGGGTTGAGTCTGTAAATAAAGTTGGCACAATGAACATTCGAACAACAATGCCCGACTTCCGCCAGAACCTGCCCGACTGAATGGCATCAGTCGTTCGGGCGGGTGATTGCGTCGGCTTGGCAGGCGTGGAATTTAGAAATCAGAATATCAATTATATTTCGGCTGAATGAATATGCAAACAAGACAAAACAAAAAATACAAGATAGGATTGGTGCTTAGCGGTGGCGGGGTACGCGGTTTCGCACACATAGGAGCATTGAAAGCGTTAAATGAAGCAGGTATTTATCCGGATATCATTTCGGGTGTAAGTTCCGGGGCTATTGCCGGCGCCATTTATGCCGATGGATACGAACCTGAGGAAATAATACAAATGTTTCAGGAAACAAAATTCTCGAAATACCTCGAAATAATCCTTCCAAAAAAAGGACTTTTGAAAATGACGGGATTAATAAAAATCATCTTGCAAAATCTGAAAGCAAGAACATTCGAAGAACTTAAAATACCGTTATTTGTTGCTGCAACGGATTTGAACAACGGCAAATGTATATTTTTTAACAAGGGCGAATTATTAACGCCGCTTATGGCTTCTGCCACTGTCCCCGTGTTGTTCCCCCCCGTTAAGATAGATAACAAAACTTTTGTTGACGGAGGAGTGTTGAATAACTTCCCGACAGAACCTCTTGAAAACCAATGTGAATTTTTGATTGGCATTCACGTAAACCCTTTCGCTTATCTTGAAAATTTTGACAGTATGATGAGTATTGCAGAGCGCTCATTTCATCTGAGTATTGCAGCGCATTGTACAAAAAAAATAAAAAAATGTTCTATATTTATAGAACCACAGGAACTTAAGAAATACAAACTTCTCGAAATATCTAAAATCAATGATATTTATAACCTTGGGTATGAGGAAACTCTCAAAATACTTGCTGAACACAAAAAGAAAATTTCCGAATTGCTTAATGAGTAGGTCGTATATTTTATACCAATGTTTGTTCTAAAAGATATAATCGAATGAAAACGATAGGTTCCAGGTAAAATAAAATCACCAACAGAAAAAATATTTATCATAAAAAAATAAAAAAGTCCTGTTTATTCACAAGACTTATATACTGATGTTACGCATAATGAATATGCCGTAGGCATAACCGCTTGGTAAAAAGAGAACAAACACGGGAAATATTGTACCGTAGGCACAACCCATTAATCACCGAATCTCGATATTTGACAGTGAAGATGAGGCATT
>Ga0247841_10003708_pt1 | contig 27632 bp, 15 predicted proteins | sample LaCruzMarch2015__2_FD_192410 | JGI IMG/M metagenome (GOLD analysis project Ga0247841, IMG submission 192410) | Freshwater microbial communities from meromictic Lake La Cruz, Castile-La Mancha, Spain - LaCruzMarch2015_18m | ecosystem: Environmental > Aquatic > Freshwater > Lake | place: Spain... | reverse complement strand
GCGGATCGGCAGCCAGGGATAAAGCCGCGCGCCTATGTCCGGAATCGAGGTAAAAGTGGCCTCCAGGATCAGCGCGGCGGGGGTAATCCGCTCGGCCAAGTAAGCCGCCACGGCGCCACCCAAGGATCGGCCATAGACAACGATTTTATTCGGCGGCGTTTTGTATTTCTCAACCAGGCACTGCCAGGCTGCTTGCGCGTCCTGGTAGGTGCCCTCTTCCGAGGGTTTGCCGGCGCTTTCGCCATATCCACGATAGTCGAAAATCAGCACATTGAGGCCCAGCTCGTGGAAAAGGCCGATCGGATGCAGGCGGTCGCCGATATTGCCGCCGTTGCCGTGGCACATGAGCACCGTGCCGCGGGCCTTCTCACAGGGCACATACCAGCCGGCCAGACGAACGCCATCGGCCGTCATCAGGGCAACGGATTCATACGCGAGACCGACATCCGACGGCTTCTGCATGACCGGGGCAAGCGGAAAATAAACCATGTGGGACTGGCGGAAAAAGAGCAGGATGCACATCCCGACGTAAACAGCCGCCGCGATTTTCAAGACCGAAAGAGCTATTCTGATGACATCGGGCATATTCATGGATCGCACGCGGCACCTGAATTATTTGCGCTTTGTTTATTGTAGCGGTGTGCATTTGGCCGCCAACATTCTTAAATGGGTTAGTATCCAGAGATCAAAGTGATTTTATGAATAAATTCATAAGCGCCCATGTCCACACGCCCACTGAGCCGATCAACCCGTCTATGCCCATCCAGGTCAACCACGTTCGTCATCCAGCCTTCGTTCGTGCCGGTATTGATGCAGAGCGAGCCGAGGGCAAGCTGGTAATTGCCACCGTTTAAATCAATCATACCGGGATCATTGGTTATATTGCCGGTCCCCGCCACCGCCGGGAATACGCAGGAATAGTCCAATCCGACAACGCCGGCGTTATTGGTATAATTTGGAGCGACCGACGCCGTATTATGATAAATGATATTATTGGTGCCCATTCCACCGGCAAAACAAATCCCGCCTCCCCCACCGTAACCGGCACAATTGCTGGCGATCGTGGAGCTTCCGATGTTTCCGGCTCCATAATATCCGCCCCCTTTATTATTACACCTGTTTCGCACAACCAGGCAGTTTCTTAAGGTCCCTCCAGAGAACCCCCCACCAACACTATCCGCATTAGTCGCTACGTTATCGCTGATTGTGCAGTTGACAATGTTGACCGGATTCAACACATAGATGGCCCCGTGAGAGGCGGTTTGATTGCTGCGGATCGTGCAATTAGCCACCATGATGTCGTTGGCGGTCCCCACATAGGTCGCAATCGCGGCCCCGCGGTTGGCGCGGTTGTTCACAAACTGGCAATTGGTAACGGTGACATGCTCGGATGAAGTCATATAAAACCCGCCGCCATATCTATCGGCATGAGTTGATACCAAGTCAATGCTATTGTCTTCAATCAGGCACCCATCCATCCTCAAGCCGGAACCGACGTGGTGTATTCCGCCGCCATAACTGTATGCGATATTGCCCCTGATAATACAATTGCTGATAGCTGAAGCTCCGTTCAGGTAACAGCCGCCACCGTAACTATTCGTCGAGCGATTCCCGGTTATAAGGCAGTTTATGACGTTTATTGCAGAATCCGCCCTCACACCGGCACCGAAACTTGAAATAACGTGGTTTGTGATGGTGAACCCGTCAAGGGTGGATGATGCCGCAGTAAAATACAGGCCGCGATTGGTGATATTGTCGCGTCCGTTCAGGATGGTCACGTCGCGTCCGTTGACGCTTTGGAGCGTGACGCTTTGGCTTACGTTAATCGTGTTGGTCGGGTAATAGGTGCCATTGGTTACCCAGATCAGCCTGGTGGCGGCATTGGTCATGGCGGCATTGACCACGTCAATGATATTGGTCCCGGCTGTGGCCCAGTTTGTGTATGGGTCTTCGGGATTGACGCCGGCCGTCCCGGGCATGACGACGAAGTGCGTGGCGGCGCCGCCGTCAAAACACGCCAGACATGAAATGATCAGGACATAAGCCAGCCCGCGCATGTGAGCAGATAACATTATAAACCTCCCTGGAAATTTCCTTGTTTTCTCATCGTTTGTCAAGACATCCATTGAAGATTCAATCCATGTCCGGCCTGATCAGAATCACCCGGTCAACCAGGATGGCGTTCTTTTTAGTTGACCCAGGCACATACGCCGGCCCGGTAATTTTAAGGGAAAGATAGATGTCGTACAGGTTGGGGTCGCCTTTGGAGCCGGGTTTAATCCCATCGGCCACCGTATAAAACCCGTCCAAGGTGATTCGCAACGACCATGGATGATGCACAAACATGGACGAACCATAAATACCGGTTTGTTTGCCAAGACTGCATCGCCCAATCTGATACCAATGATATTTTTCATCAGCCGGCGCCTTGTCAATCTTAATGGAAGAGGCAAACCCGGTGAGATCGTCATATACTCCGGTGGTCAGCGGCAAGGTGCATTTTTCGGGATCATTTACATAATACACAACGGCTTTCTTGGCCGGCGATTCCTCGTCGTCAACCAGACGCACAGGCCATCTCCCAAAATCCGGATAAACGACGTCCCTGATTCTTTCCCGGGCTATATGCTTGAACTGCTCCGGAATCGGCAACTCCATTTTAAGCACGGCAATTTCATTTAGCAGGCATTTTATTGACGCTTGTCGGCGCTCATCGCTGTGGACATTGGCCGGGGAGGTAATAAGCGCCGCGCGCATTTTATCGTACTCCGCAATCAGCGCCGCCTTGTCAAACGGTATTTTGCCTTTTGCCGTCGATCGCGCTTTATCCCAATAGCCCCAATAGCTTAAAAGCCCGTTGTACACCGGCACTTTTTCGCGCCACACGCGCAGTTTTTCCGGGGACCCTTCCGGACACAAGGCGTCTGCTTCATTCAATAGTTTCAGCGCGACGGCATAAAAATCCGTTGTCGGATATTGTCTTCCCGCCGGCTGGAAGGCGTACGCCATACTGCCCGGTTCATTGGTCAAGGCCCCGTCAAGATGTTTCAAAAAGGCCTTCATCGGCTTGGCCGCGGGGCCATAGTAACCTTCCATGAATATATCCACCAGCGGCTCATACGGCCGGCGGGGGTTCACCAGCAACTGGAACCCGAGGAAATAGTCAAGGTCATGGAAATTCTGGACATTTACGCCGCCCTCCGCCTCAATATACAGCCCCATGACGTTATTATCCAAAAAAGTGTTTAAATCGGAATGAATAACCGCGGGGGGAATCATATCGGGCGGGCATCTTTGCGGCTCGCTGACTGACAGGTTGAAATTCCAATAATCCCATATCATTATGTTCCTGGCGATCGCGCTCCACCCCTTCAACAGCGCCAGGCGTTCCTTGTTGACCGGATGGGTCAGCGGACGGTAGCAGTCCGAGGTCATGTAGAGATCGGCGAGATAAATCATCACATTATCCCGGGGCTTGATGGTTTTCGGCGGTTTCTCCGAGCTTACATACGCGAATGTCCTGATCATGATTTCAGGATATTCCAGCCTGATTTCATCCGCCATGGCGTTCACGAATTTCAGGATCGGGCCGGCATCGCTGCCTTCCGCCTCAAACAGCGCCTTGCATTCCGGACAACGGCATTGTTCGCTCTGGTTGTCCATTTGGGTGAAATCGTATATGAAAGGCCGATTGATAATATCCACATAATTAGTTTTTGCCCTGTCCCGGGCGATGAATTCCCGTAGACTTTTCATGACAATGCCATACACGTCCTTGTTAAACAGGCATAATCCGTCGCCGCCATAACTGTCCAACTCTTTCGGAGCCGTGTTTCTCGCGATCAGGGAAGCGAGGGCAGGAGCGCGACGACCTTGGCTATCAAGTAAAAAATATTCCGGATGGCTCTTGTAATATTTAGAGGGCTGGACATAGCAATAATACGAATGGGGATTCTGGGGACTTGTGACAACCCTGCCGCCCCGGTCAGGAGACATGTGTCCCCATAAACTATAATTACCCCTGTTGCGCATGGTGAAATCAGCATATTTATTCATATTTTCAAAGTTAAGGTCCTTGCTGACATAATACCCCTGGGTAATGCCACGCAGCCGGAACGCCGGCTTGCCCTGAACGTCAATGGCGGGAATGGATAGACTTGGATTACGCGGCACTACTTCGGCGTCTTTCGTAAGCCAGTAACAGCCGAGATGGTTTTGTAAAAATTCATAAACGGCATAAAGCGTTCCCCTGGGCCGGCCGCCGGCAAGGATAAGATCGCCGCCCGTCGTACGGATTACCCATTCCTCCTCGCCGAGTTTCGTAAAATCAATCCCGGCCTTCTGCGCGAACGCGGTCCGGCCCAGGTAGATCGCCGGCGCCGTCCCCTTGAACCCCGCTTCCTTGACAGGCTGAAAATCAGCCCCGGTCACTTTGCCCAGGTAAACCGCAAATTCCCGCGCGGCGGTTTGTTCCGCCGGGGTCGGATCGTTGCCCGTGACGATGGCCACTACCGTGCGGCCGTTTTCCGATATTTTTATCTGTGAAGACCTTTCAGAAATCGCGCAGGACATTAAAAACAAAACGCCTGCAACCATAATTATATTGGTAATATATTGCCGGACAGATCGCGTAGACATGTATAATTTCTCCTTCATTTTGCGCGAACATCAGCGGCGAGGGCGGCCGCGCGGTCGGCCTACTTCGTCTTCACCAGTACGATCCGCTCGACGCAGATGGCATCCTTGTCCCCCGCCTTGGCATGGGGGAAGCGCGGCCCCTCGAACTTGATCCGTGCCCAGATCTCGACCTTCTGGTCCGGCTTGGCCGGGTCGAACATGTTGTCCACGTCTATCTGGATGATCCAGTTCCAGAAGAAATATACGGTATAGCCGCTTTCCACCGGGTAAGCGCCCATTTTGTACCAGTGGTAGCCCGGACCGGTAACGTTCTCTGTCTTGATGACCGCCGCTCCCACGAGCTTCTGGTCCACGTTGCCGTACAGACCCCAAGGCATAGGGAGCACGTACTTCTCCGGGTTGGGCACCTGCGCATCGGTCAGGTCCAAGCGGTTAGCCATCCCGGTCTCGGCCTCCGGGTCTTTGACCACCTTCACGATGTTGCGATGATTGCGGGTCGTGAACTGGACCGCATTATAGTCATAGACCATGCTGCGGGGTAGGTCACGGAACTTTTCCGGCAGGTCCACGTTGCCCGGCGCCATGGCCCAGTGTTTGATCTCGTTCTCGGCGGCAAGCTTCATCCGGGCGCGCTGGGCTTCAGGTATGTGTCGATCAATCTGGGCACACCAGGTTTCAAGAGCCCGTGCGCCGACAGCCTCCCGGTCTAACGGGAAGCCGTCCAGCCTGTCGTGCTCAGCCAGCCATTCGCTCATCAGCTTCGCGTAGGCGGCTAGCGTGGCGCGGTCCAGCGACAGCCGCGCAAAGCGTACCCGCGACAACAGCTTCGCATCTGTTTTCACCACCTGTTCGGCGTCATCAAACAATTTCTGCGCCCGGGTGACGGAGGCGAGATTGAGGTAATTCAGCTTGTAGGGCGTCACCTGCCAGCAGGTGACGGCACTCTTGCGCACCCGGGCCTCTTCCTCCAATGACTTCAGGTAGACCTTGATCGCCTTGCCCGCCGGTCCGTAATAGCCATCCATGAAAGTGTCGGTGAGTTGGTCATAGTCGGCATCGGTATTCTCAAGGGTCTTCATCATCATCCAGACCTTGAAGTCGCGCAAGTCGGCTGGCGCCTGCGCGGAGTCATGCTTCACACTGCCCTCCCCTCCTATCTCGGTGAAGACGCCCTCAATATTGTGCGCGGCATAAAAACGGTAATCCGGCCCGTAGGTGTGCGCGGTGGGCAGGGGCATGCAGGCAAAAGGACCGTAGGTCGTCGCATAGTCCCAGATACGCAGATGGCGGGTCACACGGCTCCAAGCCAGCAGGTGGTCATGGAATGGCTTGTTCTCCGGCGCGGCGACAGGCTTGAGCATGTCGGCTTGGGTATCACACAGGCGGACGATCACATTATCGCGGCACTTTAGTGTCTTCGGAGACTTCTGGGTATACACATAGGCCAGCGTGTCAATAAAGATCCCGGGATATTGGTCATTAATCCCATCGGCCATATAGTTCACAAAATCCAACAGCGGCCCGCTTTCGGATTCCTCGGCCCTGGTGATCGCCTGGCATGACTCGCATTGACATGGACAGGTCCAGTCATTTTGGGAGACGCTGAAAACCAGCGGTGGCGGCCGGTTGGCGGCCTTGGCCGCGGCCCAGGAAGCGGCTATGTAATCACGGAGCTTGGCCAGGAAGGCCTGGCGCAACTCGGGATTGGTGAGGCAGAGCTGAGACTTACTGGCGCGCTTTCCGTTGATCAGGGAGAACCACTCCGGGTGCGTGGCAAAGTACTCCTTGGATGGAAAGTACAGGTTGAAGGTATGCACATGGTCCGGCGGCCCGTAGTCCATGTCGCCGCCGTACTCGATTGTGCTGTTTCGTCCGGCGCGGTTAAGGCGGTTGCGGATCGCAAACCGCCCGCCTTCCTGCCCGGAGAGCACGAAAATATCACGATAGCGGAAGGTCGGCCGGCCCTGCAGGTTGAGCGCGCCGAATTTGAGCGTGGGCCGGCTGGGAACCGTCTCTTCCCACTGGTTCCACCAGTGCACGCCCAGCACGTCCTCGAGGAAGTGGTAGGTCGCGTAGAGCGTTCCCCTGGGTCGCCCGCCGGTCAGAACAATATTCTTTCCAAAGCGCTTGATGATCCATTCTTCATCGCCCAGCGTTGAGACATCTATCCCTTTATTACGGGCATATTCCGTCCAGCCGACGTAAATAGCGCGCGACGGCAGGACGGCATTGGTTTCGGAAACCACCGCAAAGCGGACGCCAGTGATCTTCTGCAGATAAGCGCTCAAGTCCTCCGCCGCGAATTGCTCGGCAGGAGTTGGATTGGCGCTTTTGACGATCGTATAACGAGTTTGACCGTTGCGCGCCAGTTCCAGTTTTCCGAACAATCCCATAAAAAAGCCCACGGTTACGATTCCGCTGATTGTGCACAATTTGTACATACTTATCCCTGATTTTGGAGGATGCGCCCACACCGGTTTCACGCCGGGCGCGGCATGAACTCAGAGTGTTCGCCCGGTTCGGTTTCGCCCGCGAGATTCCGATGAATGTACACGCCGAACAGGTAATCCGCCGCTGTGCGAATGGCATACAACCGCGCACGGTCCATCCGCAGATGAATCCGGAACGCCTGCCCCTTGAAGCCGTCGATCGTTTCGCGCTCTTTCCAGCGCACCTTGAGGAAATGCCCATCCCCCTCTATCGGCACGCAGTTCTCCAGCTCGTACCCCGCGATCGGCGTATCGTCCGGAACCGTCCGTAATTCACAGCGAATATACCCGAACTTTCCAGTGACCGCATTGAGCAGAATTCCCCCCCCGCGTGAAATCAACGGACGAAGCGTCAAGTGACCAACGTCCGTAACCGTCTCCAGAGCGCAGAACCCGTCCCGCCTCAGCCGCGAAATCGTCATGTGCCCCGTCTTCTCGTCCGGCCCCAGCCGCTTGCCGTCGTTGTGTTCTCCCTCAAACGAGCTGGCGTAGATGCGAATCCAGCCCTCGTCGTCGACGATCATGCAGTCCGGATAGTTACTGCGGAAACTTCCGGACCCGAACCCATAGTCGGGCATGAAGTTCCGGCGGTTTGTCCGGTTCCACGCCACCCCGTTGACGCTGTAAGTCAACTCGCTGTCGACCCTGCCTCGCATCCGGTGAGGCGTGCCCGTCTCTTCATACGTCGAATGCATCCGCCAGAGAAACCCCACCGCGTATCCCTCGTAGAAAAAGTGAGGCATCCCATAGAATTCCACGCAAGGCGGATCAGCCGGGTCAGGATGAACAACGATCTGCGGTCCGTTGAATTGCTTGAAGTCCCGCGTCTGGTAAATAGCCACGCGCCGGTCCCCCGATATGGGCCGCGACATCCACTGCCACAACCCCGTATACGGATTGAACTGCGTGCTGTGGAAGGTATCCACATGCTCGGACGACCAGATGGCCCCCGGACAAGCCTTCCAGTGTATCCCGTCGCCCGAAACCGCAATCTGGCCTCGCCACGGCCCGTCCGACAGCGTGTCTGTGTATACCATCTTGTACCGTCGAGCAGGATCCGCATCGCCGTCGTCCCGAACGACGCACGCCCCTCCCGAACATGTATTGCCCGAAAAAACCACGTTCTCCATGGCCGAACCGGCGCGGGCGTCGACAGGCGGATCGAAATTACAAGGCCGCCAGTTCAACCCATCCGTTGATTCGTAAAGGCACGTCCCTCTCACGCCCCCCGGACCCAGTTCCGTGGTCGCCAGCGGCGCCACTTGGCCATAGCACCACATCCGCCACCGTCCTGTTCCCGCCTCGCGAATGATCGAGCGCTGATGAAGCGAATACACAAGTGCCGGGTCCTGCGCGGGCACGATCCCCGGCCAGTTTTCCGCCCGGAACCATTGCCGCTTCAGCCCCCGCGAATTGTGAATCACCCAGTCGTCAAAAAAAAGAATTGTCCTCATTATCCTCCAATCCTCCAAGCCGTGGTAATTGCCCCCACGGCGGCTTATTTCCATATTTTCAAGGGCAACCTCGCTTCGCCCGGTTATGTTCTGACGGGGATGCTGCGAGATATAGCCCTGTATTCTGAATAATCATAAAGGTACACCTGCGGCGGACTTCAAACAACTGTTCTTTGCTGGTATTATTATTAGACCAATAGCAGGCGGGCAACGCACAGATGGACGCGAACGATCCGCCTATTGCCGCCGGAATGACATCAATCCGCCCCGCTTTTGCCTCCCGATGGCCGCGATAACCGCGCATCAGCCAGGCTGTCGCCGGGAATAAATTGCGGCATGATCCGTAGCGAGGGCGCCTTGGGATGAGGGCTTGGACCTTCCGCGAGCGCGACGGCTTTTTGAACGGCGCGCCGGACCAGCCGATCCCGGTCCACGCCATAGCGCGCCACGGAGGGAACCACAAACCGAAACAACGGACTGTCATCCCGGCAGATGAGCGAGACATCTTCCGGAATCCGCTTCCCTATTTTCCATAAATTGCCCATCACCGTCAGCGCATAACAGGCGTGGGACACAATCAGGATGGTGGGCGGATCAGCTTCGCCAAACAAGCGGTCAAGAGCACGACGGATTGAAGAAACGCCGCCATGATGCCGCATAATGCGCGCCTTCCGCGCTCCACCGGGCATCGCCGCCAACGCCTCCTTGAACCCCTGCTCGCTGGCCAAATCGCCGGCATATCCGGACAAGGGGCTGATATAAACAATCCGCCGATGTCCCATTCGCCACACGGTGTTGACCGCGTGGCGGACAAGCGCCCGGTAGTTAGCATCCAGGTCCGGCAACCGAACACCGCTATGCCGCGAACCCAAAATCAGGGCCGGCAATTGTCGCCGCTCCATCTCGCGCTGCACGTCCACGGGAACCGATCCCAGAATCCAGACACTCGCATCGCGGTGCATTTCACAAACTTTTTTAAGTGACTCGCGCCAATTGACACGCAACGGCAGGGATTCAATGCTCAGGGAATAGCCGGCCAAGTCAAAGTTATGACGCATCCGCTGGTCGAGGCTGAACGAATCAGGCAATCGGTTGGCCATCTCGCCGATAATGAGGACTGCCTTTTTCCGAACGTTTTTAAGCGATGCGACGGCCGGCTTGGCAACCAAAACCCGGCGCCGGTTGACATTGCGGAATGCTCCCGCATGCGCCAGGATATCCAGAGCGCCGCGAACGGTACCGCGACTGACTCCAAAACAGGCCGCCAAGCCGCGCTCGCCGGGCAGATGATTGCGCCATGTGCCGGCGCGCAATTCGGCCGCAATCCATTCCGCCACTTGCCGCGGAAGATAGGTTCTACGAAAGTTCATGGGGTAAAAACCACGATTCCGCAACCGCGGGATCGTGGTCGCCGTCTGAAATTTTCCGGGCTGGCCCCGATGCCCATCTGGGGCACAAACCGCAGATGAATATTTGAACATTACCCAATTATTTTATCCCCGTCTACGGTTTGATGAGGATGAGCTGGTCAAGGTAAATTCCGTTTTTCGCCTGGGAATCTTTGACATACACGGGACCGGTGATTTTAACCGAAATCCACGCCTCCCACGTGTTGAAACCGGGGACACCGTCGGCATTGCAGTAAACCGAGGAGATGTCCGCCAATATCCACCACCACCAGCCGAAGAATATGGTCTGTGTTCCGAATTCAATACTGCCGACCTTGTACCAATGGTATTTTTCATCGGCGGGAAACTTGACTATTGTAAACGTGATCTCTTTTTTAGTGTCCACGTTTTGCACCCCGAACGTGGTGGGATACAACCCGTGCAACGGCTTCATGGCGTATAGCTCATCGTCCTTTTGCGGATTGTCCGAGCGCATTTTGACGGTCTTTCCGACCGGCGATTCAGGATCGTCAATAATGCTTCCCCTGAAGGCGGGATAAGCAAATTTCCGTATTTTTTCGGGCGGCAGGTGGCGGAATCGTTCGGGCGTTGGAAAATCGAACATCAGCACGGCGAGTTCCTTATCCAACAGCTTTTCGACCTTGGCCAGGTCCTCGGCCGGATAATAAGCGTTCAACTGGTTTTCGCGGCACGTTTTATATTCCTGGAAAATCTCATTCTTGCTTTTGCCGAGCCTTAGATCCCCATAGTGCAGCATCACGGCGAGCGGCGCGATCATCTCTTTTTCGACGCGCAAACGGTAAGGCGAGCCAGGCGAAGTGGCCGCATGAGCTTCTTTCAGTTCGGCATAAACTTTTTTGACAAAATCGCGGGTGAGATACGTCTGCTTCAAGCTCGGCAGATAATAAAGCGGCTTTGGCTCGGCTTTGACGGCTTGGCGCAGGTCGTCAAGAAACTCGGACATCGGTTTTTCCGCGGGGCCATAATGATGCTTCATGTAGGTCGCGACCAGCTTTTCCTCGTCCAGCCCGGGGTTGTTCAGCAGTTGATAACCGAGCCAATGCTGGAGGTAGTGGAAATTCGGCGTATCGCTGAAAAGATAAGCCTCCGCTTCCACAAAATACCCCTCAACCCCGCTTGCATGATAATAGCGGATATCCGGCGCAATGGCGTCAATCATGGTCTCGATGCGCGGCGGGTTAAAGAATTTGCGGTTGCTCCCGACCAGGTTCCAATAATCCCAGATTGCCATTCTGGCGCCGATCTTTTTCCACCCCTCGAATATTTCCTTCTGCTTGGCATTGAAAGGATGCGCCAACGGGCGGAAGCAGTCGCTTTTGCTGTAAAGGTCGCACCATTGGATGACCACATTTTTTTTGGGCCGCATGATTGCGGGCGCAGTTTCCGTGGAAACGTAAGCCATCGTTTGAATGCTGATTTCAGGATATTCCCGTGCAATCGCGCTTGCAATACGATTGATAAACGTCAGCACCAGCGCCGATTCACTGCCTTCCGCGGCGGTAATTTTTTTACACGCGGGGCAATAGCACATCGAATCCGATCCGTCCAACTGGCTGATGTCGTAGAGGGTGGGCCATTTTTCCTTCGGATACTTTGCGCGGTCGGCCCGCACAAATTCACGCAATTGCTCCGTTGCGATTTCCGCGACCTCCGGGTTGCTCAGGCAAAGCTGTCCCCCGCCGCGGATTTTGCTGTTTCCATGATAACGCTTGCCGTCGGCACCCATGCTGAAGTATTCAGGATGATCCTTGAAGAATTTTTCGGGACTGACATATTCGTAAAAACTGTGATCACTGATATATTGCCCCGACCGGATCTGGGGTGATCTATAAATATTCCCCCGGTTGCGCAGGATCGTCAGCTTCATTTTATCGCGCAGGACTACGGATTCCTGCCCCCAGTGTGGCAGCAGGATCGCGCGTCCCAAAAACGCCGGGGCGCCACGTTTATCCAGCTTGCCGATTTTCAAATCCGGCTTGCTGGGAATGTATTCTGATTCGAATGTAAACCAGTGGCAACCAAGCTCATTTTCCAGAAATTCATAAACCGCGATTTCCGATCCGTACCAGCAGCCGCCGCCGATAACCACGTTATTTCCGATGGTTCTATACATCCATTCTTCAGCGGCGAAGTTGCTGAAATCAACGCCGTTTTTCCTCGCGAATTCAGTGCGGCCCACATAGAACGCGGCGCCTTTGCCGTCAAAATCCTGTTCCCCGATAATCTTGAATTTTGCGCCGGTAACCTTTTCGAGATGATCCCGGAGTTCTTCCGCCGGGAACTGGGCATCCTTATGAACGATGGTCCGCGGCGCTGTCTGGTTAACGGCGCAGCCCCCTAACCAGTTGGCTGAAAACGCCAGCAGGGCGGCGATCATGATGAGCGCTATTCTTTTCATGTTTACGGGACCTTTCGTAATTTGGTTGAATAACCGCACCCATCAATGACAAGCATCTTTTCGAATAATCATGAATATACGCTGGCGGTTGACACCGGGCAACTGCCCATTGCCGGTATTTTTATTAGACCATTAGCTGGCGGGTAGCGCACGGCTACAAAACCAGGGACCGCCCTGAAATATTAAATACAAGCGCCAACCGGTATACGTAAATAAGCTGGTTTGTCATTTTGAGCGCAGCGAGAAATCTCCACGATCAGTTCTGAATAGCCCTCTGTCGTCCGTCGTCTGTTGTCAGACATCCTCTTCTGTCTTTTCCGGTCAGGCGTCCGTCATCCGCCGTCCGTCACTTGTCCGTCCGTCCCAGCGGGCGGCGTCAGGAAGCGGCCTTCCAGCGCGTCGGCCACGATGCGTTTGGTGTCCGCCGGAAAATCGCTTTTCAGAATCCATTTTAAAAACTTGGGATTGTCCCGCACGAGGTTTTTAAGGTTCTGACCTATATTCTGGACGCCGAAATTGATGAGCAGTTCGCCGTTTTGCCATTTGAGTTTACCTGTGCGATCGGCCCAGGCCGGATCGCGCGGCGGATTACAATACTTGTCCAGCTCGTCCAGGGAACGCGGCAGGTCGCTGTATTTCTGCAGCTGCGCCTCCAGGACCGCCACCGTGGCCATGGCATCGGCTTCGGCGCCGTGGGCGCCCAGGTGCATTTCGCCGCAATAATAGGTGAGCGCCGCGGAGAGGTCGCGCGGCTCCTTCTTGTGATAAATCCGCTGGGCATCCACAATGCGCCGGTTGTCGGGATTAAACTGAAAGCCGGCGCGCGCAAACTCCTCGGCCAGCATCGGAATATCAAAGCGCACGACGCCGAATCCGCCCAGGTCGCAGTCCGCCAGGATTTCCAGGATGGCGGGGGCCATTTGCCGGAACGGCGGCGCGTGGGCCACGTCGGCATTGGTAATATGGTGGATGGCCGTGGTCTCGGCCGGGATGGGAATTTCCGGGTTCAGGCGGAACGCATGTTGTTCGCGCCGGCCATCCGGGAATAGTTTAATAATCGCAAGGTCAATGATGCGATCCATGCGGGGGTTGATACCCGTGGATTCGATATCCAGCACCGCCAAGGGGCGTTCCAATTTTAAATTAGTCATGTGTTCCTTTTCCCTTTCACAAGTTAGCGACCTGAATTAGGCCGCCAAAGGCGGCAACAATAATCATGGATTCCCGATCGGGTCGGGAATGACAAACAATGTCCATCCATCCTGTCATTCCCGCGAAAGCGGGAATCCAGTCCAAACTTTGAAATTCCTATACATTGAATTAGGCCCCGCAGCAGGGCGACCTTTATCCCGTTCGCGCTGTCATCCTGAGCTCAGCGAAGGATCTCAGCCAGCGAGATTTCTCGCTTCGCTCGGAATGACAACCAATGCCGGATTGAAATTCATTAGCATGTACTATAAACGAGGGCGGCACCACTGTCCAAGCCAATCATTTTCAATCTACACACTTCGCAAATCCACTTCCAATCCACCGTTGACACCTCATACGAAATGTGCAAAATTCTAATCAAAAATATTTAAAACCATGTTATACGTCTGTCCGTCTGTCATTCCCGCGGAAGCGGGAATCCAGTCCGGCTATTCTGGATTCCCATTTTCATGGGAATGACAAGCGCGTGGATGGTCACCCAAGGATTCCAAGCATGAAACCAACCTTAGTCGTCATGGCGGCGGGCGTGGGCAGTCGGTACGGCGGATTGAAACAAATTGAGCCGGTGGGACCCTCCGGGGAAATCATGCTCGACTATTCGGTGTTCGACGCCATCCGCGCCGGATTTGGCAAGGTGGTGTTCATTATCCGGCATGATATTGAGAAGGATTTCAAAGAAGCCATTGGAGCGCACTTTGTCAATCGTATTCCCGTCGAATACGTGTTCCAGGAACTGACCAACCTGCCGGCGGGGTTCAGTCTGCCGCCAGACCGCACCAAGCCCTGGGGCACGGGGCATGCCGTTTTGCGTTGCAAACCCGCCGTCAAGGAGCCTTTCGCCGTCATCAATGCCGACGATTTTTACGGGGCCAAGTCTTATGAGGTGATTGCCCGCTACTTGGAAAAACTGACGCCAACCGACACGGCCTATGCCATGGTAGGCTTCCAGCTGGTGAATACGCTCTCCGACCACGGCTCGGTCACGCGCGGCATCTGCGAGGTGGATGCGCATCACATGCTGAACAGCGTCGTGGAGCGGTTCAAGATCGAGAAAACGGCTGACGGCGCCCGCTACGAAAACGAGCACAGCCAATGGGTCACTCTCCAGGGCCACGAAATCGCTTCCATGAACATGTTCGGGTTCACGCCAACCTTGTTCGGGTACCTCGACGAAAAGTTCCCAACGTTCCTGAAAAAGGCCGCCGGCCACCCCAAGGCCGAGTTCCTGATGCCGGCCATCGCCGACGAACTGATCCATGAACGGAAAATAACCATGCGCGTGCTCGAGACGCCGGAGAAATGGTTTGGCGTCACCTACAAGGAAGACAAGCCTTTTGTGGCCGCCGGGATTCTCCGGTTGATCGAGCAGGGCGTGTACCCGGAAAAGCTGTGGAGCTGAAGATCGGATGCCGGATGCCAGACATCGGAAAGTAGCCAGCCATCATCTTCCTCTCTTCTCAGTTGTCTTTCTGATCAGGGCTGTCGTCCGACGTCTGTCGTCTGGCGTCAGTCTTCTCCGGTCAGCCATCCGGTGTCAGGCGTCTGGCGTCCGATTTATAACGCCCCGTTCCAGCTCACCTTGCTTGCGCAATGCGCGCTTCATTATTTTACCGGCGGCATTTTTGGGCAACTCAGGCAGGAAAATAAATTTACGGGGCACCTCGTGCCGGCCCAGGTTCTCCAGGCAACAAGCCCGGAGCCGGGCGATCATCGTCTTAACTTCGCCGGGGGCAGGGACACCCTCCTTGAGCGCCACATAGGCCACGGGAATCTCGCCGTGCATTTCATGCGGCTCGCCCACAACCGCCGCCTCGCGGACGCCCCCGCACCGGGCCAGCACTTCCTCGATAATGCGCGGGTAAATGTTCATGCCGTTGACAATGATCATATCCTTGCGGCGATCCACGATGCTGAAATAGCCGTCCGCGTCCCGGGTGCCCAGGTCACCCGTGCGGAACCAGTCGTCAAAAAAGGCCTCCTTAGTTTCCGCCGGCAGTTTCCAATAGCCCTTCATCACGTTCGGCCCGCGCACGCAGATTTCCCCGATCGTGCCATCGGGCACGTCCCTACCCTGTTCATCCACAATTTTCATTTCGACATCCGGCACCGGCCGGCCAACCGTACCGCTCTTGGTCTCGCCGCCGATCGGGTTGACGCACGTGACCGGCGAGCACTCGGTCGGTCCATCGCCCTCATAGATTTTCTTGCCAAACCGCGCCTCGAACTCCTGCATGACCGCCACCGGCAAAGCGGCGCCGCCGGAGACACAGAATTTCAGCGTCTCGAAATGGGGCACGACGTCGTCCGGCAGGCGCAGGAGCGCCACATACATGCTGGGCACACCCATAAACAAGGTGATCCGCTCGGCCGCGATCATCTTGGCCACATGGAGCGGGTCAAAGCGCGTGAGGGGCACCATGGTGCTGCCCGACATGAGCGGCAGGAACATGCACGCCATGGCGGCAAAGGCATGAAAGAGCGGCAGGATAACCAGGAAACGCTCCTCCCCCGGCTGAACATGCATGGCCTGCAAGGTGCTTCTGATATTGCTCACCAGGTTACGGTGGGTCAGCATGGCGCCCTTGGGCCGACCCGTTGTTCCCGAGGTGTACAAAATAGCGGCCAGGTCTTCCGCCGGATTGAAAACCACGTGCGGCGTCAGTCCTTCCGTCTCCGCACATTCCGCCCACGGAATGTCCGGCAACGGCGGCGGCGGAGCGGCCGTTGCCGCCGGGGCGCCGATGCAAACACAGAATTCCAGTTCCGGCGTTAACGACCGAAAGGCGGTGACGGCAGGAGCAAAGACGGCATGGTAAAACAAGGCGCGGGCGCCGGCATCGTTGAGAATGAACGCGACTTCCTTCGGATTCAGCAAAAGGTTGATCGGCACGACGACCGCACCGGCTTTCAGGATGCCGAAATAGGCCAGCGGGAACCAGTCGGAATTGATGCAATAAAGACCGATGCGGTCGCCCTTGCGAATGCCCCGCCGGGCCAACGCGGCGGCCACCCGGTCGCTTATCCGGTCCACAGCGGCAAAATCCAGCGCACGGCCTTCAAACACAATGGCCTGCTGGTGGGCAAACCGCTGGACACCGGCCCGGAACATGTCCGGTAACGAACAATCGGCAACCGCCATAATTTCTTTCTTCTCTCTGGATACTTCCCTGCATACGGGAAGGGTTAATTGTTTATGCTAAATTATTTACGAGCAAATTACAGGTTTTGGCTATTTCCCGCCCTGTCATTCCCGCCCCGTGTCAAAGCACGGGGTAAACTCCAGCGGGAATCCAGTCCTACATATTCTGAATCTGTATTCCCATTTTCATGGGAATGACATTCATTCTTATAAAAGTTACTTAAATAACGCTGCCTATGCAACCGTTGAACCGTGAACCGCTGAACCTTGAACCATGCCCTGCATTCATCCATTCGCGCATGTGAACGTGGTCCGGCCGGACCATTGCGCGCCGGGGGCCAACACGGCCGGCGTGCGCATGTGGCCGGTTTCGACACAAACCATGTGTCGGTACTCCTCGTCGCCAAAATCTTTCATGCGCTTCGATTTTTCAACCCACGGGTTCCAGAGCACAATATCGTTCATCCCGCTTTTCACGATGGCAATCGTTCGCTGATTGCCCCGGTCATCCAGCACAACGCGATTGGGCGCGTTGATATAGATCCGGTCGGTCTCCCGGTCAAATGAAACAAGCTCCCGCGTCTCGGCTGCCGGTCCAGGGTGCAGGAAATCATTAAACGCCGTCCCCTGTAAGCCGCGCAGGCTGGTTTGCGTGATATCGGCCACCTGGAAGTAGGTATGCAGGGACGTCTGGAATGGGAACGGCGCAGAGCCCGGATTTTTGACGGTGAACTCGATGGTCAATGCCAACCCAAGCGATATCGTCAGTTGCAGGCAAAACGGGTGCGGCCAGAGCGCGCGCGTTTGGGCATCGTCTTCCAACCGGAGGGTAATCGAAACCGCGTCATCCGCACCGAGGACCGTACGCGCCACCTGCCAGGGGCGGGTACGGACCAAGCCATGCTGGGGAAGCGGGCCGCCGCCAAACTGCGGAAAAATCACCGGGACACCGCCCCGAATGGGGACGCCATCCTGAAAGTGCGACGCACGACTCACGAAAAGAATTTCGCCTTCCCGCGCCGCCCGCCAAGAAGTGACATGCGCGCCATGCAGATAGATCTCGGAGCGCGCGCCGGATGAGTGCTGAAGTTCAACCCGCGTTAACCCGCCCCGGCCTTCCGCGAAGCAAACCCGGCCCGGTATACCAAACTGTTGTTGAAGATGCCCCAGATTCATGATCTGCCACCTGAATCAGGTGTCAAAAATTCACCGACAACAACCGGAACATGGGCCGCCCGGTCAACTCGTCCGACGTCAGGTTGCTGTCCCGGTCCCGGTCCAGCGATTTAAACGAATCGTTCAAGGCGCTCTTCCAGTCCGCCGTATCTGAAAATTCCGGATAGCTGATCCTGCCGTTTCGATCTTTATCCATGGCCTTGAAATGCTTGTCCGCCTCCGGCGACAGGTCCACGGCCTTCCATTCCTCCGGCGAAATCATGCCGTCCTTGTTGGCATCCAGCTTTTCAAAGGTTGATACCTTGGCGTACCCGGCGAACTCGTCCTGGCTCACCCGGTTATCGCAATTGGTATCAGCGCTTTGAAAGGCGGGCAGCGCCGCGGCCGCAAGCGCAACGGCGCCCGTTTGCGCCTGGGCGGCAAAGTTCCACGCCGCAAGACCAAACCCCATCACGATCAGACTGTGTCGAATTATTTGCATGCAACGATCCTCCTGTTAAGAATGCCGCGCCATGACGAAGCAAAAAACACTGCCCTGATTTGCGTTAGTTGATACTACCGCTAAGGAGCAAAAAAGAACAGCGCTTTATTGTATCCCAGGATTGACAATCGGCCGTGCTTGGAGCAAACTTAAGATTTGCAATCGGCGCTTGCAATCCTGCGGACGGGTTGTCCGAACGGCGTAGTCAGGTGCTTTCGATCGGCGGCCATATTAAAAGCTCGTAAACCATAAAACACACATGAAACAAAATCGGAAATCTAACGGCAAATCTTTGCGTTCGTGTCAAAAACTGGCAATGGATGGCGGTCAAAAAGTGCGGTCAAAGCCGTGGCCGGCAAGGAAATTATTGGGCAAAGCGGAAAAAAAAGCCGTTGACGCCTTATTTGACAAGGCCATCGCTTCCGGCAATGCCTTCGGCTACAACGGGCCGGAGGAAGAAAGATATTGCCGGGAGTTCGCGGAATTTATGGGCGGCGGTTACGCGGATGCCGTTAACTCCGGCACCACGGCCGTTTATGTGGCATTGCGCGCGCTGAATCTCGAACCGTTCACGGAAGTTATTGTCAGCCCGATCACCGATCCGGGCGGGATGATGCCGATTGCCCTGCTGAACTGCATCCCCGTTGTGGCCGATACCGCCCCGGGCAGTTTTAACATTGGCCCGGAGCAGGTCGAAAGGATGATTTCGCCCCGGACTAGCGCAATTGTTGTAGCCCATTTACTGGGCGAGCCGGCTGACATGAACGGCATAATGCGGGTTGCCCGGAAGCGCCGCATCCCGGTTGTGGAAGACTGCGCGCAATCACACGGCGCGACCATTGGCGACCGGCTGGTCGGAACATTCGGCGATGTGGCCGCTTTTTCGACGATGTTCGGGAAACATTTTTGCACGGGCGGGCAGGGCGGCATCGTCTATGCCCGCAACGAAAAAACATACCAGCAGGCGCGGCGTGTTTCCGACCGCGGCAAACCGTTTTTTATGCCGGGGGGTTCAACCAATTGCGTTGCCGCGTTGAATTTGAATTTAAACGATCTTTCGGCGGTAATCGGAAGCGTGCAATTGAAAAAACTGCCGGACATTATCCGGCGTCGGCGCGAGATAACACAATGGCTCCGCCACGGGTTGCGCAGTTTGAAAGCCGTTTCGTTTCCCGAAATTGTCAAGGGAGGAAATCCAAGCTACTGGTTTTTGCGGCTCCGGTTTAATCCCGATGCCGTCGCCTTTGACAAAGCCTCCTTCTGCAAGGCGCTGTCCGCGGAAGGGCTGATTGTTACCGCATCATACAATCACATGCCGCATACCGGTGACTGGTTCAAGAACAAGCATGTTTTTGGAACCAGCAAGTTGCCGTGGTCCTCGCCGCTGTACAAGGGAAACGCAAACCGCGAGTTTGCCTGTCCGGCCGCCTTGAAGGCGATCGCCGATCATTTGATATTGACCGTTTATGAGAGTTGGGGGAAACGGGAGGCGGATGATATAGTCAAAATATTCAAGAAGGTAGAGGCGTTCGGCAAATAATTATTGACGGTCATAACCATCCCGACTGACCTGAATGCCGCCCGGCACCGAGTACCAGGACGATCGGTGTGGGAAGAACGCATCTCCCGGATTTCATCAGTGATGGCATGTCGCGGCACAGGCTTTTTTGCCCGATCCGTTACACATCCATTCACCATCCCAAGGTCCCGGACCGCCAGATAAAGCGGCGCGGGGCATTGCGGCGCTTGACAGACGGCAAGGGATGAACAGGGTCCACCCGTGCTCCAGTCCGATATACGAGATAAACTCCGCCAGGGCGGGTTATAAAACGAATCACCCGATCGGCGGTGCGTAAGATCCGCTTGGAGTTGGATTCGTCTTCCACGATCAAGGCGGCATCCTTCCAGGGATTCACCATCCGACACGCATTTCCCGCCCGGCTGCGAATCCGGATATAGCGAGTTGTCCCCTGTTGGCGGCACGCGGTTATTTCAAAAGCGCCTTCGGCCAGTAAATCCTCAAAGTGACAATCCCGCCATGAGGAGGGCAGCGCCGGGAAAACCAGGATATGTCCTTCCACGGATTGCAGGAGCATTTCATTCACGGCTGTGACAAAGCCCGAACAGCCGTCCGTCAACAAGAACGGCTCCGCCGTGTCCCGGATGGGATCGTTGCGCTGCTGGACAAACATGCCGTTGGGCAATAGTTGACAGGATATTCCGCGGTCGTATATCAATTCCAGAGCTTTATCGCCCCGGCCCAAATGAGCGGCCAGGCAGGCATACCAGGTCCAGCCGAACGAATTGTGGTTCTCGATGCGATCATACACGCCCGGCTGCTGGAAGCGGAGATCGAACGTCCGCTCCATGACCTTGAACAAGCGGGCGGAAGGTTTGTGCAAACCCGCCTCCTTGACGGGATAAAGGCAGGTGTACAAGGCCGGATGGCGGATATGAACGACCGTTGCCTGATCGTTGCCCGACATTTCGCGCGCATCCTGTTCGACGGAACGGCGCGTATCCGCCATGATGTCGTTGACAATCGGATACTCCGCTACCTGGGCCAGAACCCGTTTCCATTTCCGGCGTTCATCCGCATCCACGCCCAGAATCATGGACGCCTTAATCGTGATTTTGAGCATGTATCGGAGATAGGCGATATCAATGGCCGGGTCCTTGGCCATCAAGGGGCCCTGTTCCGGGGAAAAGGAGGGGACGATGTGATAGGCGCCGTCTTTGCCCCGGGTGGCATAGTGCGTCAGGAATGTCAACGTGTCTTTCAAAAAAGGATATCCGGTGGTTCTGAGAAATTCCTTGTCGCCCGAGCAGGCATAATGCCACCAGAACAGCTGGGCATACATGGGAGTCGTGCTCATGATGTAACGACACGGATTGGCACACATTTCGGACTGAATATAGGGCGTCATGTAGCAGGGTGCTTTAATCCCGGGCAGGCCGAACAGCGCGCAGGTCTCCCGCTGCATGGCCGGCCGGGCATCCATCAGGGTCTTAAAGTAAGGCGCACCCAGTTCCAGATGATTGGCGGTAAAAATCGGCCAATAGGTCATGGCCAGGTTAATATCGCCCACGTAAGCGCCACCCCACATGGCTTCATCCTTAAACCAATGCCCGTACAATCCCGGGGCCACTGTATCGCGTGAAATACAAGCCAACTGATACAGGTGATAAAACCATAAATTTTCGATCAATTTATCCGGGAGTTCAATAAGCGATTTTTTCCAGAAATCGCGCCACCAGTCCCGGCTGACGGCACGTTTGCGACGGAATCCGTCCCGCACCGCCTTGTCGAGAATAATCTTGGCTTGTGCGACCGGATCATCGCTCTCGCGCGAGGTCACGATCGTCAGAAAAAGATCCAGTTGATCCGGCGCCCGACGGTTGAAAACAGCCCTGAGCCTGTTGCGTTCGCGCGTCATCCGGATAATGGACGCATCGACTGCCAGCGCCAGGACATAGCGAAATCCATCGGCAAAACGGTAATCGATCCATAAGGTCGACGCGTCATGATTAAACGCCCTTTTGCCCAATCCCGGTTCTTCGGCCCGCGCCAGTTCAATCATTTTGCCGGCCAGGTGCGAATCGCGGATACGCAGGCACAGGACATTGGAATCCATGTCGTAGAAGGTGTTAATGCTGGTCTTTGAGGAGGATGTAGCAAACGCGGTAGTCAATTGGCCGGCGCCCAATGACAGCCGCTGGCAGTAATGGGTAAGGTCAGCCGGCTTGCCGGTCGCCTGATCATAAAGCCGGAAACTTCCACCCGGCTTCGGCAATGACTCTCCGGCCCCTTTTTCCTGCTCGAGCGCCAGCAAACGATTCCAATCGCCCTGTTTCAACAAACCCAGTATACGCCGATGAGGCGACAAGGTGCTTTTTGAAGGTCGGCAGGTCCAGATATCCAGCTTGTTCAGCAGGATTTCAAAATGCCCGGGGAAATAAACCATGCCTCCCATGCGACCATTGCCCATGGGCGCGCCCAACCACCAATGCCGCGGCGGCTGGTTCATGACCACATCATGCTGGCGTAAATACCGATCCCTGCGCGACGCCATCATGGATTTTTGCCTCCCTAGTCCTTTTTAATCATCAACGGCTCCGGGTATTCCGCCTTCAGGGTCAACGCGTCAACCAGTATGGCACTGCCGGTTTTCGCCTCCATGCACAGCAGCATTGATTCAAGCCGGGGCGCCGCATCCGCCGGGATCGCCAGGATCACGTCGCGGGATATCCACGACTCCGTATCCACGGTCATGTCCTCCGATTTGGCGGACACCCGATAGCGGCGTTCAGCGTCATAACAGGCGCCGCTGACCCGCAGAATCCCCTTGCCTTTCACCCAAAAACGGAGACTTATCCTGGCGCCGTTGCATATCGGGATACGCCGGTTGCAGATCACATCAAAATATTTACCTTCCGCCTGGCCCGCGAGCCGCAAAGCATAGCGGCCCTGATGTGCGGCTTTCTCCGACACCAACTGCCCGTCGCCCTTGCGGTTATTATAATTCCAGTCCGGGAAACTCACCCTGCCCTGGGCATTACGCGGACTCACGGCTTCAAAGTCATCCGCCCATTCGTATGTTGACCGTAGTTGCCCCGCAATCCGGGTCAGCGCCGGGCAATCGCCCCATATCTCAAGCTCGGCCAGGGTCAGGATGCTTTGCGGCAATGTCCGGGCCGGAATCGTTATCTTGACCGCCTTGGCCAACTGTTTCCCGGGGTTCACATCCAACACCAGCTCTTTCACTTCCACCGCCCGGCTCGGGCGCGGCTGTTTCAATGCGCCGATGGCCTCCCACGTCCGGCCATTGCTGCTGATCGTTACCTCAAGGCCGTTCAGCTCGCCGTTGTAATACAGCTTCAATTGTTCCGGTACCACCGCCCTGGCAAACGTGAACACAATCTCGATTGGCGCCGGATTCGTAAATATCTCGATCCACGCCTCCGGATATCCTGGACTCTTCAGGCCACAGGCATCCAATGTTTTCGGATACGTCGTGGCTTTCAGCCGGTCGGTCAGCCGGCCATCCCCCACCACCACCGGCATCCCGGCTTCGCCTTTGCCCACCCGGATCGTATAGACCCCTTCCAGCGGCAGGTTGAACCGCGCATCGCCCGCGTAAAAATGGTATTGCTGCCAGAACCCGAAATTGCCCGTCAAACAGTAGTTCGTCGGACTCGCCTGCACCGCCGGCGCAATGCCGGACGGCATCGGCAGTTTAAACCGCCAGATGTCATTCCCCACGGAACAGCCCAATTGCCGGTGCCAGTCCGTCCAGAACCGTGTCCAGTCCGGATGTGTCAGCGTGGCCTCGTTGATCGGCAGATACGCGAAGAAGAACGCCTTGCCCCGCCCGATTGTCTTTTCGACCAGCGCGGGTTTCCCGTTATCGAATGTCGCCACCACCCGTGTCTGCCCATCCGTCCCCTGCAGTTCGTTGAGATCCGTCTCCAACACCGGCAGACTCCGCGCCTCAGCGCCCAACTGCGTGAAGGTCGCCGTGCGGGCCGTGATCTTGCCGCTTAAGCTAACCCCAAACAATTCCTTGCGACCTTCTTCCAGAGAGTTGCCCATCAGGTCGAACGCCAGCGCGTCGGGATCCAGGCACACCAATGTCCCGCCCTGCTCTACATACCGGACCAGGCGCTTGACGAGCTCCGGCTCGCTGTATTTCAGGTCCGGCACATAGACCACCCGATAATCCTCCAGCTTGTCCTTGCCATCTTTCAGGGTGTTGTCGGAGACAAACTTGAACCAGCCCCGCGCTTCCACGCCCAGGTGCGTGAACAAATCATCATACCGGTCCAACCAGGCCCAGTGCGGATAACGTTGATCCTGGTAATACACGGAGCTGTTTTCCGAAAAATAGATCGCCGAATCCGCCTTCGGAAATTTCAGGGGCGGCAAGTCGTGAATCTGTTTCGTCAACGCCAGCATCATCTGCCAGGCCGTGGGATATCCGATCAGGCAACTCTGCGCCGTGGGAATCGGATCCACTCCCCCTCCCCATGACGCCGGATAGGCGTTAATCCCGGTGGCGCCGCCGCGGACCAGCTGGCTATACAACTCCACGATTTCTTCCGGATTGCAGGCGCCGTCGTATAAACCGTCAATGGCTTCGTGCGGACAGGGCAATACGTAATCCAGTCCGCTCAGGTCCTTGACTAATTTAACCCGGCACATCCATCTCTGTTTACGCGTGAAAAACGGGGAGGTCAGTTGCAGTCCGGCGACATCCGCATAGTCCGAAAACGATGCCACATCCTCACCTAAACCCGCCATGCAGTCTTCGGACAAAACCGGCATATCCGGGGCTACGGCTTTAATCCGGGCTTTGAACTCGCGATTGACCGGACGCAGACGGCCCTGGATCCATCGAATCAACGCCCCGTGGCCGAAGTGATGGGCCGGATCTTTCTCATCCAGCGCTTGCGGAATCCCATACCGGCCGCCCCCGAAGGTCGCCTTAACGTCGTCCGCCACCGACTTCAGAAACGCGTTGGTCTCGAACCCAGCACCCTCGGCCTTGAACAACTCCATCAATTTCAAGTAATTCTGCATATACTGTTCGTCGCCGACAAACACGGCCCACAGGTTAGATCCGTAGCGCCGGACCACCATCTCAGAGGAATCCACGAACGCGCGCGCGTTCACCGGATCGAATGTGAATCCGAACCCTGTTTTGATGTTCGGCCCCGGCTTGCCCTCCGGGGTCACACCGGTAACCGTATAGGGCGCGTACAGTATCAATGTGGACCAGCCGTTCGACTGGACATCGCCCGCCATTTGGCGCAGGTTGCCGTCCCCCGGATCCGCGCTTTTCCATACGGAGGGGACCGTTTTCAGGTCCGCCAAATTAGCGCCTGTCAGGAAATGGTATCCGGCATTCTTGACGTCCCGATGAACGTCGTCGAGCGAATACGCCACGCCGTAGGTTCTCACCTTATGGAAAATATTATGCGCCGGCCAGGTCATCCAGATGGGTTGATTCCACATCTCGGATCCCGTCAGGCGTGGATCCTTTGTTTTCGAACGATCCAACAGCGGCTCGAACAACGGATCCGGCGTCCGATAGACCCGGTTGAACGGATGGACCACGGCGACATCATAAGTGACCGCATACAACGCCTGGGTCGTCTCTTCATCCCACACGGCAAACCGCACCTGCTCGCCTTCCTTCCCCAGTACCGGATAATATAAACCGACCCAGTGGCGGGGTTCAAGGATGGTCGCGCGTTGAGACGTCGTCGCGGCCACCGCATTGGAAACCAGGTTTACCACTTCAAAGCGCAGTCGTTGACTGCGGCCCGACGCATTATCCACCTGGAACTCCGCGCGGTTCTCACCGGTCATGAGTCCGCCCAAGCTCAATGCGCCCCGGCTCAGCGACACCACCCGGTCGCGCGCCATTCCACCGGGAGGCGCAAATACCAGGTTGAGGAACTTGGATGCAGACGCGTCACCGGCTGGCGCTGTCAGGAGCTTGGTGGATCCCTGGTACGGGTGCATCCGTTCCACATTCAGACGGCATAACTCGCCGGCCAGGCCACTGCGCCCCAACTCGGCCAGCGGCAGGCGCATTTCCAGGCACCAGGCATTGCTTGTCGTGCCGGCGGCCGTCGCGAAGCGCGGATACCACCCGTCGCGAATGAGTTCGCGGCCGAACCGCAGCCCCCTGAAGATGCCCTTGCTGTTGACAATGATCAGTTGATAGGGCGCCGCATCGCTGGCCAACCCGTCAAAATATATTTCCAGCCGGTCATCCTTCAAGTCATGGCATCCGTTCGCCGGCGCCCGCGCGGTCAACGCGGCCATGTTTTCCTTGTAGCACGTCCAGCCCAGGTAGAGATTGGTTTCGTCGTAGGTAATTCGCAGGATCGTGTTCTCGGATACGGCCAGGGGAAAATCGTCCCGGTTCCAGCGGAAACCGGTAAAGGTCAGGGCGTCCTGCCAGGCCGGCTCATCCAGCCGTCCGTCCAGCACGATAGCCTGCTGTCGGCACGGCACTTCAAACCAGCGGCCATCGCCGACCAGGGGTTCATTCGTGACTGCCGCACCGGCTAAAAAACTCGCGGTAACCCATAAGGATAAAAAAAGACCGGTTACTTTCCCACAGCGTGCCTGAAGTTTCATGCAATACATCTCCTGGAGTTGGCTTTCATTTCAAGAGGTGGACCTCTTCCGCATCCCGTCGCTCCGCCGCCTTCATTCCTTTCTCCCAAAACCAGTAAAACATTCCTGGAAACGTGCAGACCACATGGGGCATCCCGGCCCGATCCAAGGCATGGATCACCAGTTTTTCGACACATCCGCCCCGCAGGGCGCGCAGATCGTCAGCCGCCTCATAGCAGGCCTCCTGAACCGTGGCGCCTTTTTTCATGTAGAGCACAACCGCGCGCGCCGTTCCCGCACGTATTGACATTTCACCCGTAAAAGTGCACATGGCGCCGCCAAACCGGTCATCAACATACAGTCCGGCGCCGATCACCGGCGAATCGCCCAGCCGGCCCGGATATTTATACGACCACCCGGACGTGCTGGTGCCGCCCGCCATTTTACCTTCGGCTGAGCGGACCAGCCAGGTAGTCGTATCTTTGGGCGTCTCCGGGGCCATCGCGGTAAAAGCCAACGGCGCCAACGGAACATTCGGCCATTTTGCCCGTTGGGCAGCGGGCACATTCCGGTTCACCCACTCGTTATAGTCCTTCTCGGACTGCGCATACAAATAGTTGCCCTTGGTTTCACCGATCTCGGCGGCAAAGCGCTCGGCCCCTTCGCCCACCAGGAACACGTGGGGAGTCCGTTCCATAACCTGCCGTGCCACGGAAATGACATGAAGATAGTTCTTCAACGCCCCCACCGCGCCCGCGCGCAGGGTCGTGCCGCACATGATGGCCGCGTCGCATTCCATTTCGCCCAGCATATTCGGCCAGCCGCCGTAGCCCACGCTACGAACCCGCGGATCGGCTTCCACAACCCGGATGGCGCTTTCCACCACATCCAACAGCGGCTGTCCACTCGAAAGCGCCTCGATGCCCCGAGGCATTCCCACCCATCCCTCGTTGTTCGTCATAATGCATGCGCTCATCAGGAAAACCTCCCTTTGTTGAATTAAGCCCCGAGGAACGGGGCGACTTTTACTTCACGCAACCTTTTAATTGAGTATATTACCGCTATGGAATTTGTCAGCGGTCAAATC
>Ga0247841_10003707_pt1 | contig 27642 bp, 16 predicted proteins | sample LaCruzMarch2015__2_FD_192410 | JGI IMG/M metagenome (GOLD analysis project Ga0247841, IMG submission 192410) | Freshwater microbial communities from meromictic Lake La Cruz, Castile-La Mancha, Spain - LaCruzMarch2015_18m | ecosystem: Environmental > Aquatic > Freshwater > Lake | place: Spain... | reverse complement strand
CTTAAAACACCGAACGAACTGGGCTTGTATGATATGAGCGGCAATGTTTGGGAGTGGTGTTCCGATGGGTACAGTGCCACCTATTATTCTATCAGCCCTAAGGTGAACCCAACAGGCCCGCTAATGAGCACTGAACGTGTTTTGCGGGGAGGAAGCTGGTTTCAGGACTCGTTCGGACTTAATGTCACTGACAGGAAATCGCTCGATCCGGAATGGCGGTTGGGGTTTGTCGGATTTAGGTTGTGTAGGTAAAAATATCATGAAATGTAGAGGAATAATAGGGGGGATGAATACCAAAAATTGCTATATTCAAAATATGACAGAAGGCACCTATGATTAGAACCTTGTTTTTGTTGCTGTTGATAATGGCAATTACAAACGGCAATTCCCAAAACTACCAGATCGGTTTTGAAGGGACTGGGGCAACAACCTTTGTGGATAGTGTTGTGGTTCAGAATCTTATGCAGGAGACATCTGCAAAATTGTACGCTGGGGATGTCCTTCAATTAGAAATACTTACAGCAATCGAAAAATTTGAGGGAAACGATGAATTCCTGCAGGTTTATCCCAACCCGATGGAAGATCATGCGGAGTTATCCTTTTTTGCCGACCGGGCCGGTATTGCCGAGGTGATAGTTTACGATATAAATGGCAAAAAGGTTTTACAACATAAAAGCTGGTTTTCCCAGGGAATCCGCAAATACCGGCTTTCAGGTCTGAAAGAAGGTGTCTATATTATCAATGTCAGCGCAGGAAACAGGTCTTCCACAAAAAAAATAATCAGCCAAAGTACAGTTGAAGGCTTGGCAGGAATTGCTTATACAGGTACCGAAAATGCTGAGGAACCTATCAACAAATTTAAAAATACGCTTTCCACAATCACCATGCCTTACACCCCTGGCGATCGCTTGCTTTATAAGGGCTTTTCGGGAAACTGCAGCACAATTATTCCGGATATCCCTACAGCAAGTAAAACCATCACCTTCTCATTTGTGGCCTGTACCGATTCGGATAGCAATAATTACTCGACCGTGCAAATCGGCGATCAGGTCTGGATGGCCGAAAACCTGAAAACGACCTCTTTCAACGATGGCCAACCCATCCCAAATGTTGTTGGCAACTTTGCCTTGGGCCACCTTACCTCCCCTGCTTATTGCTGGGGCAACAACGATCCTGCCAATAAGGACGAATATGGAGGTTTATACAATTGGTTTGCAGTGAATTCGGGCAAACTCGCCCCAACAGGTTGGCATGTCCCGACTGAAACTGAATTCAGGACGCTTGCTGATTATCTGGGAGGAGTAAGCATTGCTGGAGGGAAGATGAAAAGCACGACCAAATGGCAATTTAACGTAGGGGCTACCAACGAAAGTGGTTTTTCCGGAAATCCGGTTGATTACAGAAATTATGACGGTGTAATTTTCTGGAATCCGGGAGGGATGGCTTCCTATTGGTCATCAACCGATTGCACTGCCACAAATGCGATTGGCACCCGTCTTTCCAACGACAGGGTGGTGTTTGACATCTGGGATGGAGGTGTGGATAAAAAATATGGTTATTCAATTCGTTGCATAAAAGACTGATTATGAAAACAAACCTAACTTTTACAGTATTTATCCTCGGGCTTTGCGTTTTTGCAAATGCACAAATTATCAATGTCCAGATCGGCGGAATGTATGGCGAATGGCCAAATGAGCCATCCATCAGCATGAATCCTTCAAATCCTGATGAAATTATTATTGGTGCCAACGGAAATAACTATTATAGTTCAGCTGATGGAGGGCTAACCTGGCAACATGGAACAATCACTTCAAGTTACGGAGTTAATGGCGACCCTGTAATTCTGGCCGATAACAGCGGCAACTTCTATTATTTCCACCTGGTTCCGGATTTGAGCAAAGTGGTTTGCCAGAAAAAACCGGGATTTGAGGCGCCCTGGTCAAATGGAAGCTATACTGCTGTTTACAATAATTACGATATTGATAAGGAATGGGCAACTTGCGATCCGGTAACCGGGAATTTATACACAAGCTGGAGCAGGTTCAATACCTGGGGAAGTTCCAATCCCAACGATTCGACAGATATTTTCCTGGCAAAATCCACTGACGGGGGACTTACCTGGGGCAGCCAGAAACTTATCAGCAATATCGGAGGTAATGCAACCGGCGGGTTTTACAGTGTGCATGGTTCCTATCCTGCCACAGGGCCAAATGGGGAAGTATATGTTGCATGGTGGAGCCCTGCCGGAATCATGTTCGACAGATCCCTTGACGAGGGCGAAACATGGTTGGATACGGATATCAATATTACAAACTTTCCGATTGCCTGGATCACCTCTATTCCCGGCATCCAGACAGGCGTAAGCTTTCCGATGATTGCCTGCGACCGGAGCAACGGGCTAAACAAAGGAACCATTTACATAAACTGGACTGATAAAACGAGCGGTTCGACCAATGCCAATATCTGGATGGCCAAATCAACCGACGGAGGAAATACCTGGTCGGAGCCAAAGCAGGTAAATGATGACCTTTCGGGCAAGCATCAATTCTTTAATTATTTAACCATGGACCAGATAACCGGAAAGATATATGTCATTTTCTATGATCGCAGGAATTACAGCAATTCAAATACCGATGTTTACCTTGCTGTTTCAGGCGATGGAGGTGACACTTTCTCCAATTATAAAATCAGCGAAACGCCATTCATCCCTTTCTCCACCGTATTTTTCGGGCATTACATTGGTGTTGCAGCTCACAATGACAAGGTTTTTGCCACCTGGATGCGCATGGACGATGGCAACCTCAGCCTTTGGGGTGCTACCATCAACCCGCTTTTTCTGGGTGTGGAAAAAGAAACAGCCATCCCAGTTGCTTTGGAACAGAATGCCCCTAATCCATTTCAGGAACATACCCTATTTTCATTTAAACTAACTGAACCATCGAAGGTTACCCTAAAGGTGGTTGATTTATTCGGCAAAGAAATTGCTACCCTGATCGACCAGGAAATAATGGCTTCCGGAAAACACGTAATCAGGTTTTCACCGGAAAAATACAACCTGTCTTCAGGTGTGTACCATTATTCGCTGGTAACAAGTAATGGGACAGTTACAAAGAAGATGATTTATTCAAAATAAGTTATGAAAAAATGAAAAAACTGATTTTCATCTCCCTTGCATTGCTTGTTGCTTTCACCGATTGTAAAAAAGACAGCAGTGTTGTTACGAATGATTACAAATACACTCCACCGGCAAAATACAGCGACGGTATCGAAGCCTCCACGCTGGCCAGCGAAGGGATAGATGAAGACCTGATCGCCGGAATGATGGATGAAATAAATTCCCGTTCAGGGCATGCGATTCATAATATCCTGATTTTAAGAAACGACAGGCTGGTTTTTGAAGAGTATTTTGAAGGTTACAAACTGGATTGGGAATCGCCGGACCTCAAAGGTGAAATCATGCAATATTCCAGGGAAACCGATCATTTCATGGCATCTGTTACCAAAAGTGTTACTTCGGTAATTGCCGGTGTTGCCATCCAATTGGGCTACCTGACAGACCTGAATAAAAAAATAGTTGATTATTTCCCTGAATACTCTGGGATAATGACCGGCGGGAAGGCAGATATTACCATCGAAAATCTACTTACCATGCGCAGCGGTTTGGCTTTCGACGAGAGTACATACTTGTATAACGATCCCCGAAGCGATACCTATAAAATGATCCATAGCGATGACCCTATTGCGTATGTGTTTTCAAAACCCATGACAACAACCCCCGGCACACACTTCTTTTATAACACGGGCACAACCAATGTATTGGCAGCTATTATTGAAAAAGAATCGGGCATGGGTTTTCTGGATTTTTCCAATACGTACCTGTTCGATCCTTTGCAGACTGAGGGCGGGTTATGGTTAACCATGGGAAATGGGCTTCCGATGGCTTCGGGTGGCATATATTTGAGGGCAAGGGAACTTGCCAAAATCGGGTTGCTTTTTTTGAACCATGGCCAATGGGAAGGCAAACAGATTATTTCAGATGATTGGATTAGCATATCTCAATATCCACACGTTGCTGCAACCAATTACATTCCAAATACTTCCTATGGATACCAGTGGTGGATCAAAAATTACACAATTAAGGGAACATCCCACAGATGCTTTTTCGGGGCAGGCTGGGGCGAGCAATATTTGTTCATCATCCCCGATTTCAATATGATTGTCGAATTCAATAGCGGTTATTACACAGGCACGAACAACATTTCGCCTTTTGATTTGATGGAAAACTACATACTGAGAGCAATCCACTAACCCCAGCCTTCAGGCTGGGGCTTGACCAACATACCTAACTTTCAGAATACCAAAACAATAGAAAAATGAAAAAAACTCAAATTCTCCTTTTTGCTGCAACAATATTATCAGTATTAACAGGTTTTGGCCAGAATCCTCCATCCGACACAACGACTGCTGAATACAGGATTATTTCTGCCGTTCAACATGGGGATTTAGCTGCCTTTGTCAACCTGGTGAAAAGCAATCCATTATTAATCAATGCCTTGGAACCCGGAAGAGGTGAAACATTGTTACAGGTTGCTGTAAGAAATGATCATCCGGCAATGGCAAAACTATTGTTAGAAAAAGGCCTTGATGTGAACGCCAGAAACCGGGTAGGGAACACGGCTTTGCACCTGTCAGGTTTTACCGGAACCTATTCTTTAGTGGAAATTCTGATGAAGGCTGGTGCTGATTATACAATCAGGAACACCCGAGGCCGGACTGCGATCGAATATGTCCCTTTCGGGAAGAACCCTGAAATCTACCGGTTGTTTCTTGAAAAAGACAAGGATATCCTTTTGTACAAGTCGGTTGACGGGGCAACCCTGCTGCACTGGTCAGCCAATGCTGGTGACACCGCTGGATTTACATACTTGCTTGGCAAAGGACTCGTTATGCTTGCTGAGGACAATAATGGTTCCAACCCGGTGCACTGGGCTTATTCGGGCGGGGATAAGGTAATGCTCGGATACTTGAAGGATAAAAGATTAGATTACAACAATGTATCCTCTCAAGGGTATTCCCCCATTACTGTGGCTATCATGTACAAGTCGCAAAGCACCCTGGATTTCTTGTTGGAGAATGGCATGGACATTAACCAGAAATTTCCTCCTGACAACAATACCTTATTCATAGAAGCCTGTGACCAAAATGCTTTAGATATTGCCAGAACCCTGGCCGAACGCGGAGCCGAAATTGATGCAGCGGATAATCAGGGTTTTACAGCGTTGTGCTGGTCAGTACTCAATCATAATCAGGAATTTGCGGCATACCTTCTCCAAAAAGGCGCTGATGTTAATCACAAGGTTTCCGGCGGTCGAACTCCGTTGCTGATGGCTGTCGGGCGGGATAGTCTACCGATGGTAAAACTTCTTTGCGGAAATGGAGCCGATGTAAAAACTGTGGATTCGCTGGGATTTTCAGCCCTTCATACCGCTGCCATCAATGGAAATGCAGAAATAGCCGGATTTTTACTTTCAAAAGGTGCTCCCGCTGACAATAAAGACCATTTCGGGTTGACACCTTTGCATTATGCCGCAATCTATGGTCGTTCGGCTATTGGAAAACTATTGATTAAAAACGGGGCTGATCCTGATACCAGGGATAAACAGCAACATAATCCTTTCTATTATAGCTCTTTATATGGAAACGATTGCATGAACCGGTTACTGCAACCGTCCGGATTAAAAAAATCGGAATCCAGTATCAACAGGAATTTTCTTGCAAGCAACCTTAAAAATGGGGAATCCTTTATCCATTACCTGAACCACAGCGGATATGCAATTGAAACAGCGGAGCACTTCCTGGTTTTTGATTATTTTCATTACCTGTCCCCGTCTGATGAGCCTTCGTTACAAAATGGAAGGATCAACCCCGCTGATCTGAAAGGCAAAAAGATCATTGTTTTTGTCAGCCACGAACACAGCGATCACTACGATATGACCATCTGGAAATGGAAAACTATCAACCCGGATATCGCTTATGTGATGGGGTTTCAGCCTGAAGTACCCTGCAATTATGAATACCTGGAACCCCGGAAATCGAAAAATATTGATGGGGTTCAGATTTTTGCCATCAAATCAACAGACAAAGGTGTTGGATTTTTGGTAGAAGCTGATGGCATAGTGGTGTATCACCCAGGTGACCATGTAAACAAATCGCGTGTAGTCGCTGAGGATTTTAAAGAGGAAATAGATTATCTCGCAGGTTTAGAAAAGAAGATTGACATTGCACTTTTTCCGGTAGCCGGTTGTGGCTTCCCTGACCTAGCGGCAGTTAAGGCCGGAAACTTATATAGCATCGAAAAACTGCGGCCGGAAGTTTGCATCTCCATGCATGCCGGTATAGAGGAATGTAAAGCATTTTCGGATGAAATCAATGAAAAATATCCGGGTAAGAAGGCATACTTTGGCAGTTATCCGGGCGACACTTTTCATTATGCCAGGAAGTGATTCCTGATTTGTCAAATCCTTGCGTTTCAACCTAGTTCAAAGAGTGTTTTAATTCTGACCAATGAACATTTTAACGCTACTGAAGAGCATGAATTACAAATAATTCCTTCCGTAAATACACGAACCATGAACTAATTCTCATGAATACTATTTGTGTTTGGTACATGCTCATTCATAGATTTTCCAGCCTCCTAACGACTTATGTGAAAGGCGGATAATAACGTTGTTGATAAAAATCAATAAATTTTTTAAGTCTCGTATAAACCGTTTCCTATTTTTGAATCCTAAATCAACAGAAAATGGATTTTGCAAAAATAGAACAGGTATATAAAAAAGTTTCATATACCCGAAAGCCCGACACCCTTACCCTCGAAGAATGGCAGTATGCCCTGCGCAGGCAATTCGCTTCGACACACCCTTTCAAGATCAGGAAAGCCGGCAGGGGAATTGTCTTTGGTGATTATCTGGTTGCCAATCCCGAAACCGGGAACAATTATAAAGTGGCCCTTCGAAGTGCCGATAACAGTTATAACTTCTGTGAATGCAACGATTTTAAGACCAACGGATTAGGGACATGCAAACACATTGAGGCGGTATTTTTTCAAATTCATCAGCAGCAAAAAATCCACTTGCTGACAAATAATAACACCTTACCTTATTCATCGGTATATCTGGATTATCGGAACGAGCGTAAGGTTACCCTGCGCATTGGTACCGAAGATCGTGCAGATTATCAACAGCTTGCATCTGAGTATTTCGACAGGAACCTTTGTTTAAAAGAATCCTCGGTAGCAAAATTCGATGTTTTCCTCTCGGTAGCCGAAGCTATAAATCAATCGTTCCGTTGCTATCCCGATGTGCTTGCATTTGTATTAGAACAACGTGAAACCCAAAAACGGGCAACTCTGATTGATGAAAAATACAAAACAGGTGATTATCAGGCTATCGAAACATTGGTAAAAGCCAAATTGTTCCCTTACCAAAAAGAAGGTATTTATTTTGCAGCCCGCAAAGGACGCTGCATCATTGCCGATGACATGGGCCTTGGCAAAACGCTGCAGGCCATTGCCGCTGCCGAATTGCTTCGCAACGAGGGTTTTATTGCTTCAGTGGTGATTATTTGCCCTACTTCGCTTAAATACCAATGGAAAACTGAAATTGAAAAATTTACCCAACAATCGGCTTTCGTTGTTGAGGGAAGTCCGCTCAAGCGGCAAGAACAATATCAGGATGGCTCCTTTTATAAAATAGTGTCGTACCATACTGCTGTCAACGACATCAAGTATATCCATGCTGCCTTTCCAGATCTGGTGATTCTGGACGAAGCACAACGTATAAAGAATTTCAAGGCAAAAATTTCGCGGACCATCAAAAAGATTCAATCCCCGCTTGCTTTTGTGCTTACCGGTACACCCCTCGAAAATAAGCTGGAAGAATTGTATTCGATAGTGCAATTTATTGATCCTTTTGTACTTGGGCCATTTTATAAGTTCCTTGAAGATCACCGCCTTACGGACGAGCGAGGCAAAATTACAGGTTATACTGAACTTCATCGCATTGGCGAAAAGCTTGCGGATACAATGATCCGCCGCTGCAAGAAAGACGTGTTGCTCCAACTGCCTGAGCGGATGGATAAAGTGCTTCTGGTACCTATGACACAGGCGCAGAGCGATATCCACGAAGAATACAAGTATAGCGTTTCTCTATTGGTGCATAAATGGCAAAAACAGGGTTTCCTGAACGAGAAAGACCGGCAGCGCCTGATGATTTTTCTGAACATGATGAGGATGGTTTGCGACAGCACATACATCCTCGACCAGAAAACGCGCCACGATACCAAAATTGAGGAGTTGATGAATATCCTCGATGAAGTTTTTGCTGAAGGTGATGAGAAAGTGGTTGTTTTCAGCCAGTGGGAACGGATGACGCGTATTGTTGCCAATGAATTGGACGAACGGGGTATTGGGTATGAATATTTGCACGGTGGTGTTCCAGGTTCGGAACGCGGAAAATTATATGATGGTTTTAACAACAACCCTGAATGCCGCGTTTTCCTTTCGACAGATGCCGGAGGGGTTGGGCTTAACCTTCAGGCTGGATCGTTGCTAATAAACCTCGACATTCCCTGGAACCCGGCGGTGCTTGAGCAACGCATCGGGCGCATTTACCGGCTTGGCCAGAAAAGGAATGTCTCCATTATCAATATGGTCTCCGCAGGGACCATCGAACATCGCATGTTGGGTGTGCTCAATTTTAAAAAAGGGCTTGCCAGCGGTATCCTTGATCAGGGTGAAAGTACCATTTTCCTGCCTGCCGGCCAGTTCAAATCGTTCATGTCGTCAGTTGAAAAAATGATTGGCGAACCACAATCGCAACCTGTTCATGCAGAAGCAGACTCCCAAGATGAATTGGCAGAAGTGGCTGCAATCAATCCCGATGAGACGCCAAAAGATGAGGTAACAGCTGAGGCTTCGCCTTCCCGAAAGGAAACTCCTGAGGTGCCCGAAGAACCCAAAGCCACTTTTGCAGGCGATGACGATGTAATACCTGTCCAGACACCTGTGGCAGCCTCCTCCTCGAACGAAACCCAACCTGAGCAATTATTACAGATGGGGCTTTCGTTCCTTGGAAGTTTAGGCAAAACACTTTCCAGCCCCGAAGCCACCCAGCGCCTGATACAATCCGTTGTGCAAAAAGATGAAAAAGATGGAAGAACCTATCTGAAAATACCCGTTGAAAGCGAAAAAGTGGTTGAAAATGTAATCTCTCTTTTTGCCGGTTTGATGAATAGTTTGAAGAAATAACCGGCTTTCCACATATTTTGCAGCCTGTTCCGTCAGGAATAGGAAAAAAGGAGAGACACAACACTTCTATGTACATGCCCGCAAAATCGTTTTTTTTATGCATCTAACTGATGCAAAATGATTTCTGCAATTAATCACCACTCTTCTGCCCTTTGACTTCTGCCTTCAAAGCCAATAATTTGTCGCATGAAAATAGTGGTGGAACCAAATCAAGAAGAAAATTGTCAAGTAACTGAAGGAAGCGGGTTGAATGGTCAAATGTAAAACTACCGGGTTTTGAATAATAAATGTCTGCTACACGTTCCTCTTGATGGCAGGAAAAAGGTATCGCGGGAATTCCAAATTGTGCTTACCTTTGTTGAAAGTCGCACTGAATGAACTTTTTTGATAAACTCATAATCCACAAAACGGGATATTCATGGTTGCTGATTGTCGGGATAACCTTGGCGATCTATTCAGGAACATTGTCATACAAAATGTTGTACAATTTTGACGATGATGCATATATAAAAGATTACCACATCAGCCAACTTAGCAGCGAAAATGTAAAAGCGTATTTTTCAGGTTATTACTTAGGAATGTACCAGCCGCTGCCGGTCTTAAGTTTCGCGTTGGTCAATCATTTTTTTCCTGATTCGATGCCTGCACAAAGGGCTACCAACATCCTGCTTCATTGCCTGAATGCGCTGCTGGTACTCCTGCTTATCAGGAAAATTACCGGAATTCCCATGGTAGGCTGGCTTGCCGCATTGATTTTTGCCGTGCATCCCATGCATGTCGAGTCGGTTTCGTGGCTGTCGACCCGGAGCAACCTGATGTATTCCTTTTTCTATTTACTCTCATTACTGTTTTATGCTAATTGGCAGACAGATAAAGGGATACGCAATTGGTCCATCATGTTCGCATTTTTTGCGTTGGCGTTGTTTTCAAAAGTTAGCGCAGCCAGCCTGCCCTTTGTGATCGTGTTGCTCGATTGGTACAAAGGCAAAAGAATCAAACAACAGGCAGTGTTTTCCTACCTGCCGCTTTTTTTGCTTTCGCTGATTTTTATACGTATCGGCATCACGGCTTCTGGTGCATTCGGCCACATCACCGAACTTGGGCACAGTTATTCGTTGACTGATAAAGGATTTCTTATCCTCCAGGCACTTTGGCTATATGCTTCCAAAGCTTTCATCCCTATAAATCAATCCGTTATCTACTTGTTTCCCTGGCATGAAGCCGGTCACTTACCTGTTTCATATTATGTTTCCGGGATTATCATGCTCGCAACGGTTATATTATTGTGCTTTTTAGGGTTCCGGGAAGTACAGAAATTGAACAGAAAGACCATCTTGTTCGGACTGTTCTTCTTTTTAATTACCATCAGCATGGTTTTACCATTGAAATGGTCGCGTACGATACTTTTAGCCGAACGCTATACTTATATACCTTACATTGGATTAACCGTCGGGGTTCTGTTGATCTTGAATGCTGTTTATCAAAAATCTGGGCAAAAAGCGCGATACGGTATGGTTGCCTTAGCTATGCTTTATTGCAGTTTTTTTATCGTGAGATCCTATGCCCGTAACAAAGTCTGGGAAAACCCCATAACCTTGTTTTCAGATGTGATTAACAAAAACAGGTCGGGAGCCGAAGTTTCGATGGGATACTTTAACCGTGGAAACGAATACCTCAGGCTTGAAAAAATGGATGATGCGATTGGCGATTATTCAAATGCCGTCCGAATTTTTCCAACGTATTCCGAAGCTTTTTATAACCGCGGACTGGCGCATTATTACAAAGGTGAGTTGCATGAAGCTATAAGCGATTTTTCATCCACGATCCGGTATCAGGCAAAGCGTTTTGATGCCTTTGTTAACCGTGGGGTCGCTTATAGGGCTATCGGGGAATATAACCTTGCCCTGGCCGATTTTAACCATGTTATTTCTGAGCAGCCAGCCGGAAACGCTTATCTCAACAGGGGAGTTTTATTTTATTTTAACCTGGGAAACCCGGAACAGGCATGCATGGACTGGGAAAGAGCACTTCAAATGGGGGTAAATCAGGCTGGTGAGCTACTGAATAATTATTGTAATTAAATCAGACCTTCCGTTCTATCTTACGATTATTTTACCAAGCTTCACATCCGTTGTAGTTACGATCCGGCAAATATACAAACCGGGAGGGACCCGTTGGCCTGAATTGTTGCAAATATCCCATTTAACCGTTTGATTACCTGGCGGATAGGCTTTGTTATCTGACAGGTTAAAAATCAGAATTCCACCCAAATTAAAAATCTCCGTATTGATCGTTGATGAACTGTCAAGGTTAAACGAAAGGCTTGCAGTTTCTGTAGCTGGATTTGGGTAAACCCTAACGCAACCGACATTGTTGGCTAACTGCTCCTTAATCCCGATCACATTTTGTTTGATACCAAAAAATTCGAGGTACTTCCTGATAAGTTTGGGTTGGGTAGATTCATCGTTGTTGCCTTGCATCGCGACTATCTCAAATATGGAACCAATAGTTTTGTACGTACCTGCATCGTTGGCCACACTCACCGAGTAATTATTATCGCCAAACAGTGAAAAAGCCTGGAAAGTTGGCAATAAATAGAACTGGCTGTAAGGAAAGGGACCGATATTGGTAAAGTTCATACCATCAGTAAAAGCGTCTGCATCGCCCACAAGTGTGTCAAACTTCAAAAACTTGTTGGTATGATCAATCATAAAGCGTGGTTGCAGTGCCGTCAAAGGGTCGTCACGCCAGGTATTGCGGCTTTCGAGGTAGATATTTCCGCCTCGGTCGAGGTAATTCATGAGCGTTGTTCCTTCTTCGAAAGTGAGTACGTGCCTTGTATTCAAGCGTCCGAGAGAAATAAAAAGCGACTGGTAATCGTTGATGCTGCTGGGCATGTAAGGTTTATAATCTGCCATATATCCAAGATCGTTGATCATTTGCTTGATCACAGGTCCGGATTCGTGGTTCATTTGCATATCCAATACCAATACAGGAACCCTGCCTATGAGTATGTACAGTGTGTCTCTGTAAGCAATCCCTGTTTCAATTGAAAGGGAAATCATGATCGGTACAAGAGTTCCCAAAGATGTGCTATCCGATACTTTTACCTGATACTCCAGCGAAGTTGCCTGGCCTGGGGCAAGATCGCCGATGGATTGCGATGGCGATGAAAGCAATGTCAGGTCATGATTTGTCAGGGAAATAGTCGCAGATACATCAACTGCCGTCGAATGGCCGTTGTTGATTAATTTACAAACGATCCCCCCAGTTTCGCCGGGTTGCAACTTTTCGTTGTCAGATTTATCCGCTGCAAGCTCAAAGGCAAGAAGCTGAGGAGCAGAAACTGTTGCTTTGATAGACCTGTTCCATTGATTAGTTCCACTTTCCACTAATAATTTCATCAAAATCATATGGCTGTCAGGAGACAATTCAGAAACCGTCATCGTAAAAGCGTCATGAACTACAGCTTTCATATGCGGTTCAAGGTGAGGGATGGTCTTTGCAGAATCTGTCAAAATGATATATTCATCATCAACGCGAAGCAACACAGTAAGATTATCAAAGGCAGTAGCTCCCAGGTTGGTAAGCTCCAGGTCAACACTTACTTCTTCACCACAATTGATGATCGAATCGTTTCCTGCTTTTATTTTCAATTCGGCAACAATGCCCGATGACAGCAGGCAGGTTTTCTTATCGGAGATATTCCTGTTATCAGTTACCCTGACAGGAATTTCATATATTATTTTTGAATCGGACGGCTTGCACTCCACAAATCCGGTATTGCTGATCTCGAGTTCATCGGGTATATTTTCTGGTAAATAGGTAGTTTGATCATAATGGTTCGCTTTGGTTTCGTTTGTATATATGGTTAAATTACAGTTCTGCTTGTCGCCGTTCGAAATTCCTGTATGGTAAAGCCCGTAAACCGGAACAGTAATTTTGCTTTGATTGAATTTTATGATGCCATCTGGAGTCAGCGTGACCAACAATTCGACAGGAAAAAACGTCTCCCCTTGTTTAAAACTGAGTTTCCAACGGAAAACGGCTGATTCCGGGCTGGTTTTATACCATGCACCCTCGTCAGTATTATAGGAATTGAGATACTGGTTTGTAAGCGGGATGATCAGTTTGTAGCTTTTCAGGAACAGGTTTTCTTCTGAAAAATAAGGCCAGGGAATCTTATCGGCAGTAAACTGAAGATAGCCGTTATTCATGTTCACATACACGGTATCATATTTTTTGCCATAAAACGGAAAACTGAACCCAAGAGCGACAGGCATCACACTGTCCGAAGGATGCTGCGCAATAATTTTAGTTCCTTCAAACGATGGCATAGGTTGGTTGCAACTTGCTTTTGCGTAATCAAAGGCAAAATCCCACGAATAAGGGGGCTGACCACCCTCAGCGGTGAATTGCATGAAAAATGGCTGTCCGGCTGAAAAAGGAGGCAAAGATGGAGTATTTATTTTTACCCTGTCCGAATGGTTGGTGATCACGACTTTTGCAATGGTCAGGTTGTTATTGTTCAAATCAACAGGCACCTCATGATTTTCAACCATAATCGGACTTGCAGAACTATAATCAATCACGGCAAAGTATTCGATACTGCCGGTTGCTTCGGAGTAGGGGTCGTTTTCATCAACTAAAAGAAAAAATGCTGCCTCGCTGTCCTTCTTCACTTCGCTCAACAGTGGCGTGATATCAAGCCCGAATTCGATGGTTTTCAACGAATCGTCCGAGCCTGGGTACTGCATGGGGTGGTTACCTCCCTGGAAGTTGAAAATAGGAAAATCCAATATCTTTGTAGGAATGTACGATCCAGGATCATGCGACACCCCTGCACGCACCCTTACCGAACCACGACGGGTTTGTTTCAATCGGACTTTCATGGTCATCAGCGGCGAATAGTCGGGTTTCACCTTGACAATGTGAACGGCATTGTTCCAAATCCCACCATGATCGTAACTTTCTGACAACGTTTTATACATCACGTAGCAAAATCCACTGTCGAGCGAACTTGGTCCGTTGTCGCCATAGCTGTTTACAAATTTGAAACCACCTATTTCCCAGTCCCTTACATCAACCAACCCATCTGCATTTATATCCACATTATTGGTAAATAGCCCATCGTTATTAAAGTCGTAGCGAATGCTGTCGTTATATCCGACCATGGTTAAAGCATGAACGGCCGGCACGGTAAATGCAGGTATCACATAACGACCTTCCTCTGGGGTTCCGGATGGCAGCTTTTGCGCATTCCAGGGCGAACCTGAATAAAAACTTGCCACGCCTCCTGTGGTTGATTCGCCCAAATGGTTATAAACCCAGTTTTTTAGTGTAAGGATTCCTTTTGTGGTATTGGTTTTTATGGTAAAAACATCTTCAATCCGGTTAAACATCCCATGATAATACTTTTCATATCCTGAGACCCAGCGTTTCCCATCGTCCATCAACCCTCCGTAATCCACCACGTTCATGTTGCCGCATTTCCTGAGTATTTCGAAACTATAGAAATAGCTGACACCGAAATAGGCATCGCCCCCGTTTTCGAAATTGTAGGTAAAATGGGTAGGATATTGGTTTTCAGCAATTTGGGCTGATACCCCCCTGACAAGATCCATTTCATAAGTAAAATTGTAACCGACTGCTGCAGCCTGACCGCAAGAAGCGCCTCCCTGTGAAAATACAGGTCTCAGGTATGGCAAACCGGAATTGTCTACCACTGTGGGAAGTATATCTTTCACGCAACTTTCGGGCAGGGCTAGCTCAGGCAATGTAAGCTGGTAAAGACTGTCGTTGCGGTTAGGTTGCGTACTTACAGGAAATTGCGCCATAATGGATTTATACCTTTCAATAGGATTATCCTGTGGCGAGGCAGCCAGCACGAAAAAGCCAAAGAGTAAAAGGAGCAGGTTTCGTTTCATCATTTCAGAACTTATGGTACGAAATTACAGTTTATTTTAATGTCAGATATAGGACTTCCCATTTGTCAAATAAGTGTTTTCGCGGCAAGCAGAGTAATGGCAAACAAAGCATAACCTGCAGCTAAACCGATAAGCACTTGCCTGAGCAACTGCCTGGGGTTAGGATAACAAGGTCTGTTTTTTTTCAGCAGCATCAGGCTTACCGGAAGGTTAAGCAGTGTGGCAGTGATGATTCCCGGTGTATAATGCAATGTGTAAATCGCAACGAACACATGGGGCACAAACACGTTGAACAGGATTACCGAGGCTAAGGCCGTGGAGATCAACAGAGCAGTGTTTCTGTTTTTCGTTAGCATTGCGAAGGCAAAGGCCATTATCCCTGCAAAGCTTAGCAGGCTGACGGCAAACAAAAACTGGCGGAAATCCATAGGTTTGACGAATGCAAATTGGCTTTGGACCGGTTGGTAATACATGGCAAAGGTTTCCTCCGCATTGTGCAACAGGAAACCTGCTATTAAAGCGGTTAGTAAATGGCGGGATGATAGTTTGCCAGTAAACATAGTTGCCGTAGGAATAAGATGTGGCTTTACAAATTTACAAAAGAAAAGCTTGCAGGTGGAAATATAAACGATAAGCGGTTGTGAATAAGGGATTAGGGGTTGGGGATTAGGTGTCAGGGGTCAGGTAGCCACTGGCCACTGGCCACTTGTGACTTGGGAACAGGGAATTAGCATTTTTAACCTTTGACTTTTGTACTTTGAACTTTGAACTTCATATTAAAACTTATATTTATGCCATAAGCAGGAACCAAAGACCAAATTTTATGTCTTTTCAGGCGAGCCCTTTTTCTTTTCATGTAATCCCCTCAAAACTCACGAAACAGCCTTGTTTTTAGATAAGATGCTTTTAATCTATCGAAGTTTTTTACATTCACAACCACTTTTAACCTGAAAATATCTACTTTCGTCATCAGTGTTGATATGAATATATGCGAGAAACGCTGTTTGTAAACGTATTGCTTCCCCTGCCGGTGGCAGGATATTTCACTTACCGTGTGCCCTTCGACTTAAACGAGTCGGTTGGCATCGGCAAGCGGGTGGTGGTGCAGTTTGGCAGGAAAAAGGTGTATACCGCACTGGTACAGAGTATTACAGAAAAAGTGCCAAAAGTTGAAACAAAGTACATCCTCGGTGTGCTCGATCTTAAACCTATTGCGAATGAAATACAGTTCCGGCATTGGGAATGGATAGCTTCCTACTACTGCTGCACCGTTGGCGAAGTAATGAACGCCGCCCTGCCATCAGCCCTGAAATTAGCGAGCGAGTCGAAAATCAGGCTGGTACCTGGTCTCGAAATCAGTGAAAAAATCCTTTCCGAAAAGGAATACAACCTGTTGCGCGCATTGAAGGAGAATGGTTCGCTTTCCATTACCGATGCCTCACGTTTCGCCGATCTGGCTAAAATTATCCCGCTTATCCACAACCTGATCGAAAAAGGATATATTGTAACAGAAGAGGAAATAAGTGAGCGGTTTACGCCAAAAACGCAAAACTTTGTGAAACTCACAGCGGTTTTCAGTTCCGAGGAACGGCTTCAGAAACTATACAACCAACTGGAAAGCAAGGCAATAAAGCAATTGGATATTCTTATAGAATATATTCAGCTTTCCAAAATGCTAACTGACCAACCGGTAGAGGTGAGCCGTAAGGAGTTGCTTGCGCGGATCCCTGATGGGGCTTCGAAACTCAAAGCCTTGCAGAAAAAAGGAGTTTTCGAGGAGTACGACAAGGAAATCAGCCGCCTGAGCTATCGCGATGCAACGCATGCTGCAGGTGGCATTGAACTTACCGAAGGGCAACAACGGGTTCTACAGGAGATAACGGAATCTTTTCAACAGAAAAATGTTGCCTTGCTCCATGGTGTTACTTCCAGTGGTAAAACCGAAATATATATCAAATTGATAAGCAAGATGCTCGACGCTGGCAAGCAGGTGTTATACCTTCTTCCCGAAATTGCACTTACTTCTCAAATTATCAAACGTTTACAGAAATATTTCGGCAGCGATGTAGGGGTTTACCATTCCCGTTACAACGAAAAGGAACGGGTCGAAATATGGCAGCATGTCGCCGGTTCGGCAACACATTTATTCAACGTGCTGCTGGGTGCCCGCTCGGCCATGTTTTTACCTTTTAGCAACCTGGGATTGATCATAATAGACGAAGAGCACGATTCATCGTATAAACAATATGATCCTGCGCCTCGCTACAACGCCCGCGACGCGGCCATTTATTTAGCTTCGCTGCACGGGGCTAAAGTGCTGCTTGGCTCGGCAACTCCGGCTATCGAAAGCTATTACAATGCAAGTGCCGGCAAATACGGACTGGCGACTTTGCCGGATCGTTATGGTGGTTTGTTGCTCCCTGGTATTCAATTAGTCAACCTGAAGGACGAGCATAAGAAGAAAACAATGCAATCCATTTTCTCATCTGTGCTCATCAAGGCCATTGAAAATGCGCTCAAAGCCGGTGAGCAGGTGATCCTTTTCCAGAACCGGCGTGGCTTTTCGTTGCATATCCTTTGCGACAACTGCAACTGGATACCGCATTGCATACAGTGTGACGTTTCGCTGGTTTACCACAAAAAGCAAAATCATCTTCGCTGCCATTATTGCGGCTATACTTCCCCTATTCCTGAAAAATGCCCCGACTGCGGGCATACCGGACTTACAATGAAGGGGTTCGGTACCGAAAAAATTGAAGAGGAGCTTTCGCTGATTTTTCCTCAGGCACGCATCTCACGCATGGACCTGGACAGCACCCGATCAAGGTTTTCGCACCAGAAAATCATCGCTTCTTTTGAAGAACGCAGTATTGACATCCTGGTTGGAACGCAAATGGTTACTAAAGGACTTGATTTCGACAATGTCAGCCTGGTCGGGATACTGAATGCTGATAGCTTGCTTTCCTACCCTGATTTCAGGGCTTTCGAGCGTGGATTTCAATTAATGGCACAGGTATCGGGCCGGGCCGGGCGAAAAAAAAAGCAAGGCAATGTGCTTATCCAGACTTTCAACCCGGGACATCATATCCTGCAAATGGTTCTTGGACACGATTATAATGCACTGTATGAAAATCAGATAACTGAACGGAAACGTTTCATGTATCCCCCTTTTTGCCGGATTGTGCTGCTTTCGCTGCGTCATGTGGACCCTGACCTGATCAACAAAGCTGCTTCCGAGTTGGCAAAATCATTGCGTGGTTTATTTGGCAAACGCGTGCTTGGCCCTGAATATCCGAACGTCTCCCGTATCAGGAACCAATACCTGAAAAACATCATCGTAAAACTTGAACAAGGTATTCCCCTGCCAAAAGCAAAAACAGCGATGATGAAAGCGATCCAGCAACTGAAAGCACTTCCCGATTACAAAGCAGTAAGGATAGTGGTGGATGTGGATCCGATGTAAGTTGCAGGGAGAAATTTCCTGGTTAAGGTGAAAGATCAGAAATCAAAGGTCAAAGATCAAAGATCAAAAATCAAAGTGAAGAGAATAAAGGAATGATTGATTCTAATAAAGTTTTACACTTTGCATTTTGCACTTTGCACTTTGCACTTTGCACTTTGCACTATAAAAACCTAATTCCTGAATAATACCTGAATCTAAACCAAATCGGTAATTCGGACTTAAAACAACCCGTGCAGATTGGCTTGCACCCTTTCGATAATGGTGCCTAAATGTTCTGCATTCTCTTGAAAATTAATATTGTCCACGTCAAAAATCAGCAGTTTGCCTTCAGTGTAGTTGGTAATCCAGGCTTCGTAACGTTCGTTGAGGCTCTTCAGGTAATCGAGGCGGATGGATGCTTCGTAATCGCGGCCTCGTTTTTGGATATTTTTTACCAGTGTTGGCACATCGGCTCGCAGATAGATCAGTAGGTCGGGAGGTTGAATAAATGACACCATCAATTGAAACAGCGATTGATAATTCTCAAAATCACGGGAAGCCATCAGGTTCATTGCATGAAGGTTAGGCGCAAAAATGTTGGCATCTTCATAAATAGTACGGTCCTGGATGACATTTTTACCGCTTTTGCGGATGTCCACAATTTGACGGAAGCGGCTGTTCAGAAAATATATCTGCAAGTTGAACGACCAACGCTGCATATCCTCGTAAAAGCTGCTCAGATACGGGTTGGTATCAACGTCCTCGTAATGTGGTTGCCAGCCAAAATGCTTGGCCATCAGGCCGGTAAGTGTGGTTTTACCGGATCCTATGTTTCCTGCAACTGCGATATGCATTCCCATGAGTTAAAATTTTTATCAGTCTGCTAAAATATTAAGAATCTTTATCTGAATTACCGGTTACCAGTTTTTGTTGAAAAATAGATGCAAGAAAATTGGGAGTGCTCCAGATCAACATTATGTGGAGTATTTGCAACACTGTAAGACCCTTATTCATTCAAAGCCAGCAATTCTTCGACATATTTCCTTTCATTCGACAAACGCGGGACTTTATTTTGTCCGCCTAATTTTCCTTTTTTGCGCAACCATTCAAAAAAAGTACCCTTTTTGACCAAATGTATTACTGGCGATTGTAATACCAGGTTGTGGTAGCGCTTGGCTTCATAATCCGAGTTAAGAGATTTCAGGGCATTGTCGAGCACCTCACTGAAATATTCTATGTTTCCGGGGTAGGTTTCAAATTCAATTACCCATTCATGGGCAGCTTTCTGGTTGTCACCGAAAAAAATGGGTGCCGCAGTATACTCGCTGATGATTGCCCCTGATTTATCGCAGGCTGTAGCCAGTGCTTTTTCAGCATTATCCATGATTAGCTCCTCGCCAAAAGCATTGATAAAGCTATGCGTCCGGCCTGTAATTTTTATTCGGTACGGGTCGGTTGAGGTAAAAATCACTGTATCGCCGATAAGATAACGCCATAATCCGGCATTGGTGCTGATCACCATAGCATAATTGACGCCTTTTTCTACTTCCCACAGGGGTATTGTTTTCGGGTGCGTGTTTTCGAGTTGCGAAAGCGGAAGGAATTCATAGAATATACCATAGTCGAGCATAAGCAGCAAATCATCGCAATCGAGCCTGTCCTGGATACCAAAAAAACCTTCACTGGCATTGTAGGTTTCGAGATAGTGCATACCGGGGGGGCAAATTTTCCGGAACTGCTCGCGATATGGCGTAAAACTTACTCCGCCATGGATAAATAGTTCGAGATTAGGCCAAACCTCCTGTATATGGGATTTTCCTGTTATTTCCAGTATTTTTCGCAACAAAACCAGTGTCCACGAAGGCACTCCGGTGATATTGGTAACATCTTCATCTTTGGTAATTTCGGCGATCCTGTAAAGTTTTGCCTCCCATTCGTTCATCAGGGCAATGCTCAGGTCAGGGGTACGGATGAGTTGTATCCAGAAAGGCAGGTTTTCCATGATGATCGCCGAAACATCACCATGATAGGTATCGGCCAATTCGTTGTCGAGGCTGTAACTTCCTCCCATGCCCAACACTTTGCCGCTGAAAATAAGCGAGGAAGGATTATTGTTGCAATAAATTGAAAGCAAATCCTTTCCGCCTTTCAGATGGCATTCTTCGAGGGCTTCAGATGTGACTGGTATGAATTTGCTTTTGTCGGCAGTAGTTCCTGAACTTTTGGCAAACCACTTTACATCGGTAGGCCACAGGATGTTGTTTTCGCCCTTCCGGAGCCGGTCAATATAGGGTTTGAGCGCCACGTAATCGCTGATGGGTACGCGGTTTCTGTAATCATCGAAAGATGTTATCGAACGGAAACCATACTTATTCCCCCATTCGGTATCACGTGCGGTGTGGAGCAGGTTTTCGAACCACTCTTCCTGAACTTCGTGGGGATATTTCATAAACAACCCGATCTGGTGGATTCGTTTGCGTATAAACCATGATATCACTGAGTTAAATAGAGTCATACGATAGCCGGAAAAATTGGTTTGATGGTCAAAAATACGCATTTATCGGTTTGTTGCCGTCAAATGTTAATATCTTGTCCTTTATTGGTTTCCCACAAATTGCTCGAAAGATGCACCATTTTCACGTATACACATGTTTGAAGGTGCTTTTTTGTGTTTCATTATACCTTTCTCCAGTAAATTAGCTACTTTTATACTTCAATTCAACACGATATGGATAAACGCAATGCCCTTATTGCAGGTGCTTCCGGATTGGTGGGCAATAACCTGCTCAACCAACTGCTGGCCGACAGTGATTATGATAAAATTCTTATCCTTGTTCGTAAACCATTGGCAATCAACCATAACAAGCTTATCCAACTACAAGTTGATTTCGAAAAGATTGAATCCTTGGATGCCGGCCTGCCAATTGATGATGTTTTCTGTGCCCTGGGAACCACCATAAAAACCGCTGGTTCGCAGGAAGCATTTTTCAAAGTAGACTTCACCTATGTGGTGAATCTGGGGAAATGGTGTTCTTCAAATAGCATCCGGCGTTTTATGGTTGTCAGTGCTATGGGAGCCAATGCTACATCGGGAATATTTTACAACCGTGTGAAAGGAAAAATGGAAGCTGCTGTCAGCCAGTTAGATATTGAGCAAGTACATTTTTTCAGACCTTCACTCCTGATGGGAAAGAGAAACGAAAACCGTAAAGGCGAAAAAGCGGCTCAGTTTATCATGCACATTTTGGGATTTTTGTTCATCGGGCCTTTAATCAAATACAGAGGCATCCATTCCGACAAAGTTGCTTCGGCAATGATAGCTGCTACAAAACTGGGAGGGAAGGGTTTTGTAGTCCATGATTCAGGGGAGATGCAGGGGAAAGGTCGGTAATATCGCAGTGTGTGACTTCAATACTCTATGAAAATGCTTCATTTTCGTGGCTCCAAATACCAATCTGGAAGGCCAAGTTTTTCGTTATCACTACTTTAGTTAGAGCAGATGATGCTTAGGTTTTCTTATGCTGTCATGAAAATTATTTTCAACATCGGTTAAGATGAGTTTCGGAACCGAATACCAGTCAAAATGGGCTATTTATACGGACGCTAAAGCTTATAACGGTGAATTGGATTCTTCGATCTACCAGAACTGGCAGGACGGGTTCAATTTGTACCATGCCCGTATTTCATATCAATGGAATCTTTGGGGATTGAAAGGTGAGTTCAGCCTGTTTGCCCGAAATTTCACAGGAGAAAAATATATGGCTTTTACAGAACCTGATCCTGACGGCAATTCCTATCAACCAGGGCCTGGGAGTCAGTTTTTTGGAAATATCAAAATAAGATTCTGATAAGAAGAGGGAAAAGTACCTTTTGTTAAATTCAGGGCTTCTTGTTGTTGCTTATAGCGATCCAACAGGAAGCCTTTTTTTGTGAAACCTGTCGGAGATATATACGTGGGAGCATATTTCCAAGAAGGTTTCCATCCATCCGGGTTGGATATAAGGGAAGTCAGCTTATTGTTTTCAGGAAGCTGATGGCCTGTCTTTTCGGAAGTTGATGGTTTTCAAGGCTTTGGCACCTTCCTGACCAGTATCGTATAAACAGAGACGATGATATCTGCTCATCTTTCCCGGTGAAGAAGAATGCTCAATGAAACCACCTGGCATGAAGATGATACCAACGATTGCACGTACTTAACTGAAAATTTGTACTTTTATCAGAATTTGACAAGCCTGTTAGATTTATAGGTAATGCATGATTGATCTAATCCAATAGACATTGATTTCCGAATAAAAGAACCAGCATGAAAGTCATTATCAAAGCTATATCAAACCGAAAAGTAGTACTCATACTATTCGTGATGTTTGCAGTTTTTGCCAGCATGCAGTCCTATGTGCAAAAAGAGAGGACTTATGGTGATAGTGAAACAAAATACACTAATTACAACAATTATGTGGTTTTCGAGCAATCCTTCATCCATCTGACCGAACACAAAGATTTATATCAGCCCTATCCCCGGGAGCAATGGGACCTATACAAATACAGCCCGACCTTTTCGCTGTTCTTTGGGATTTTTGCCATTTTCCCCGATGCAGTCGGGCTGAATCTCTGGAACCTGTTGAATGCTATAGTTTTGTTGCTGGCGGTTTATTATTTGCCAAAATTTGATAACCTGCAAAAAGGCCTGATGCTGATTATTTGCCTGATAGAATTAATGACTTCGATGCAAAACGAACAGTCGAACGCCCTGATTGCAGGTTTAATTATCTTATCTTTCGGTTTATTGGAAAAGCAAAACTATGTGTTGGCAACCTTTTGCGTGATATTTTCCATTTATATCAAAATTTTTGGGATTGTCGGATTTGCGCTCTTCCTGTTTTATCCACAAAAATGGAAATTGGTTTTATACAGTATTGGCTGGTTGCTTGTTTTGTTAGTATTGCCTTTATTATTAGTGGGTTACGATCAATTGAAATTTTTATATACAAGTTGGGGGCAATTATTGAGTTCAGATCATTCCGCTTCTTACGGCTATTCCGTTATGGGATGGATGCATTCCTGGTTTGGATTTGAAATAAATAAACTGATGGTCGTAATTTCAGGGGCTACGATATTTTTAATTCCATTTTTGAGAATTGACATGTACAAAAAATACCTGTTCAGGTTTCTGGCGTTGGCTTCTGTGCTGCTTTGGATGGTCATATTCAACCACAAGGCCGAATCACCAACTTTTATCTTAGCGATGGCAGGAGTTTCATTATGGTTTATTACCAGCGAAAAAAGCACTTTGAACATTATTCTGTTCGTGAGCGCTTTTGTATTCACATCCTTATCGCCAACTGATATTTTCCCGCGATTCCTCCGCGATCAATTTGTAACACCCTTAATGCTCAAAGTTTTTCCTTGCATTATGATCTGGATGAAAATAATCTATGATATGTCAATACTAAAATATAAGGAGTTAGCGTATTAGCTATTCGACAGTCAATTAGTTAATTAATCACTAAGTTCCGAATAGCACATAATCGAATCGGCAAATCACGGCACCATCGTATTCTCAAATTGACCCACTCCCACTCCACATTTTCAAATCTTCAAATTATCACATTTTCAAACCCTCAAACCTTCCAACGTTCAAACCCTCAAACCTTCAAACCATCAATTCTCACTCAGGTCATCCTGCTTTTTGAATAATTTTTCAATATTCGATTTATATTTATTATTAATGAAGGTACGGCGTAGTTTGAGGGTTGCTGTGAGTTCGCCCGAATCAACGGTCCATTCAGTATCCAAAATATCGAAAGCTTTGATTTGTTCTGTTGCTCCAAGGTGTTTGTTAAATTTGTGGATTTCTTTATGATACCGTTTCCTGATACGTTCCAAAGCAACTATTTCGCGGTTGTTGGTATAGGGAACACCCTTGATTTCGCACCATGCACGCAGATGGCTGAAATCAGGGACAATGATAGCGGCTGCATATTTCTGGTTTTCACCTACTACCATTAAAGCATCAATAAAAGGAGATTCTTTGAAACGGTTTTCGATCATTTCAGGACTGACATACTTGCCGAACGATGTTTTAAAGATTTCTTTTTTCCGTCCGGTAATTTTTAAATGCCCATTGGGTTCAATTTTGCCCTGATCACCCGTATGGAACCAGCCATCCTTATCAATAGCCATAGCCGTAAGTTCAGGTTCCTTATAATAGCCTTTCATGATGCCTGCACCTTTGCACAATATTTCATTGTCATGTGCAATTTTTACGGTAACGCCCTGGATTATAGGCCCAACGGTTCCGAATTTGACGCTATTTTTCTCAAAATTGCTCAACGAAACCACCGGTGATGTTTCGGTAAGTCCATATCCTTCGAGTACAGGAATACCTGCTGCCCAGAAAATACGGTTCAAACGGGTTTGTAGTGCTGCGCCGGCACTGGCAATTACCTTCAGGTTGCCGCCAAGTGCCTCCTGCCATTTATTGAATACTAATTTGCGGGCAATTTTCAGCTTAAGTGCATAATACGTACCATTTGCCCCGTTCATTTCGTAGCGCATCCCAACCCGGACTGCCCAGAAAAAGATCATTTTCTTTATTCCTTTCAACTTTCGCCCTGAGTTGATGATACGCTCATAAACCTTTTCGAGAAGTCGCGGCACGGTAGATAAAATGTGGGGTTTTATATCGCGGAGATTTTCACCCACGGTAGCTGGATTGTCAGCATAATACACTGAAACCCCAACATACTGATACAGGTATACCAACATGCGTTCATAAATATGGCAAAGAGGCAGATAACTCAGTGCCCTACCCTCTTCGCCCACCGGCGGTACATCCTTTACTGCCTTGAAATTGGAGATAATATTGTCATGCGAGAGCATAACTCCTTTTGGATGACCGGTGGTTCCCGAGGTGTAAATGATGGTTGCCAGATCATCGGGTTTGATGCTCTTTTTTATCCTGCTGATCTTTTCGGGCTTATGGTTTTCTTTCCCAAGCAACAAAAGCTCATTCAGATGAGCAACCCCTTCCGTTTCTTCGAAAGCATAAACCCTGATCAATTCGGTGAATTCACCGAATAAGTGCCCGATTTTTCGATATATATCGCGGCCAGATATGAAGAGCACTTTCACTCCGGCATGGTTAAGGATGTATTTATAATCCGCTTCGCTGATGGTAGGATAAATAGGGACATGGATGGCTCCTGCCTGAAGTATTCCCATATCTACAATATTCCATTGCGGGCGGCTGCTCGCGATAGTTGCAACCCGGTCGCCAGGTTGAATGCCCAATTGTAGAAGCCCTGAACTTATATTTTCAGCCTGAGAAATGTATTCCTGGATAGAATACTTGACCCATTTGCCATTTTCTTTTCCGGCAAGAACATCATCCTTAGGTTTAAATGCTTCAACATAATAAGGCAATAAATCAAACAACCGTGTAACTTCCTGCATAAGCTTTTAGGTTTAAATAACGGTCGTAAAGATATGAAGAAAATTATATATAAAACATGTGAACGGGATAAAGAAAATATTATCTGCTTGCCCTATTTTCTTGTTGTAAATTTCAAAAAGGCTGATTGGCAATAATTTCCGGAAATTTTTCTATTGTTTGTATAAATATCCGGGACTTGCCTGAGCAATAGGCATTATTACCAGATCGTTGATGTTCACATGGGGAGGCAATCCGGTAACCCAAAGAACGGCATCAGCCACATCTTCAGCTTTAAGAGGCGTGAAACCCTTATAAACATTAGCGGCAGCCTGAACATCCCCTTTGTAACGCACTTCTGAAAATTCGGTTTCAACAGCCCCGGGAGCTATCTGTGAAACCTTGATGCCTTGCGCGAGCAGATCAATTCTCATGCTGCGGGAGAGTGCGTCAACGGCAAATTTGGTGGCGCAATATACATTCCCTCTGGTATAAACCTCTTTTCCGGCAATGGAGCCGATGTTCACGATATGGGGGCATGTGCTTTGCATCAGTAAAGGGGTTACAAACCGTGAGATATAGAGTAATCCCTTGATGTTCGTATCAATCATTGTATCCCAATCATCGGGGTTACCTTCATGCAGAAAGTCAAGGCCCAACGACAATCCTGCATTATTGATCAACACATCAATATTTTGCCAATCTTTAGGCAAGTTATCTATTGCTGATTTCACAGCGTTGAGGTCACGCACATCGAAGTTCAACGTAAGCACTTCGCAGCCATACATTTTCTGAAGATGAGAAGCAACTTCAGCTAACCTTTCGGTGCGACGTCCGGTAAGGATCAGCCGGTATGCCTGCCGAGCAAATGCACAGGCACAGGCCTTTCCAATTCCACTGGTCGCGCCAGTGATAAATATCGTTTTTTGCATAAAAGTGAGTATTGTCCTGAAAAATTGAAGGATAGGAAGATGAAATATAAATGATCATGCCAACATCAAGGCTAACTGCACCATCTGCGAGAAGTTGGACTGCCTTTCCTCGGCACTCACATGCTCGCCGGTAAGCAGGTGGTCGCTCACGGTGAGCAGCGACAAAGCTTCGACCCCAAGCCGCGAAGCAAGCATATACAACCCGGCAGATTCCATTTCCACGGCCAAAGTGCCAAAATTCCTCCACAATTCGTACGCATCGCCTTCTTCAGGAAAATGGTAGAACAAATCGGAGGATAGCACATTGCCAGCTTTCAGGTTGATATTCATTTCCTTAGCATGTTGAACTGCAAGCTGTAAGAGGCGGAAGCTTGCCGTTGGGGCAAAGGTCATGCCTGAAAAATGGCGGGAAACCCCGAACGAATCCGTCGAAGCACTGACAGCCAACACTACATCCCGAATTTTAACCGATTCGATCAACCCTCCACAGGTCCCAATCCTGATCAAGGTTTTTGCCCCGTAATCGTTTATCAACTCGCTCACATAAATCATGTGCGAGGGAAGTCCCATGCCTGTGCCCTGAACAGAGATTTTTTTGTCCTGGT
>Ga0247841_10003706_pt1 | contig 27644 bp, 26 predicted proteins | sample LaCruzMarch2015__2_FD_192410 | JGI IMG/M metagenome (GOLD analysis project Ga0247841, IMG submission 192410) | Freshwater microbial communities from meromictic Lake La Cruz, Castile-La Mancha, Spain - LaCruzMarch2015_18m | ecosystem: Environmental > Aquatic > Freshwater > Lake | place: Spain... | reverse complement strand
GCGCTGTCTTCCGCGGCGCGACTCGCCATGTGGTTGCGAGACACGGCTTTCCGCTGGACTCCTGGAGCAACGGGATCTCGTGCTGCACGCTCCATATCGGAGAAGGTGATGGGCGTTGCGGACTGCGATTGTCACCGGCGCGCAGGGATTCCTAGGGCAGTACATCGCCGCCGAGCTTCTTGCCGCCGGGTGGAACGTCATCGGACTCGACCGCACTGCGCCCTCGCAAGAACAGGTCTCGAGGCTCCGCTTGCCCGAATCACACACCATAGATCTGCGATCCGGGCCGCTCGAGTCGCTGCTGTCGGACAAAGCCCCGTCTCTGCTCGTCCATGCGGCCGGGAATCCGTCTGTTGCCGACTCTATAGCAGATCCTTCCGTCGACTTCGAGAGCAGTGTCCTGGTCCTCTTCCGCGTTCTCGAGGCAATTCGCCGATGCAGCCCCGCCTGCCGGGTGGTTCTCCTATCAAGCGCCGCAATCTACGGGAATCCGGAGCAACAGCCAATACGTGAGGACGTCCCGCCTCGACCGATTTCGCCCTATGCGTTCCACAAGCTCGTGTGCGAGACGCTGATCGAGGAATTCCACGTTCTCTATGGCATGCCGACTTGTTCCGTCCGAGTCTTCTCGGCCTACGGCTGCGGGCTGCGCAGACGGGTCCTGTGGGACATATGTCAGAAGGCTCTGAGGCTCCAGCCCTTCGAGCTGTCTGGAACGGGAAACGAGACGCGGGACTTCATCGATGCGCGCGATGTCGCGCAGGGTGTGAGAGTCATCTCCGAACGCGCTGCGTTCGAGGCTGAGGCCTACAACCTCGCTTCCGGTCAAGAAACGCGGATTGCTGATCTTGCCCGCGCAGTCGTGGAGGCCTTGGGAACGCGATGTGAGTTCAGGTTCTCGGGGATTCAGAGGGCCGGCGATCCGCTCCGTTGGTGCGCCGACGTCGCCCGCATATCGACGCTCGGCTATCGCCCGCAGATTCAGTTGGAGCAAGGTGTCCGCGAATACGTTGAGTGGGCCGCTGCGCTGGAAGAGCACAATCCTCAAGAGGGACAGACTTGAGAATCCTCTTCGTCGCCGAGACGGGCAGCATTCACACAGCTCGGTGGATCAACCAGTTGGAGAATACCGGGTGGGACATTCACGTCTTCCAGGCCACTGTACCCAGCTACGTCGACCGCAACGCACCGCGGTATAGTGTCTGTGAGGAGCTCCGGTGTGGTGAGTTGCACTTACCACACCCTCATGATCCCCTAACGAGGACTTCGAGGAAACTGGCCCGCAAGGCGAGGTCGTTCCTGGGGACCATGTCCAGCAAGTGCGCGCCCGACGCACTCGGGTGGAGCGAGAAGGCGCAGTCACGGCGTGGCGAGTCCCTACGGAACCTCATTCAGGCGCTGCGCCCGACCGTGATCCACTCTCTAGGCCTCAATGTGAACTGGCGCAATCTGTGTCTGCCTGTGATTCAGGCCCGGCTGACCTCTGTCATGGCCTCCACCACTCCTTGGATTTACTCTAGTTGGGGGACCGATCTTTCGTACTATGCCGCGCAGTCCCCAGAACACCATGCCGCGGTTGAGTCTGTGCTCAGAACGTGTAACTACTACATCGCGGAATGTAAACGGGATGCCAGACTAGCGGAGGAATTGGGCTTCCGGGGCGAGTTCGCCGGGTTCTTTCCGGCATTTGGAGGAGTACGCTCGACCGAGCTTTCTCCATTGCGCCAGCAAGGCGCGTCTTCTTCCCGCAAGACCATTCTCCTCAAAGGCCGGGACAACAGCGATGTGGGCGGTATCTATCGAGCGATGACGGCAATGAAGGCATTCCGACTCTGCGGTGATGTCCTGCGCGACTACCAGATCTGCATAGCCCTAGCCTCCCCGGCGGTCGCTGCGGCAGCCGCAGCTCTCTCGTCACAAATGGATCTGCGGGTGCGCGTGCTGCCGCAAGTGCCCTATGTCGACGTGCTTCGCATCATGGGGGCATCGCGTCTCTTCCTCTCGCTAACCGCCAACGACGGCTTGCCGGGCATGCTTGTCGAGGCCATGTCGTTAGGCAGTCTCCCGATTCATTCCGATCTGGAGTCTATTCGGGAGTGGGTGAAGAATGGTGAAACTGCGCTGCTTGTGCCCTATGACGACCCAACAGCAGTGGCAGCCGCCCTTGAGCGGGCCGTGACGGACGACGCACTTGTCGATTGGGCCGCGGAGCTGAATGCACGTCTCATCCAAGAGCAGCTGTCGGATGCTGTCGTGCGGCCAAGAGTCATTGGCATGTACGAGCACGTTGCCGAAGCAGGGCCAATTACCCGCAACGCGGCCTGCGGCTCGCACGACTGCGTGTAGTCTCTGACAGGGCATCCTGCGCAGGTCGGGTCAGTGTCGAGAGCTTGTGGGACGGAAGTTGATGTCGTCTGCCGTTCTAGCCAGGAGTCCGCGCAGCGGCAAAGGATAGCGCTATGCCTCTTCAGGCGGACGACAACTAGCGGGCACTCCCAAGTCAGGCAATCGGGGGCAGCACCGCACGGCTCTGCGTCTGTGCAGACCCGCGAACTAGCCTGAAGACCAACTTCCTGGCCGGCTTCTTGCGCAGGTCGAAGGTAGTCTATAGTAGTGGCGCTGGAGAGCGGTTCGGGCTCGGACGGGCCTGAATCGCCAGGTGAGATCGTTTGGATCGCAGTGCGCGAGCTGGGAACCGTAGCGGAAGACGGACTACCGGATCGTTAGCCTGCGTGTTCGTTCAGGAAGCAGAGCCGCTAGCGGGGAGGGACGATGGGTTCCAAGGCACTGATTACGGGCATCACGGGGCAGGACGGCTCCTATCTTGCCGAGTTGCTGCTTCACAAGGGGTACGAGGTGCACGGGCTCGTCCGCCGCGCGAGTACATTCAACACGGGCCGAATCGATCACATCTATCAGGACCCTCACGAGTCGGGCGCTCGGCTGTTTCTGCATCACGGCGATCTCGCGAATATGGAACAGCTCACGAACATCATCTACAACATCAGGCCCGACGAGATCTACCATCTAGGAGCCCAATCTCACGTCCGAGCGAGCTTCGACATGCCGGAGTACACAGGTGATGTTACGGGATTGGGGACTACACGCGTGCTCGAGGCGATCCGCCGGAGTGGGATCAAGACGCGCTGTTATCAAGCATCTAGCTCGGAACTGTTCGGATCCGCCCTCCCGCCGCAGAATGAGAAGACTCTGTTTAGACCACGGAGTCCCTACGCTTGCGCGAAGCTCTACGCGTACTGGATGGCAGTGAACTACCGCGAAGGGTACGGACTCTTTGTCTGCAACGGCATTCTGTTCAACCATGAATCACCTCGACGCGGCGAGACGTTCGTCACGAGGAAGATCACGCGAGCGATCGCGCGAGTCCTGGCCGGGAAGCAGAAGACGCTCTACCTCGGGAACCTGGCCTCGAAACGAGATTGGGGCTACGCACCGGAGTACGTCGAAGCAATGTGGTTGATCCTGCAGCAGGATCGCCCCGACGACTTCGTTATTGGAACCGGCGAAACGCACTCAGTGCAAGAGTACTTGGAGGAGGCATTCGGGTATGCGGGCCTGGACTGGCACAAGCATGTCGAGATTGATCCGCGCTACTTCCGGCCGACAGAGGTTGACTACTTGCTCGCGGACGCTGCGAAAGCCAGAGAGAAGCTTGGCTGGGCGCCCAAGGTGACGTTCAAGGAGCTCGTGCGAATCATGGTTGACGCGGACATGCAGGAGGACGGGTTGGTGCCAGTAGGAGAGGGCCGGAGGATCCTGGAGGAGAAGTTCACAGACTGGCACCGATGGGACATAGGCCTGGGATCGATTGCGGGCGAGCATAGGGAGTTGCTGGGATGAGCCTCTGCGACAGATGGGTGGACAGCCAACAAGCCGCGGGGAGCGCGCCACGATCTCGTGTTCTGGCTGCGCAAAGAGCCGCATGGTGACTTCGTGCACGTGAAAGGACTCCTAACGACACGCTGGAACCATCCGGAAACACGTCCGTGCTATGGCGAGGAGACTGCCTGTGTCACCAAGAAGGTGTTCGGTCAGACGGACCTACCAGGCGCGGTCGCCAGCCTGCGTTCCACGGCATACACTAGGGCGTACGAGCTTGCGCCGCGGTCGGACCGACCTTCGCATCCTGGCGCTCGTTGTCTTGACCCGCCGCTCATGGAGGTGATGGACTGGCTGTTGACGCAGGGAGCTCCATCACGCTGGCTGTTCCTGCGGAACCGTCGGCCTATCAGATGATAGCGATGCCCAGGAGTTGAGCGGGCCAAGGTTGGGCAAGGCGCGACGACACCTTCGTTGACGAAGCGGCGACAAGAAAATCGCTACTGGTTCGGCCATCGCCAATCGCGATGCGATCAGGGACAGAATGCGTCGCTTCTACCTAGATCTCGTCGGCAGGCATTGAGCGGAAACTCGGGACCCAGATCGCCGGATAGAGACGGATCCGCGATTCTGGTGAAGTGCCGGAGCGGAAGGAGAGGCAGAGTGCGCATCCTGTTAGTCACGGACATGCCGCCGTGTACGAACTATACGGCAGGGATTATGCTGGAGCAGTTGTGTTCTTTCCTCCCCGCTAGGTCATGGGCCTGCTATAGCGCGGTGGCCAGAGGGGTTATGCCAGTCGTGTCCCGATCGGCGGCGGACGTGCCCATGAAGACGATCGTACGCCCGCGAGAGCATTGGCACGTCCTTCCGGGAGTTCTAGGGGATGCAGTTTCCATCGTCATGGAACCCATCACCGCCTGCACGGCTGTTCGCAAGATCCTCAAGGACGTCATCTCTTTCGGCCGGGAGTTTGGGGCCGACCGGGTCTGGTTCATTCTCGAAGGGCAAACGCTGATTCGGCTCGCGCTTCCCGTGGCAAAGGCTTTAGGAGTTCCACTCTATACGCAGCTGTGGGATCCTCCAGGGTGGTGGTTACGCGACAACCGCGTGGATTCGGCCACGAGCCAGCGGGTACTTCGCCGGTTCGAGAGTGCCATTCGGCAGAGTGCTGGCTGTGCAGCCGCTTCGTGGGCTATGGGAGAGACATATGCCGAACGGTATGCTGTGCGGGCCGTGCCCCTGCTGTCTGCACTTCCGGCAGAGTTCGCGAGGGAGCCGGCCCGCGCGCCCCACGACCGTGATGAGGTCGTCATCGGGGTCGCAGGACAGATTTACGCTACACGGGAGTGGGAGACCTTTCTGACGGCTCTCGACAGCGTCGCGTGGCACCTCAATGGCAGGAACGTCAAAGTCGTGGTCCTCGGCCGCTACCTGAACCTGCGCGCAAGTGCCTCGGCGTCAATTCACTTCCTTGGGTGGCACTCTCAAGATGAGACAGTCGGCCTACTCGCGGATGCTGATATCCTGTACTGCCCCTACTGGTTCGACCCGGAGTTTGAGGAGGAGGCGCGCCTCAGCTTCCCGTCCAAGCTAACCTCTTACTTGGCCGCGGGGCGTCCGGTGCTTTTCCACGGGCCTGAGTACGCATCGCCGGCTCGCTTCCTGAGAGAGAATCAGGCCGCGTTCCTTTGCCACTCTCTTGAGCCGCGGCAGGTGCTCGGCCAGCTGGATCACATCCTGACCGATCGAGACGCGTACGCTTCAGCGACGCGCCATGGCCGCGCGGCGTTTGACCGCCACCTGACAATGTCGTCGATGAAGGCGAGCTTCTACGAGTTCCTTGAGCTGGACGGTACCCTTGGCTAGGCCGCGTCTTCTCTTCCGTTGCCATGCCTCCAGGTTCGAGCGAATGGCAAAAGAGAGCTCCACTTCTGGAGTCTAACGCCGAGCCTCCCTCGAGGTAGCTGTGCCAAGTGATACGCCTACCCTTTCTCCTCATGTTGGCCGGCTGCCGCGCCGCCCGGTGTCGATCTCGACCCGTCGAACCCACGTCCGTAGCGTCTCTGGCGTGCAGCCGATCTTGCTCGCGATCGAAACGATCGCCGCCCACTGCGAGCCGTGTTCACGCTCGCACTCGAACACCATTCGTACCGCTCGTTCCCGCACCTCGGGGGAGTACCTGCTTGGTCGTGCCATGACCCCATCCTCTCAAGGAATTCGGTCTCCGGCAATCCCGGGGCGGTTCATGATCTCGGCCAGGTACGGACCCAGCCGCTTGCCGCAGATGCCATCACAGATCATCCGAATCTTCTGCAGTGGGACAAGGACGTCCTTGCCGTACTTCCTCGGCCGGCGTGGTTTCTTCCGGCACCTTGTCCGTTCGTCCTCGACGACGGTGATCTGGACTCCCGCCACGGTTCCACTGGCGAGGACGTTGGCAGTGACGCGGTGACGCAACACCCGCGCCGCGTAGGACCGGTTGTACTCCGCCAGCCGCGCCAACGAGTCGAGAATCCTCCCCTTGTTCTTCTTCGTCGCCCGCTTGTACTCGAACGCCAGCTGTTTGGTCAGCGCCTGCTTCTCATTCATCGTCGGCCCATCGGCATCCCCCTCCGTCCCTGCGGAGAGAGACACCGTAGCCTCACCTCCCGTTTCGGGTACTTTCCTTAGCGGAGGCAGCGATCCCGTTTCGAGTACTTTTCTGGCGAGGCAATGCGGTATCTTCCACATTGTGCACCGCCACTGTAGTATTGAACCTGGCGTGCCATGCGGCGGCGCAGTTCTTGGAGAGGCACCAAGTCGGCCTCTCGTGCTACACGAATGACCCTGCCAGGATCGCTGAGGGCCTGTGGCTTGAAGGAGAGGCGGACAAGAGACAATGAATGTCCTGCACGTGAGCGAGACTGATCTTGTGGGAGGGAGATTCAACGGGTACTACATGCAGCAGGGCGTGGATCCAGCCGAATGCACGTTTGGGATGGCAGTGTGGAGCAAGAAGTCGGGCAACCCGGCCGTGTATGCGTTGCGCCCGCCGCGCGCCGGCATCCTGCGAACACCACGAGCCGCGCTGCAGCTTCTGGACCGCGGTCTCTGTCTTGGGGGGCTCACCGGACTGGGCAGCCTAGCCTATCCGCTTCGATCGTTCTTCAGACAAGCGGATGTCGTACACCTCCAGCTGGTCCACAATGACGCATATTTCAGCATTCTCGCCCTGCCACTGCTGAGTCGCGCGAAGCCCATCGTATGGACGATTCACGATTTCTGGGCATTCACTGGAATGTGCACTTATCCTTTTGACTGCGAACGCTGGCTGGCCGGTTGCCAAGGCCGCTGTCCGCATCCGCGTGGAAGAGGCATCACTCGCCACTGGATTCCTGCTGTGCACTGGTGGGTGAAGCGCGCCACTTACAAGCATTCGCGGTTGTCACTCGTGGTGGCGTCTCAGTTCATGCGCGAGCAGGTCGCACGAAGCCCACTGCTCGGGCACTTGCCCTGTCACCTGATACCTTTTGGGGTCGATCTGAGTCTCTTCTCGCCACGCCCGCGCGCTGAAGCTCGTGCCGCTCTGGGGTTGGCGGGCATTCGCGAGGGCGAGCACATTCTGGCGTTCAGAGGGAGTCCCCAAAAGGTGGATCAGTACAAGGGTATGGCTTGGCTTCGCGAGGCGCTCGAACTCTATGAGCCCACGGTGCCAACCACGCTGCTCATCATGCAGGATGCATCGGGCTTCTGGCCTCTCTCCAAGAAGTACCGGATTGTGGATCTGGGGTGGGTGGACGGCGAGGTTCTGGCCAACGCTCTATCCGCAGCGGATCTCTTCCTGATGCCCTCGGTGCAGGAGGCCTTCGGCTTGATGGCTGTTGAGGCCATGGCATGCGGGACGCCGGTCATCGTGTTTGAAGGGACTTCGCTCCCCGAGGTCATACGTGCTCCAGAAGGAGGAGGAACAGCCGTGCCCATGAAGGACAGTCGCGCCCTTGCTGAGGAGATTGCTCGGCTGCTGGCGGATGACAAGGCACGGGAAGGGCTTGGGCGTAGGGCTCGGGAGATCGCAGAACGCGAGTACCCACATTCCCTTTACGTGAGACGACACCTGGAGCTGTATCGGTCGCTCTTGGAGAACCCTCAGTGATGGGAGGCCGCCAATGAGGGGGCGCTGTGCACAGGAAGTTTCGCGATCCGTCTGCTCGCCTCGGGCTTGTTGCCGAGAGGGAAGCGCAAGCAGCAGGAAAGCAGAGCTGTCCGCCGCGCAGATGCGGCGGCGGAGGGCTGAGGATCGTGTCGTCGTCTATGACGTTCACGCGCTTCGGGGGAGGCTGGTTGGCCGGCAGTCTCGCGGCCAGCGTGGGATTACGCGGCCTACACCGAAAGCAGCGTGGAGGAGCGTAGCCTCTTGAGACTTCTCGTTCTCGGCGGCTCGGGCATGCTGGGGCACAAGCTGTGTCAAGCGGCATCGGACCGCATGGAGACTGCGGCCACGGTGCGGGAGACAAAGCCGGAGGCCAAGGCACTGGGTCTGTCGAAGCAAGTACGGATGATCGGCAGAGTCGAGGCAACGGATCTCGCCAGCATCGAGCGAGCGAGCGCCAGCGCACAGCCTGACGTGATCCTCAATTGCGTTGGGATCGTCAAGCAGTCTCCGCTAGCGCAGGACCCTATCACGAGCATCACCGTCAACGCCCTCTTTCCCCATCAACTCGCGCGCATCTGCCGCGAGAGCAGCGCCCGCCTGATCCACCTGAGAACCGACTGCGTCTTCTCCGGGCGCAAGGGGCACTACGCCGAGTGCGGGAGCAACATCCTCGCTGACGCCGATCCGGAAGTGACCCAGCGTTGTGTGCGAACGGTTCTCGCGCAGGGGACCGATTCGCGAGTCCCCCCCGGGTACCTGGCGCGCGACGTCAGCGACACCGTCGTGCGGATTCTGACGAGTCACGCCGAGAGCCTGACGTGAAGCAGATCGAGGTCAGGGCCAGGCAACCCGAGCGTCAGGCGGCGGAGTGCTCGTTCAGCTCGGCGGGCGCCGCGGATGATGATCGCATCCAGCTTGTAGTCACGATCATCACACCTGCCTACAACCGCGCCGGCTATCTCGCGGAGACAATCGATAGCGTCCTCAGCCAGGACTATCCGCGGATCGAGTACATCGTTCTGGATGACGGGTCGACCGACGGCACGCCGGAGGTGCTCGCTCGCTACGGATCGCGCGTCCGCTGGGAGACGCATCCCAACATGGGCGAGACGCGAACCGTGAACCGCGGACTTGCCCTCGCGCACGGCGACATCGTTGCGGTTGTGAACTCCGACGATCCGCTGTTGCCGGGCGCCGTGCGCGCGGCCGTTGAAGTCTTCCTCGAGCGCCCGGACGTCCTCGTGGCCTACCCCGACTGGTCAATGATCGACGCCGACTCGAAGCCGGTGCGCACGATTCGGGTGCCGGACTTCGATTACACGTTCATGGTCCGGCGGTTCCGTTGCATCGTTGGGCCCGGCGCCTTCATGCGCCGCCGGGCGGTAGAGGAGGCGGGTGGGCGAGACGTCGAGTATCGTTTTGTTGCCGACTTCGACTTCTGGCTTCGAATGGGACTGCTCGGCCCATTCGCGCGGATCCCGCGCGTGGTGGCAACGTTCCGCGTTCATCCGAATTCGTCGTCCGTTAGCCAGCGCGGGCAGGCGATGGCGGAGGAGCATGTGCGGCTTGCTCGGCGGTTCTTCGCACGCGCGGACCTTCCACCGGCAATCCGTGCGCTCGAGCAGGAAGCGCGCAGTTGGGCGTACTACTATGCCGGGTTCGCTGCTGGGCCACCCACCCTCCTCTCTTGGGGCTACTTCGCGAAGGCCATCGCCGCGCACCCAACGAGCGCGTTCCGCAAGTGGCGGCTGCTCGTTGTGCTCGTCGTGCCACGCCGACTCCTAGACGCCGTGCGCTCGGTTTGGCGGCGGATTCAGGCCGCCCGTGAACGATCCGCGCCCTAGGGTGTCCAGTGTCGGAAGAGCGTTGGCATTTCGGCCTCCTTGTGCACCCCGCGCCCCTGCGCCGGTTCGCCAACTGGCTCGCCAACCGCTTCAGGCTTGTCCTCTCCATGTCATGTAGTGGCAACCCGTCCAAGGCAATCCGCGGCCTCTATGCTCGACGGGACGAAGGCCGAGAGGGACCTGCGATCTTGGCCAAGCGGTCTCCTCCGCTGAGCTCCGCGTGCAGCATGGTTCGTCCGAATGGCGGACACGGCGGGTGCAGAGCCACGAATGCACGTTCTCCAGATTCACATGCGCGAGGACGATCAGAGCGCTTCCGCGATGGAGAGCCTTGCTCGGGAAAGACAAGCTCTTCTCGTGAGTGCTGTGCGCAGATTGAGGCCAGGTGGACTTCGAAAGGCCCCGCGCCACTGGCACTACACGATCTTCTGGGATTGACTTTACACCGGCTCCGCTGACCGGTGGGATCGTAGCTTAGACTTGACGGAGTGGCGGGTTTCTCCATAATGCGAAGAGGAATGCGGAGCCCGGGATCCTCCCTACGAGTTGTCGAGTATGCTGCCGGATTCGTCCTGTACGCCGCCGTGTCGCTATCCCAAGCAGTGGACCCCCATTCCGGCGACCGCAAACGATCGAAGCCCAAGAGTCGTCGGTCGGGGCCTTCTTCGACAGGAAGGTGGTGACTGGCGATGGGGGATCCACTGGTCGCGGACACGGAAACACGAGGGTTTGACTGGCAGACGGTAGGTGCCACGCTCCTGCACACTCGCGGCACATCTCTGCTTGTCGTCGCAATGAGCGTGTTCATCGCCGCGACCGCTCTCGACGCCTATTCCGTCGGCGCCGTCCCTATCCAGTGGATCGCATCGTGCGCGGTGCTTCTTCTCTTTCTCTTCGTCCTCATGACACAGCCGGGCGGGCGCATTCCAAACATGCGACTGTTCTTCCTCCTAGGCGGCTGGTGCGTGCTTGTCACTGCAGTTCAGGCTCTTCTGCACGACTATGCGACGTTGATGCCGTCTGCCGCGACAAGCTCTTATGGTGTATTCGTGGCCCTGCGGTTCGCGGCTGTCCTTGCCTTCGCAGCCGTGGCAGTCCTGACCTACATACTTCTTCGCCGTGGGCGCGAGGAACAGATCCTCAGAGTCTTGACGGTCATCGGGCTGGTCGTCTCATTGGCCGCGCTCTATATCTACGTGGCGCAGGTCCACGGGCTCCCAGAACTCCCCCGAACGAGGCTGGACACATTGGGAGGCAAAGTGACCACGGTTACCTACACGTATCCCTTTCATCGGGCGACAGGGACGTTTCGCGAGCCAAGCCACTTGGCCGTCTGGTTGGTCGTACCGCTCTTCGCGAGCATCACTCTCAGGCGGACCCCCCTGAATGTCTCGACCGTCGTCATGGGCGGCACTCTTCTCCTGACTGGGTCGATGACGGGCATTGCCGCATGCGTTCTCGGGGTTCTCAGCGCCCTTGTCCTTGCCAGGCCGCGGGGGATGCGTTGGGCAAAAACCGTCGGCGAGACGATTGTCGCCGTCGTCCTGGCGTTTCTGGTCTTCCAAGCCATCGCAGTCCCGAACGAGGGAGGAAGCACCAATCTGATCAGTATCATCAGGATGCGCCTCTCGCCAGTCGTTTCCGGAGGGCTTGCAGAGTCCAATCGGTCGTATGTCTATGAATTCGCGCGACTCCATTCCGTACCTCTTCTTGGATGGGGATTGGGGCACGCGCAGCTTCTCTTCTCTCAGTATTCCCGGTCCGATGTTCCAGTGAGCTTTCTCAATCTGTACCTCTCCTTTCTCTACGCGGCGGGGTTCCCGGGCCTGGCTCTGCTCCTCTGCTGGCTTGCTCGACCTGTCCTGCAAGTGGGTGCCCTGAGGATGCGTCGGGCGGTGAGTCTTTCGTTGTTCGCTGCGATCTCGGGATACGTCGCGTGGTTGGCGATGTTCTTCGTCCAGGTGGAGGAACTGACTCCCATGTTCGGGATTGTCTTCGCATGGCTCGCCTGCGAAATCGAGGAAGAACGAAGGGGCCGAAGGCAGCCGCAATGAGAGTCCTGGATGTCTCCTTCGAGTCCTCGCTGTCGATCTCGGCACGCGGTTCGCTGGGCGGCGATCGCGAGTGAGTGGGCCGTCAGGGGATCCTCGTCGACGAGGATCGCCAACTTCAGACTGATACTCGCCCAGCCGAAGGACGACCTCGTCTCGTATGCCCTGGTACACTCTATCGGACGATCCGCAATCTCGTGCCGCTGCTTGCGGGGCAGAGGGGCGAGTCTGCACGCGGAGAGCTCGCCGTGAACCAGGATGAGATGCGCGGGATCGGGTGGCCGAACTGGCAGGATGGCGGCAGAATGCGTGGTTTCGTGGCGGTACAGGATGTGACTGACGACATATGAAGATCGCCATCAACGCGTTGTCAGCACGGACCGGCGGCGGAGTCGTCTACCTTAGAAACCTCATCCGCAGCCTCGTTGAGCGCATGGATGAGAATACGTACATCGTCTTCGTGAGCGCGGACAGCCGCACCAAGGTGGTTCCGAAGAACCATGAGCGCCTCAACGTGGTTGAGGTGAGGGTGTCGAGCGTCTCTTGCCGCCTCCTGTACGAGCAAACCGTCCTCCCGCTCCTTCTAGCGACCCGAAGAGTCGACATCCTTCTCGCCCCCGCCGAGATTGCCCCACTTCTCTCTCCCTGTCCGGTCGTCCTTTGCTTCCAGAATGCCAACATCTACCAGCGCAAGGGCATTCGCAGGCGGGCCACGGACCGCTGCCGCAACTCCGTCCTGTTCCTGCTTGCATGGCTGTCGGCTCGGCGGGCGAAGGAACTAGTATTCGTGTCCAGGACCGCGCAGCGGCTCGTGACCTCTGCGCTCGGACTGGATCCAGAGCGCGGACATGTCGTCTATCATGGGGTCGACCCGCTCTTTCTGCCCGAGATGCAGGACGCGGAATCGCACCCTGTGCGTACGACAACTGGGAACATCCTGTGCGTTTCGGCGATTGCGCCGCACAAGAACATTGCCTGTCTGGTCGATGCGTACAAGATTCTGCGCACACTCGGTGGTCCGGAGCGATCGCTGTTGATCGTTGGCCCCTTCATTGATCAGCCCTACTATGAGAGAATCTCACGGACACTACGGGATGCTGGACTAGACCCGGCGCGAATCCTTGCTGGAGAGATGCCGTTCGAGAATCTCCGCTCGGCCTATCGCGACGCGTCTCTGCTCGTCTTCCCTTCAAAGCTCGAGACGTTCGGCCTGCCGCTCATTGAAGCTATGGCTTTGGGAGTTCCGATCCTTGCCGCCAACGCTTCCTGCATTCCTGAGATTGTTGGGGACGCGGCCATCCTCTTCAATCCAGATGATCCTCACGAGCTCTCCGAAGCCATGGAGCGCCTTCTTGCGGATCATGACTCGATGGCACGCCTCGCCGAGAGAGGGCGCGCTCGGGCTGCGCAGTTCTCCTGGGGCATCGCAGCGGAGAACATGCTCGAGATCCTGCAGCGAGCAGGGTCGGGGGGGCCAAGATGAGGCTCCTATTCCTCAGCCAACTCTATCCCCCGGAACCTGCTACGCCACGCCATAGTCTGGCGCGGTCTCTCGTGGAAAGAGGGCATTCCGTCACCGCCGTCACGGGCTTTCCAAACTACCCGCTGGGCAGAATCTACCCAGGCTACCGTCAGCGGATGTGGGCGTGGGACGAGGTCGGCGGGACAAGAGTACTTAGGCTCCCGCTCTTCCCGGACCACAGCCGCTCTGCCGCGCGAAGGGCGTTGTGCTACATTTCATTTGCTTTGTCAGCGTGTTTCCTAGGACCGATTCTGTGCGGGCCGGCCGACGTCATGTGGGTTTGGCATCCACCGTTGACTACGGCCATTCCAGCGCGTTGGATTTCCCTCCTGCGGCGCGTTCGCTTCGTCTACGAAATCCAAGACATGTGGCCAGAGACACTCGCCGCAACAGGCATGGTCCGGTCAAGGCTTATCCTTTCCCTTGTCGCAGGGCTCGGCAAGCTCGCTTATTCAAGTGCAGCAGCGATCGTTGTGAGCTCGCCGGGGCTCAAGCGCAATCTGATCGGGAAAGGGGTTCCGGAAGAGAAGATCCATGTGATTCCCAATTGGGTAGACGAGTCGGTCTATCGCCCGGTGCCTCCGGACCGTGCGTGGGCCGAAGAGCAGGGCATCACGGGCTCGTTTGTCGTTCTATTCGCCGGGAACATGGGACTGGCTCAAGGGCTTGACACAGTGCTTGAGGCTGCAGGGGCGCTGTCTGACATACCGGAGATCCAGTTCGTTCTCATCGGGGATGGCGTCGAGGAGAAACGTCTGAGGGAAGAAGCCGAAGAACGAGGACTCCACAACGTTCGCTTCCTCGGCCGCAGACCGGTCGAAGAGATGCCCAGGTTCTTCGCAGCGGCCGATGTTCTGCTTGCCCACCTGCGGCGAGATCCGCTATTCGAGATCACGATTCCAAGTAAGACTCAAGCTTACCTAGCCTGTGGCCGCCCGATTCTTATGGCAGTGGCCGGTGACGCTGCGGCGGCCGCAATCGAGGCAGGGGCAGGATGGGTGTGCGCGCCCGAGGATCCGGTCGCGATGGCTGAGGGCATCCGCAAGCTGTATGAGATGGATCAAGAGGAGCGCGAAGCCATGGGCAGGGCGGGACGAGAGGCCTTCCTCCGTTTCTACAGGCAATCGGTGCTTGTGGATCAGTACCTTGAGCTGTTCCAGAAGTTCGCGAAAGGAAGAGCCAAATAGGGGTCGCCTTGTCAGGCGACTGATCATCCGCGCTGCCCAATAGGAAGCTGCATTCGCAGTCCGGCAGCCAAGAGGAAAGGCAGGAGGAGGGGAGGTGGCTTGATGATCGGGGAGAGGAAGGACACAAAGAATGGCCGCGTTCGTGTCGTCATTCTCGGCAGCTCGGGCATGCTGGGGCACAAGCTGTGTCAGGTCGCCTCGGAACGCATGGAGACTGCGGCAACGGTGCGGGAGACAAAGTCGGAGGCCGAGGCACTGGGTCTGTCGAAGCAGGTCCGGATCATCGGTGGGGTCGATGTAGCGGACCTCGGGAGCGTCGAGCGAGCGGTTGCCAGCGTGCGGCCCGACGTCGTCGTCAACTGCATTGGGATCGTCAAGCAGTCTCCGTTGGCGCAGGACCCCATCGCCAGCATCACCGTCAACGCTCTCTTCCCACATCAGCTTGCGCGCATTTGCCGAGAGAACGGCACCCGCTTGATCCATCTGAGCACCGACTGCGTCTTCTCCGGGCGCAAAGGACACTACGTCGAGAGCGACCGCTCAGACGCCGAGGACTTGTACGGGAGATCCAAGTTCCTTGGCGAGGCTGGCGAGCCCGACGCGATCACGTTGCGAACGTCGATGATCGGGCGCGAACTTCACGGCACGAACGGGCTCGTGGAGTGGTTTCTGTCGCAGAAGGGAAAGAGCGTTAGGGGCTTCCGACGGTCCATCTTCAGCGGATTCGCGACGATGGCTTTGTCGAAGATCATTCTGGATGTCGTGATTCCGCAGCCGGAGCTGACTGGCGTGTGGCACGTCGCGGCGGATCCGATCAGCAAGCACGAACTTCTCTCCATGATCAACGACGTGTACGATCTGGGCGTTGCCATCGAGGCCAATGACGCAGTCGTCTGCGATCGGAGCTTAAACGGAGAGCGATTCAGGAGGGCGACAGGATTCGTGGCCCCCTCCTGGAAGACGATGATCGAAGAGATGTACCATGATCCTACTCCGTACGAACAATTGAGGAGGCTGGATGCTTGCAGGTAAACGCATCGTGGTCACCGGCGGCACGGGGTCGCTCGGGAAGGTACTCATCGGGCGTCTGTTGACTGGAGAGATGGGGCTTCCGAAGAAGATTCTCGTCTTCTCACGCGACGAGGCGAAGCAGCACGCCATGCGCGTTGAATACATGAACCGACGCGCGGCCACGGACGAGATCATTTACCGCAACTTCGAGCAGCTTCTTGAGTTCCGCATCGGCGACGTGCGCGACTTCCACGCCGTCAGTGCCGTGCTCCGAGATGCCGACGTGGTCTTCAACGCGGCGGCGCTGAAGCAAGTGCCGGCGTGCGAGTACTTCCCCTTCGAGGCCGTGCAGACGAATATCGCGGGGCCGGAGAACATCATCCGCGCCATCCGCGAGCACAACTTGCCCGTAGACACTGTGGTCGGGATCTCGACCGACAAAGCCTGCAAGCCGGTGAACGTCATGGGGATGACGAAGGCGATCCAGGAACGTGTCTTCATTCGAGCGAACATGGATTGCCCGCAGACGCGGTTCATCTGCGTTCGCTACGGAAACGTGCTTGCGTCCCGTGGGTCAGTCATTCCGCTGTTCCATGACCAGATCCGCAACGGCGGGCCTGTAACGATTACGGTGGCGGAGATGACCCGCTTCCTTCTCACTCTCGAACAGGCCGTGGACACGGTCTTCGCGGCCTTGCGCGGAGCGCACCGAGGGGAGACGTACATCCCGCGCGTGCCGTCGGCGAGAATCGAGGATATCGCAAAGGCCCTCATCGGCAAGCGCTCGATCAAGATCATCGTGACCGGCATCCGTCCAGGAGAGAAGTTGCACGAGATCCTCATCTCGGAGGAGGAGGCACACCGGTCGATCTGTCGCGGGGACTACTTTGTCATCCTCCCCATCCTTCCCGAGCTGCGGCCCGGCAACGATGCGGGTGCCACGCTGACGAGCGAGTACAGCTCGGCCGACGACGTGATGACGGCGGCCGTGACCAGAGACCTGCTCGACCGTTGCGGCCTGCTGTCGATTGACGAGATTCCACTCGATGGGGAGCTGTTGCGATGAGGATTGTCACCGTGCTCGGGACTCGGCCGGAGATTATTCGCCTCAGTCGCGTCATCGAGAAGCTCGACCTTGCCTGCGACCACGTCCTTGTCCACACCGGGCAGAACTTCGATCCCAAGCTGAGCGACGTCTTCTTCGATGAGCTCGGCGTGCGAAAGCCCAACCACTACTTGGGCGTCCAGGCGGCTTCGTTCGGCGAGCAGGTGGGCAAGATCCTGGTCGAGGCGGAGCGGGCGCTGCGAGCCGAGAAGCCGGATCGGGTCCTCATCCTCGGCGACACCAACAGCGGGCTGGTGGCATTCGTGTGTAAGCGCATGGGCATTCCCGTCTACCACATGGAGGCGGGAAACCGCTGCTACGACGACCGCGTGCCCGAGGAAGTGAACCGCCGAGTCATCGATCACTCGAGCGACATCCTCATGCCATACACCGAACGGAGCCGCCAGAACCTGCTGCGCGAGGGCATCGCCGGGGAGAGGATCTACGTGACCGGCAACCCGATTCTCGAGGTGATCGAGCACTACGAGGCGCGGATTGAGGCGAGCCGCGCTCTGGATGAGCTGAAGGTCGAGCCGAAACGCTACTTCCTCGTCACCATGCATCGCGCGGAGAACGTCGATGTCGAGCCTCGCTTGCGGAGCCTCGTCGCGGCCTTGGACGCACTGCATCGCGAGCACAAGGTCCCGATCGTCGTCAGCACGCACCCACACACGCAGAAGCGAATGGAGGCAGCCGGGTTAAGTGGGGCGGCGAAGCCGATTCGATTCCTGCCGCCGTTCGGGCTGTTCGACTTCGTCAAGCTCGAGCGAAACGCGGTCTGTGTACTGAGCGACAGCGGCACGGTGCAGGAGGAGTGCTGCATCTTCCACGTCCCCAACGTGACCCTGCGCGACGTGACGGAGAGGCCGGAGACGGTCGAGTGCGGCAGCAACATCCTCGCCGGCGCGGACCCGGACGTGATTCTGCGCTGCGTGCGAATAGTTCTCGCGCAGGGGACCGACTGGCGAGTGCCACCCGAGTACCTGGCGCGCAGCGTTAGCGACACCGTCGTGAAACTCGTGCTCGGCTTCCGCGAGGGCCGGCGTGAGTAGCGCGGTGTGGGAGGACATTCTTCGGGCGGTGGACGCTGGTCCCCGGACAGTCGGGTACGTCAGGACCGAAGTGGATGCAACCGTAGTGAAGACCGTGGTGGGGCATCACTGCCCGCGGACTCGTCAGAGAGGGTACCGCTAGGAGCTGTAGAGTGGAGCGCTGCAGACGAGCGAGTGGGGAATCGCACGGAAGCAGGTGGCGATTCCGATGATCTGGATCCCATTTGTGGTTGCCTGTTGCTCCTCGCTGGTCCTTACCCCGATTCTGGCTTGCCGCTTGCGGAGGGCCGGAATCGTCGGCGAGGATGTCCACAAGGTTGACCGGAGGCAGATTCCGGAAATGGGGGGGCTGGCAATCATCGCCGCCTTCGCCCTGGGCCTGCTTGTCGCGGCCGCGCTGTTGGTCTTTGCGGGAGTCTTCACCGATGCCAAGTTGATCTCCCTCCTCGCTGTGCTTGCCACGGTCCTCCTCGCCGGCCTCATCGGAATGCTCGATGACCTACTAGGGTTGTCTCAGCGACTCAAGGCTCTCCTCCCCATCGCTGCGGCGCTTCCTCTGATGGTGGTTCGCGGCGGCCATGTGGTGATGAAGGTTCCGCTCGGGGGATTCATAGACTTCGGGATCGTCTATTCTCTCGTGCTCGTGCCTCTTGGTGTGACGGGCGCAGCGAACGCCTTCAACATGGTGGCTGGCTTCAACGGCCTTGAGGTCGGTTTGGGACTCGTCTCCTTCGGAAGTCTGGCCATTATCGCGGCCCATCTCGGTCAGACAACGTCCCTGCTCATTCTGCTCGCGGGCACTGGGGCACTACTCGGGGTCTTCGTCCACAACTGGTATCCGGCGAGGATATTCATTGGTGACGTGGGAACCCTGACCATTGGGGCAACGATTGCCGCGGCGGTGATCATCGGGGATTTCGAGACGGCAGGCTTTGTTCTGTTCCTTCCTCACGCCGTCGACTTCGTGTTCAAGGCGACGCATGGCTTTCCAAAGGCATTCGGTGAACTCCGTGGCGGGAGACTGCACTGTCCTTCGGATGGACCGAAGAGCTTGCCTCACTTGCTGATGAAGCTGACGGGCGGAATCCACGAGCGATCGTTGGTTCTTCTGCTGATGGGGATACAGGCACTGTTCGGGATTGTCGCGATCGCGTTGTACGTGTGGTGGTAAGGCAACGTAGCGGGTCCCGTGCGCGGCTGCGGACGGCGGTCGGTCAGTGGACGAGACCGAGGGGGATGGAAGATGAAGGCGATTCGTTGGTTGGAGGCACACATAGTCCCACGGCTGCACTGGGGGCTCTACTTGTGGGTCGCGCTTCTTCCCTTTCAGCTTCCCCTGGAGCACGTGCTGGGCTTCCGGCTCGCACTGTCGGATGTTGCACTCGTAGGAGCGCTGTCCGTCGGACTCGTCTGTTGGTTCTTCGGGACCCATTCAGCGCGCGAGCGCCCCGCATGGAGGACGAACCTTGACGGGTACTTGGTGGCCCTTGTCGCGGTCTTCGTGATGGCCCTCGCTGTTGCTTGGGCGAGAACCAGCGAGTTGACGACTTACACGCTCGTCAACAAGGGAGCCGGCATCCTGGTGCTGGTCGCATCGTTCTACATGACGACCACGTTGGCGAGTACCCCGCAACGGGTGCGTCGTGTGGTGACGATGTTGCTCGGATCGGTCGGAGCCGTCAATGCTGTGAGCCTAGCGCTATACGGCGCGTGGCTGCGCCTTGGGGGACAAAGCCCGGTGGTGAGCGGGCAACGGCTGGCGGGCTTTCTGATTGACCCGAATGCGTACGGGGGGCTCTTGGCTGTCGCGCTTCTGGTTCAGCTTGGCGTGCTCGTCGGCGGCCGAACGAAGTCGCGGTGGGTGCAGGTTGCGGGGGCGGCAAACGTGCTCTTGCTGGGTGCCGGATTGGTGCTGACGCGGTCGCGTAGCGCCTGGGTAGCACTCGCCGTCGGCGGGGTGGTGTTCCTGTGGCTGATCCGGCGGCGGCTGACGTGGAAGCGCGTCCTGATCGCGGCGACCGCCGTCGGGTGCGCGGGGGCGAGCCTATGGGTGCTGGCCGGGGACGCCATCATGTCGCTGCTGAGGAGTGCGCTCCAGCCGGCCTCGATCCTCCTGCGGTGGGAACAGGTGACGGGTGGCTTGCGGCACTTCCCAGACTCGCCGGTCTGGGGCATCGGACTCGACGTCTATCGGCGGTTGCAGCCGCCGTACATCATTCACAATACCTACGTGTGGTTCCTCGTGGAGATGGGCGTCATCGGCTTCGCAGTACTGGTCGCTTTGCTGACCAGAGTGGGTCGAAACTGGGCCGCCGCGCTGCGGTCGACGGGCTGGAACTGGGGGCTGACGGTGGGAGCCACCGCGGCCTTCGCGGCAATGCTGGGTCTCGCCGTGGGGATCGAGGCGCTGTATCAGCGGCCCTTGTGGCTACTCTTCGCATTGGCAGAGGTGTTGCGGCGAACGGCCCTAGCGCGCGACTCGGCCTCGCCGCCGCAAGCAAGAGCAGACGAAGCTCACTGACCGGCGTTTGCACGTCCGCGTGCCGCTCAAGTTCCAATGAATCGGCGAAATCGCCTGGCCTGGACAACCAGAAGGCGGCGAGCGTGCTTCGCGAGAGAGAACGTAGACACGGCAACCCAGGCCACAGCTGAAATGTGTCCCGCCTTTCGCAGCGACGCGTAGTTGCCGAGCTCGGCCTGCTCCATCTTCCACAGGGCTCCAGAGAGCCCGCCTGCCCCGAACGGCGCCTTGAAGCTGTAGGCGAGCTGGACACCCAGGAGAGCAATGCCAACGCCGCTGCAGACCGCCTCGAGCCATAACCCGTAGTCTTCGCTTCTGCGCTTCGCCGAATCGAAGCGCAGGGGAAGACTGCGCGTGATGACCACTGAAGATGTCACGATGGGGTTATGCAGCAGTAGCCCCCGCTTCTTAATGCCTCTTGCCCTGATGGTGGGGGCCACATCGAGCGCTGGAATGCTGTCCACCACCCAACGTAGGCCATGCGCACAGATTCCCACATCGGAATGCTCGAGCATGAAGCCCATCTGGAGTTCTATCTTTCGTGGGTGCCACGCGTCGTCGGCATCAAGGAACGCTACGTAGGGCTGGGTCGCGGCATCCCAACCAGCGTTGCGCGCCGCCGCAGCGCCCTGATTACGCGGGAGTCGGATGATGCGAACCAAGGCGCTGCCCGGACGTTGCTCCTGCATGCGAAGGGCATTCAGGGTGTCCTCTGCATTGCCATCATCTACGAGAATGAGCTCCGCGGGGCGCCAGCTCTGTCGAGCGACGGAGTCCACCGCGCGGTCGATGGTTGCAGCGCAGTTGTAGCACGGGATGATGACCGAGACGGGGGCTACGCCGGGGACATCGTCCAGTTCGATCGCAGGAACCGGATTCGGGCCAGTCGACGTGGTGAGTCCGCGAACACCCCTCTTCGCTGAGCGGCCGTGTGTCCGTCCCAATCCGTCGCAGTTCCTCGGCAGGTCTTCCACGGTCGCCCCCTAGAGCACGCCTCTTCGAACCGGCTGGCTCTTCGCCACGCCGGCAGCCGATCTTACCCGAGTAGCCACTTCGAATGAGTTGCGCCTTTCGTCAGCCAGGCGCTGACCGCGACGGCGGCGAACGCTAGGAGGGGACCTATCGCAGGATGGACTCCTTGGAACAGCAGGCTTCCTGCGACCACGAGAGCACACCCGAGCGGAGCCGCCCACAGCCTGCCATGGACGACCGTGCGCAGCGCACCGCCACCGAGGACCCGCCGACTGACCCCACGAAGATACCCTGTGAGGACCGCCGCTTCGCTGGCGATGAGAGCGATGGCGGCGCCCCAGACACCCATTCGCGGGACGAACAAGAAGCCGCCAATGACAGCGACCGCTGCGCCGACACATTGGCAGCCTACGCGGTAGCGCATGTCACTCTCGGTCAGCAGGGTGGCCTCGGCGGCAGAAGCTAAAAAACGAATGGGAAAGCAGAGCGCCAGGACAGCCAACACGGGGCCTGATGTCTTGAATTGTGCCCCGAACAGGAAGGGCATCGCCAAGGGGCCTAGTCCGGCTGCGACGCCCGTAAAGGCAAGCGATGTCGCGAGCATCAGGTCGACGCCGGCAGGGTACGCCGCTACAAACCGGCCGCGATCGTGCTCCACCCAGCGATTGAGGTGCGGAAGGAGATACTGCTGAAAAACCACGGCAGGGAGTAGGTACCCCAGGCTGAGAATCGACAGGGCGGCGCCGAAGATGCCGGCCTCCGCCTCTCCGCCGAGGATCCCCAAGAGAGCCGTCGATCCCTGGAAGTAGGTGGCGTAGAAGAAGCCCGATAGGGCAAAGGGCCACACTTGGCCAAGCGTCCTTCTCAGGGAGGGGACGGGTTCGGTAGAGACCGTATCCGCAAGGGCCTTTCCTCCGTCATCGCCTCCGCCAGGCGGCCGTTTCACTATGTGGCGCAGCTCCCGTGCGTAGAGAAAGGCGATTCCTGTCGCCGTCGCAGAGTACCCGGCGGCGACGGCAAAGGGTGAACCCTGCAACAGAACGGCCACCGCGGCGACGAGGAACCGGGCGAAGTAGGGAAGCGCGTAGCATATCGCCAGCGCGACGTAGCGCGATCCCAGCTGGAGAACCGATCCAGCGGCGCTGGCCACCGCCTGAGCGGGAATCACGATCGACAGAACCAACACCAGTGTTCTCGATGTGCTGGGCAGGTCGACGACAAAGGCCAGCAGAATGGCAACAACGGCGACGACGACCGAGGACCCTGCAACGAGAATCAGCGTGGGGCGGAGCCAGCGTCTTGCGCTCTGCCCCTCTTTTCCGAAGACCCGAAGCCAGAACACCGGAACTCCGAAGCCGGCAAGAGGCAAGAGGAAGCTGACGAGAGCAAGAGACGTGGCAAGGGCGCCATAGCCTTCCAACCCCAATCCCCGACCTAGGAGGACTTGGGTCAGGAAGGCGGCGCCTGCTGCTCCGATTCGGGCGACCCAGAGAAAGCCGATCGTCTTCGGCCCGAGGCGCGGGAGGAACGAGGGTTCCGCGGGTCCATCGGCCGAGCGCATCTTCACGTTCCCGCCGTCAATCATATCGGGAGTCCATGCAGCTCGCTTCTTGTCAAACGAGGCCGGCGGTTGGGCGCGGGATGCCGGTGCATCTGCGTGGCGCTGCCTGTTTCGATGTGACGCGACCGACCTCGAAGTTGTCTCATGCCCGTTCTGACGATAGCTCGCTCCCGAACAACGATCCGTCCTTTCCACTAGTCTAGTCGATCTTCGCGGAGCTGAGTAGGGTCTTCGACGTTCGCTCTCGACAAGCGCGCTTTCGCGACGGCTTCGCCGATGTGGTAACGTCATGCAACGAGTGAGACAAGAGGAGCCATGGCACACAGCGAGAAGGTTCTGGTCACTGGCGGAGCGGGGTTCATCGGGTCCCACCTCGTGGAAGCTCTGGTCGCCGACGGATCGCGCGTCGTCGTGTTCGACGATTTCTCGACCGGCCTCGCGCGGAACCTGGAAAGGTCTCAGGGCTCGGTCGACATCGTGGAGGGCGACGTGCGGGATCTCGCTGCTCTCCGCGGTGTGACGAAGGGGGTGGGCATCGTCTTCCACCTCGCAGCCATGCCGGCCGTCGCCCCCTCGATTGCCGACCCGCTGGCCTGTGGTGCCATCAACGTGGGCGGGACTCTGCATGTGTTTGTCGCGGCGCGCGAGGCAGGGGTGCGACGTGTCGTGTTCACCTCATCCGCCGCTGTCTACGGGGCCGATCCGACCTTACCCAAGACGGAGACGCTACCCACGTCTCCGCTGTCGCCGTACGCGGCGAGCAAGCTGGCTGGAGAGGAATTCGCACACGCCTTCTCGCACGTCTACGGCATAGAAACCGTGGCACTGCGGTTGTTCAACGTCTACGGGCCGCGCCAGAACCCGGAATCCGAGGACTCGGGAGTCATCACTCGCTTTCTTTCAAGACTCGCGGCCGGCGAAGCTCCTCTCGTCGATGGGGACGGCCAGCAATCGCGGGACTTCATCTTCGTGAGCGACATTGTCGCGGCATTCCTCCGCGCAGCAAAGGCGCCCGAAGCGAGCGGCGAGGTCTTCAACATCGGCTCCGGCCGCTCCACGACCATCAACGAACTGGCCACCACACTGACGTCCACCATGCTTCCAGGCTCGTCCTTGCGGCCGATGCACCGAGCGGCGCGTGTGGGCGATGTTCGGCACTCCTGCGCCGACATCACCAAGGCGAAATCTATCTTGAAGTTCGAGCCGACGGTGAGTCTCAGAGACGGCCTTGCCAAGACGGTTGCGTGGTGGCGAGAAGAGTGGATCGGCCGGTGAGTCGCCCGAAGGTCCTCCAGGTGTGCGCGGTTGACGTATCCATCGGCCCGCTGCTTCGCCCTCTCGTCCACACGTTGCAGGAGGCGGGGGCCGAGGTGCACGTCGCATGCACGCCCGGCGGCGTATCCGAGCGACTGGCTGCGGAGGGCGTCCCGGTGCGGCCCGTGCGAATCGCGCGAAGGATCCTGTCGCTGCGCCATCTGGTCTCACTCGTCCAGCTAGCGCGGCTCATTCGCCGGGAGCGCTACGACTTTGTCCACGTCCACACGCCGATTGCCGCGGCAATCGGCCGCGCGGCAGCCAGGTTGTCGGGAACACGGCCCGTGGTCCTCTACACCGCGCACGGTTTCTACTTCCACGACCGCATGCGGCCGTGGCTGCGCAGAGTCCTCATCTGGCAGGAGAGGCTGTTCGGTCGCCTGTGCACGGACTTCCTGTTCACGGTCAGCCCGGAGGACCATGCAACCGCCCTGCGCGAGCGGATCATCGACGTGGGACGCACGCACTGCCTCAACAGTCTGGGCATTGACCTGGAGCGATTCGATCTGTCCTCGCCGCAGAGCCTGAATCGATCCGACCTCGCGATCTCCGAAGCGGACTCGGTGGTCGCCTGCATCGGCCGGCTCGTGGGCGAGAAGGGCGTGCTCGACCTTCTCGAGGCCATCGCGCTCGTCCGAGAGCGCGTGCCGGGGATCCGCCTTGTCGTGATCGGCGACACCCTGGTGTCGGACCGCGGGCGGGGAATCCAGAGCAAGATCCGCGACCTCATCGCCACGCACGGGATTGAGAAGAACGTGACTTTCCTCGGCTTCCGCGGGGATGTCCCGTCCTTGCTTCGGCTCGTGGATGTCTTCGCCCTGCCGTCGTATCGGGAGGGGATGCCGCTCACCATTCTGGAGGCCATGGCGGCCGGCAAACCGGTTGTGACTACCAACGTAAGGGGCTGCAGAGAGGAAGTCGTGAACGGGTTGACTGGAATCATCGTTGCACCGCGGGATCCTCGCGGCCTCTCCGAGGCGATTCTGTCGCTGCTCGTCGCGCCGGAGAGAGCCAAAGCTATGGGTCTCGCGGGAAGAGCTCATGTGGAGAGGGTTTTCGACCAGCGAAGGGTTCTGGATGAGGAGGTCGAGGTGTACCGCCGTCTCGCCAAGAGACACAGGAAGTTGTGGGGTACCGCTTCGGGAGACGCTGAACGCACGTCGTGACACGTGAACGTCGCACACAAGGGTGCGGTGCGCTCTTTCGTGAAGATCGAGCGCATTAGCACTCTCTTCTTAACCCCGAGTGCGACGCTACATCCATCACGACGCTACATCCATCACGACGCTACATCCATCGCGACGCTGCAGGGAATCGTGGACGTCGTCTCCGACGTCGTTTCGAACGATCGTGACAATCGCGACGGCCCAGCCATTCCCGTTGTAGCGTCGGCGGACGTGCAGGCGTAGCGTCGGAGCTTGCCTCCGACGTCGCTCCCGACGTCGCGTTGTCTCCGACGTCTACGACGAACCTGGTCAGGAGAAGCCGCCATTTACCAAGGCTTCTCCCTAGCGGCTTGACAACGAGAACCGTCGAGCCGCCTCGCACACAGATGGTGGTGCGCTCTCTCGGCAGAACCGAGCTTGCGCGCCTTCATAAAGTAGCGCGTGGCACTCTCTTCTTAACCCCGAGTGCGGCGCTACAGAGGTCCTGCCTATCTCTTTGCGGCAGCATCCTTGTCCGATATCAGGCAGCGCGTGCAATCCGCATAGCGTCTATCCCGCGACCGCAGCGGGGAGGGAGGGAGATTCTTCTCCCATGGGCTTTCCTGAAACCTGATCTTACATTCTGTATACTCCCACTCATGGCAGATGTCATCGCCTTCATCGATGGCTTCAACCTATACCACGCCCTGGATGCACGGGATGCCCAAGGCTGCAAGCCATACAGGACCTTCAAGTGGCTCAACTACTGGGCCCTGTGCCAACGATACGTGACGCCAGAAGATCGCCTGGCAGCAGTCTATTGGTTCACGGCCTATGTCCCATGGAAGTCGCCGTCCGGCCTGGCGAAGAAAGCACGTCACCGCAAGCTGGTCGCTGTCAACAAACAGCTCGGCGTAGTCGTCGAGTGGGGCAAGTTCCGCCCCATCACTCGACGCTGTTGCGCCCAATGCAGAGGGGAGTATAGGACCTATGAGGAGAAGCGCACGGACGTCAAGATCGCGCTCTTCATTCAGAAGCTTGCATACGAGAACGCATACACAAAAGGAGTCGTTGTCTCTGGAGATACCGATCTGGCTCCGGCGATCGAAATGGTTGCGGCACTCAACCCCCAGATCACCTTCGTGAACGTCATTCCAATCGGCCAGAGTTCAGCAGAGCTGTCTCGTCTGCAGAACACGTCGCAGACCCACATGAGCATCCAGGACCTTGCCGCAAGCCGTTTGCCCAACGCTGTGGTCCTCAGAAGTGGAGGAAAGCTCGACTGCCCCATGGAGTGGATGTAGTTAGAAAGGCGACCGCGCCATCCGGAGACGGCGCGGAACCCACGAGCAGAAGCCGTGGGAATGATCATGACCATGAGTATAGAACAACGGGCGGGAGTGTCAAGAGCACGCAAGAATGCCGCGAAACTGTGTTTCTACTGAGTTTGGCACGCCTGACGCGAGACGCCCTGTGTTTCACGCGAAGCGCGCTAAGTGCGCCAAGAGAAGCCGGGGGTAACGTCGTGAGCTTGTCTCCGACGTCTACGATGAACCTGGTCAGGAGAAGCCGCCATTCACCAAGGCTTCTCCCTAACGGCTTGACAACGAGAACCGTCGAGCCGCCTTGCACACAGATGGTGGTGCGCTCTCTCGGCAGAACCGAGCTTGCGCGTCTTCATAAAGTAGCGCGTGGCACTCTCTTCTTAACCCCGAGTGCGGCGCTACAGGGGCCCTGCCGTTCTTCGCGGCCTTTGCGCTCTTGTCGTGACGGGAACGGACGTGCGATAATGACTAGCCATGCTGCGGAAGAGGCTGAGGTGACCTAGAGATGCCAAGGACGCTGTCCTACAAGGTAGTTCTCGAACCATCCAAGGACGGGGGCTACTCCGTCTACGTTCCGTCGTTGCCCGGCTGTGTCAGCGAGGGCGATTCGTATCAAGAAGCTTTGGACAACATCCGAGAAGCGATTCGAGGGTGGCTCGAGGTCGCCCAGGAGTTCGGCGATGACATCCCAACAAGCGACGTTCTCACCGAGGCCGTCGAGGTGTCCCTCTAGAACATGCCGAGACCGCACCCGATCTCCGGCCGCGACCTCGTCAGAAAGCTGGAGCGGGTTCGCTTTCGCATCGTGCGCCAGAAGGGAAGTCACATGATTCTGCGGCGGGATGTGGAGCCAACGTCGACCGTCTCCGTCCCCGACCACAGGGAACTCAAGAGAGAGACACTCCAGAACATCCTTCGCCACATTCATCTGACGCGCGACGAGCTCGACAGACTGGGTTAGCCATGGACGGGAATCGCATGCGGGGACGCTCCGTGGAGGCAGGGCAAGCGCGATGACAAAGATAGGATCTGCCGCCAAACGGGGGCCTGACCTCGCCA
>Ga0247841_10003705_pt1 | contig 27648 bp, 20 predicted proteins | sample LaCruzMarch2015__2_FD_192410 | JGI IMG/M metagenome (GOLD analysis project Ga0247841, IMG submission 192410) | Freshwater microbial communities from meromictic Lake La Cruz, Castile-La Mancha, Spain - LaCruzMarch2015_18m | ecosystem: Environmental > Aquatic > Freshwater > Lake | place: Spain... | reverse complement strand
TCAATTGCTGTTGTATGGATTCGATTTTTTCCAACCGATAAAGCGACGGTTTGTTGAAAATATCCAACTTCATCTAAAGCCGGCGAATAAAACTCTTCCTTAGAAATATCTTCCGCAAACACCGTTATCAAAGTCTCTGCAAGCCCGGATCCTTCGTCTGTTATGCTCCCTTTGACAAGAACTGTGGATCCATCTGTGCTTTGATTGTTCTCTGGATGGGTGATTCTAATAATGGGTATATCATCAACCAAGATCGATACTAGCTGGGAATAATTAGATTCATGAGCTGTTTCGGAAACATCATAAGCCGTGACAGCATAGAAAAATTTCTCATTCCAGGCAACTTTTGTATCTATAAACTCATTTTTCTCAATCGATCCAATTTTTTCAAGAGTTTCCTCTGAATCTAATTTACTGCGATAAATATTGTACCCGGCTACTGGATAAGATCCTTCTAGTGATTTGTCCCAGGACAATAGAACGGTTTTACCCTTTATTATAGTTTTCAGAGATGTTGGTTTTGCGGGTGGTTTTGCTTCCAGATATTTAAAAAATCCCTTTTGTATAGACCCGGCTAAGGGTGTCCAGGCGTTAAAAACGTTTAGCAAAGATATTGTTTGAATGGAACTGTTTTCAAGACCAGAGTCTAAAGAAATCCAGGTTTTCCCCTCATCATCAGACTGAAATACACCATATTTTTTTGAGGAGGCATACATTGTTTTTGAATTCTTTGGATGGAACAGAACGGTTTGGACAGACGATACATTCCCTGTTCCGGAACTAATCTGGATTTGTTTCCAGGTCTTTCCCCTATCCAGGCTTTCTAAAATCCCTTTTGTTTCTGTTCCGGCCAGCAGATGATTTGTATTTAAAGGATCAAGAGCTATTGACCATAAAGAAGTGTCTGTTATCAAGCCATCCTCATGCAAACGCCAGTTTTCTCCTCCATTATCCGTGGACAACAGTCCTTTGTTGGTAGCGCAAAAGATTGAATTTTCGTCCCAAATCAGAATATCCCTGAATTCACACTTCTTTAATATTGGATTTTTATCGTCAAAATTAAGATCATTCCATTTTTCAGAACCAATTTTCACACGGAACAATCCATCTGATTTTGATCCGGCATACATATATTGATTGGACGCTTTAATACATGGCACAGATTTTGCCGGAAGATTGGAATTGAAAGAAATCCATTTGTGTGCCAGAGGCATATATTTGTATATACCACCCTGACTGGATCCAGCAAACAAAGTCGATAATGATTCTTCCCATCGAAGCGTTTGAATCTCTATAGTTAACAGACCCTGAGATAAATCTTCCCATGTTTCTCCGTAATCAGCAGAGGTAAAAACACCAGCCGAAGTCCCCAGAAATAAATGATTTGATCGTGCTTTATCTTTGACAATACTGTTAATGGTTACATTTTCTGGAAGACCATCTGAAAAAGAAAACCATGTTCCAGTCTCTCCCTTGACCTTTAAACCAAAGCTCTGAAAAGATAATAACACAATCAAGAAAGTGATTAAAAATTGCTTTTTAATAAGCATAACTAAATCCCTTGGGTATTTTAGAAAGAGTTTTCCCTGCTTTAAGCTTTAGTACAAAAGAGAGAAATTGACTTTTCATACCGGGTTTTGTTGTCACTATCTGAGATTGTTCTTCAAAACCACCTTTGGCAACGGTTATGGTGTGAGTGCCAAAGCCAACAGAGATTGTATCTGGAGTTACTTTCCCCGTGTAAATATTATCCAAATAGATCTTAGCTCCGCTTGGTTCTGAAGAAATAGTCACAACAACCGGTATGGGAAGGAGTTTCATAAAAACGGTCTGTTTGTTGGAGTCCTGTGTTAGAGTAACAGTTCGAGAAGCGTTATTATACCCATCTTTCACAATAAGGATTGTGTAAGTTCCGGGATTCACTTTCAAAACGTTTGGTGTTAGCAAGCCGGTGTTTTGTGAATTCAAGAGTATTTTTGCACCAATTGGATCCGACTGTACTACAATTTCATATTGGATTACGGGAGGGATTGGCGGAGGAAGGATTTCTGAAGGGGGAGGCTTGGGTGTTTCAATGGGAGAAGGGGTATTTTGAACGATTGGTTTCAACGAAAGTTTCCTCTCCAGAGTACTATCTAGATCAGTATCTTTAACCATAATCACCTGTCGAACTGATTCATATCCATTTTTTTCAACGATAAGAGTATAGGAGCCAGCTTTCAAACCCTTAATGATGGTTGGCGTTTTTTCTGTTGAAAAATATGGAATCTTTTGTTTCTCGTTAAATGGAACTTCCCCTTCAAAAAGAAAAACAGTGGCTTCATTTGGGTTAACAATAAGATTTATGGTGGCTTCAGGTGATTCTACTATGATAGGCTTTGGGTTCTCAATGATAATTTCTGGTGTTTGGGGCCGGGTTCCAGGGAGAAGAAAATATAAAATATTTTGTTGATATTTCCAAGTAATATACAGGAGAGAACCAAGAATCGCCAAAATAAGGATCCAAACCCAAAAGGAAGATTTTTTTTTAGGTCTTTCCGGTTTCACTTTCGGGATTTTTCTAGCTGGTTCTTTCTTCTCTGCTATCACACTCACTTTCTGTGCAAATTTACCGAAATCAATCAAGCAAGCTGTAGCATTGTCTTCCCCTCCGGCATGATTGGCAGATTGAATCAAATGTCCAATCACCTGGCTGGCATTGGAACCTTGTGTAATTTTTTTCATCTCTTCGGTTGCAACTTGTGAATAAACACCGCTTGTTAGAATTAATATCCTGTCTCCAGATTGCCTATCAATTTTTTTTATTACTGGGTTGATTGTCTCCGATGATCCCAAAAATAACTCATTGTCAGTTGTTATTTGTCGTAGCCCTTGTGAAATAGAAAGAAGATAAGCTCTAGTTGTACCAGTATAAATCACCCACACCTCATTGTGATGAACTAAAACACAAGTCAAAGTAGACATCATACCCGGAGTATGAAAATCTTCTATTTTTTGAAGTAATTTATCGTTCGTTTTTTGAAAAGCATCCAAGAGTCTTTTTTCTGGTGATAGCGTACTATCTTCCTCATAATAAAAATCTAAGAACGATTCTGCTGAGATTTTACTGGCAAAATTACTATTAATATTCCCACCGAGTCCATCGGTAATCACAGTGAGAGATCCGTATTCAGCTTCAATGCCTGGATCATCGGGAATCAGATAAGCGGAATACTGGTCGTTTCTCCGCTTAATCATTCCCTTATCGGTCTGGATTGTTACCCTTACATTCGAATTGTTCATAGGGTGCGCCTCTTTTTTTATGCCATATCAAATAAAAATAGGGCTTTATTATACCACAAGCCTTTTAAACACATATTTTGTTTTACTTCACGAAACACCTAGTTGTTAGCTTTAATCTTTGTGTATAAAAACATATACTATAGCAAAAATAGATAGTTTTGTGCAAGCGAGGGGACACAATGGATAATGATATAATGAAGTTAATTGTCAACAGTGGTCATGCTGTCATTTTTCTTTGGGAATCGCTCCGAGGATGGAAGGTTTCATTTGTTTCCGACAATATTAGCCAGTTTGGTTATAAGCCAGAAGAGATGATCGATGAAACGATTTATTATCCGGATCTTATTCATCCAGAAGATAGGGAAAAGACAATTCAAGAAGTTAAAAACTATGAAAAGAATCATGTGGATAAATATAAACAAGAATATCGCTTGATAACAAAAACTGGGGATATCCGATGGGTGGTCGATTATACGGCAGTTTCCCGCGATAAGAAAAACAAGATACTTTATCATCAGAGTATTGTTGTGGATAATACGGAACGAAAAGAGATGGAAACGGAAACAAAACATCTAAAAGATATCATTAACAACAGCCCTGTCATTGCCATTATATGGTCAGTCAGTCCGGAAAGAAAAGTCTTGTTTGTTTCTAAAAATATCCAGAAATTCGGTTATTCTCACGAGGAAATTACAGCTAGAACGATAAGTTATATGGACATAATACATCCTGAGGACAAAGAGAGAGTCTGGCGGGAAGTAAGAGAATACGAGAACCGCAACCAGGATGAGTATGCCCAGGAATATAGAATTATTACTAAAACAGGAGAAATCCGGTGGGTAGATGATCGAACCAAGGTAGAACGGGACAAAAACAACAAACCGATTTACCATAAAGGAGTTGTTGTGGATGTTACTGATCGGAAAAAAATGGAAGAACAATTTAAAGAGACAAATGACCAGCTCAATAGTATCATCCAATCCTCACCGTTAGCGGTTTATGATCTTACATTGAATGGAACAGTCAAGTCTATCTGGAATCCTACAGCTGAGAGGATTTTTGGATGGAAACGCGAGGAGGTAATTGGTAAATATTTACCAATCGTCCCTGAAAATAAGCACGATGAATTTGATAAAATTAGAAAACAAGTTCTTCGCGAAAAAGCTATATCAAATTTGGAAGTTGTTAGATTAAAAAAAGACGGAACTCTTTTTCCAATCAGAGTCTCTATAAGTCCACAATATAATGAAAAAGGAGAACCAATTGGCTTTTTTGCCATGACATCGGATGTGACGGATCAAAAGAAAACCGATGAACTGAAGAATGAATTTATCAATACAATTACGCATGAACTAAAATCCCCTCTCGCTTCTATACGTGAATCCATCAATCTTATCGGTCTGGCAAACCCAGCCAATGAAAATTTTGAGCATATAAACTTTATAAGAAAGTCCCAACAAAATATTATCAATCTCACAAAATTGATCACAGACATATTGGATTACCAGAAGATGGAAAAGGGTTCAGTTGTTTATCATTTTAAACCACATTGCCTTCATAGTCTTATTATAGAGAAAGCAAAGGATATATCCCAAGAAATCGAGGAAAAAGGACTAACCATTGACCTTGTCTTGTCAGAGAAAGTACCTGAATTTCCGTTTGACTGGGACCGAATCAGTGATGTTCTCGAACAACTGTTAAGCAATGCCATTAAATATACAAACAAAGGTAAAATCATAATTAAGACCGAGTTCCAGGAGGATAAAAAACAAGTTCAAGTTACCGTTTCCGATACAGGGAAAGGCATTGAGAGAGATATGATTCCAAAACTATTTGATAAATACTATCAATTCTCAAGAAGCTCCAGGTACAATACGGCCGTAAGTGGATTGGGTTTAGCGATTATCAAGAAAATTGTGGAAGCCCATAAAGGGGATTTAAATGTAGAATCTGTACTGGGAAAAGGAAGCTCTTTCTCCTTCACCTTACCTCTCCGGGAACATTATACCATTTCCGTGAAACCAACTTTTCAGATTTAATTAGCATAAATGCCAATTATCTTATGGAATGTAGCGGACAAGAAATAAACTGAGGATTTGAACAAACAAAATTTTAAAAATTAAAGCAGCGGGGTACACACTTGCATAGGCTAAGGCGGGAAGATTGGTTTTTGTTTTCGAGTTGGCGGCTCCAAGAGCTGGCGGATTGGTCATCGCGGCACTCATAGATCCCATTGTGGAGAGAGTGTCCATTTTAAAAACTACCAACATCAGGAATAGGAGTGTGGCTATTGTCACAACCGTAATAATCATGCCTGCCAGCAGAAGGGTAATTCCTGTTTCCTTAATGATGGGAGCAATTTTTGATCCTGCTAAAGTGCCTACTCCTGCCAGGAAAAGCATGATTCCAAAATCCCTGCCAAAATTTCGTGCCGCCGTGGGAACATAAAGGTATAGATTACCGATTTTTCGAAAATGACCCAGTAATAAACTAACCACAAAAGCACCACCTGCTGAACCCAGGGTTAGTACGGATCCATTAGCTAGAGGAATGGGAACCTGACCAAGCAAAACTCCCAAACACAATCCGACAAGATATGGCAGCATGTTGGTTTCGTTTACTTTCTGAACATTTCCCCTTAAGTTGGAGATAACTTGTTGTAAATCAGTTTTCAAGCCAACGACTCGAACAATATCCCCCATTTCGAGAAGAACATTTCCTGAGGGTGTGATTGGAATATCTTCTCTGCGGATTCGAGAAATCGTTACTCCATATTTTCGCCGAAAATCCAAATACTTTATTTTCTTGCCAACAAATACGGAGTTTGTTACTTCTAAATCAATCGCTTCAATCTTTGTTCCAAAATCGATTTTTTTCTCCAGCTCTGTACCGATGATTTGATGTAGCTTTTCAAGCTCTAGGTCGGATCCAACTGCCAGGAGCACATCATCTTCATTCAACATCTCATTGGGATCTGCTAAGGAACTCTGATCGTGCCGGTGGATTCTGGTTACATTGACTTGTATATGCCGATTGGGATTGATCTGGGCAAGGGTTTTGCCGATGATGCCAGGATTGGTAACCTGATACTGCCTGGCGAATAAATCGGGAAAATCCACTTTCTCAGCATTCAAAAAGTTTTGCTCTTCTTTGTTTAAATTGGATTTCAGGAATAAGGGTAAAAATTGAACCACCAAAACAACAGATATCATGCCGAAGGGATAAGAGATCCCATATCCGGTTGATACAGAGGAAACCTTGTCGGCAGCTATCTTCTGGAACATTTCCATCGCAGCAGCCAGCGCTGGCGTATTGGTTAACGAACCCGTAAAAAGTCCGCTGGCAATCCCGGCGGGGATTTTCCACAAAAACGCAACGGCAAATGTTGTGATACAGCCCATAACAGAGACAACCAAAGCAATAAATATATACTTTAATCCTTGTTTGCGAAACATTCGAAAAAAGCGAGGGCCAACCGTTAAACCTACGGAATACACAAAAAGAACCAATCCGAGATCTGATATTTCCTTTGGGATGCTGATGCCAAAATGACCAAATAGAAGACCGACAAATAAAACACCAGCGGAACCAAATGAGATATTTCGAATCGATAGGTGACCAATCCAATATCCTAAGGCTAAGATTAGAAAAAGCATGAACAATTCATTTTTAATCAATACGGTAAACATAGTTTCAATATCATACATAACTTTTTAATTCCTTACAATTGTTTTAAAATGGTTGCAAAGGGAGTGTGCGATGAAAAAAAAGTTAAACATGTTTTTATTGTTTGTGTTGATTGGATCGATTGCTTTTGCTTCCATTGGCTGTAAAAAGAAAGTGGTGGAGAAGCCGACAGAAAAGCCTACCGAGATAGAAAAACCTGTCATACAGGTTGCAGAAGAGCCCGACTCAATCAAGACTTTTCAGCAAAATGCCCAGAAGGCATTTCAGGAACAGATCCAGGCTTATTTTTCCGAAGCGCCGGATAAAGATAAAAAAATTGAGATCTTTGAAAAAGCTATGACCGATCTAGCCCAGGAATACTATCGATATTATGTCGAACAGATGAAGCTGGATATCGAAAAAGCAAAAGAGCAGATGACTGCTTTCTTAAACAAAATCGATGCTGACGGTGTAGGGCTTACAAAAGATTCTATTCCCTTTTACTTGGAAAGAATCAAGAAAAAATAAAATGCCTCCAGAATCGCTTTCCATACTGGATAAACTCAAAATACTAGCGGATGGTGCCAAATACGATGCTTCCTGTGCCTCTTGCGGAAGTACACGCAAGTCTGAGAAAGGGATCGGAGCCAATCGGATATCTGGCATTTGCCATAGCTGGTCATCGGATGGAAGATGTATTTCTCTATTAAAAGTCCTCTTCAGCAATGAATGCATTTATGATTGTGTATATTGCATTAATCGTCGTAGCAATGGAATTAAGCGGACATCCTTTACTCCGGATGAAATAGGAAAGCTGACTATCAATTTCTACAAGCGTAACTATATTGAAGGTTTATTTTTAAGTTCCGCCGTCACACGAAGCCCGGATTATACGATGGAACAATTGATTTCCGCTGTTAAGATTGTCCGGGAAACATATCAGTTTGGTGGATACATTCATCTCAAAGTCATCCCCGGGTGCGATCCCCTCTTACTCGCCGAAGCTGGCAAATGGGCAGATCGGGTCAGCGCCAACATTGAGCTTCCCTCTGAAAATAGTTTGCTTCTCCTAGCTCCTCAGAAAAAAGAAAGAATTATCCTATCCTCCATGGAGAAAATGAGGCTTGAAATCAGCCGATCGCTGGAAGAATCGAAGGTTTTTCGGCATGCGCCCATCTTTGCTCCTGGCGGTCAGAGTACACAGATGATTATCGGCGCTACACCAGATACAGATTTTGCCATCCTTTCCCGAAGCAAGTTATTGTATTCCAGTATGAGGCTTCGGAGAGTCTACTATTCCGCTTTCATCCCTGTGAATGAGGATAAGATGCTACCCAAATATCCCCTTCCACCACTGCAACGGGAAAACAGGTTGTATCAAGCCGATTGGCTGATGCGTGTCTATAAGTTCCGATTGGACGAGATTTCTACACCCGACCAGCAAACCTTATCCTCGGAGTTGGACCCAAAATGCGCCTGGGCTTTAAAAAATCTGCATCTTTTTCCGGTCGAAATCAACAAAGCAGATTATGAAATGCTGATCCGAATTCCTGGCATTGGATTACAATCCGCACAGAAATTAATTCGAGCCCGAAGAGCAAAAGCAATCGAGCTGGAGGATTTAAAAAAGCTGGGTATTTCGCTGAAACGATCAAAATACTTTATTCTGGTCCATGGCAAATTTGCTTCGAATATTAAAATCAATCGGGATACTCTGTATCGAATCCTGGCACATGATAAACCCCCCTCCCTTTTTGATCCCGTCGAAGTAATCAATGAGCAAAAGAGCGTATTGACCGGAGAGTTTTGATGTTTCCTCTTTACCAGTACGATGGAAGCTGGAAAGGACTTTTATCGTGTCTACAGAATATTCAGGAACAAGAAATTTTAGATTGTGAAATTCAAAAAGCTGGATCAGGACAGAGCCATCTATTCGGAAATCCTATCTTAGTCAAAGCAGATGAAAGAAAAATTGCCCAGATCAAAGAATTCATTCAATCAAAAATGGGGGAGAATACCCTCCGGATTCTGTATCTTTCTTTTTTATCCGAGGATCCAACGATAGAGAATACGATCTTCCACTATTTGAAACTTGGCTTTTCCGTTGGCAAAAAAATACACAACATGCTCCAAAATGATTATGTGAACCGTGTTGAAACTTTGTCAAAAAAAGTATTGCGTGAAAAACATCGGTATCTAGGATTGCTACGGTTTGAAGAGCTTCCCAATCGTGTCCTCTATGCCCAGTTTGAGCCAGACTATTTCATCCTGCCCCTTTTGGCAAAGCCCTTTTTTGATCGTCTCGGTTCGGAAGATTTTATTATTTTTGACCAACGTCGAAAAAAAGCAATATTAAAGGAACGTAATGAGCTTTACTTCCAGGTTCTGGATGAAGAAATGATCCGAGTGCTAAAAAATGGCTCAAAAGATTTAACTTATGAAACCTTATGGATCACTTATTTTAAAACAATTGCCATCACGCTTCGAAAAAACTTAAAGCTACAGCGGAGCAAAGTGCCCATTAAATGCGTACCCTATCTGACAGAAGGTTCAGCGATCCAGGAGGAATACGGCTTTGAAGAAGAGTGAACCAGCAATCTTCCCAGGTCCTGACTTAGTTTAAAACCTGGTACTGAGCCAAGCCTGGGAATTTCTTCCCCCCAAAAGAATAGTACATAAAAACGTTCTTTTCTAAATAGTAAATTTATCATAGATATATTTGCGTTTTCTGGAAGTGACAAAAAATTCGATGCAGTTTTACACCCTGCATTGATGGGGTTTTCTCTTTTTCTATCCGTTTTGTTCCCCACTAGGAATCCATCCAATAACTCCTCCCAACGAGAAACTGTACTTTGTTTTTCATTGATAAACCTGTAAAGCACCATTAATGCAGGCTAATAAGCAACATGTCAAAAAATGTGTAAAAACAGGCACCTGTTTGACTCTCTATTGAACTAAAGTATCAAAATAGGGTCTTCCGATGCGTATAGGGTCTACTATTTCTATATGAGATTTGAAGGTTACAAACCCTCATGGATACACACTTTTCTCACTATCAAATCATTGTCTTCCTGGGAAACAACAAAATAGGAACGCAAAACTGTTAGTTTCTAAACCATAAATTTGTCATGGATATCTTTTGGTTTTCTAGAAGTGACAAAAATATCGATGTAGTTTTACGCCCTGCATTGATGAGTGTTTCTTCTTTTTCTATCTGCTTTGCTCTTCTCCAGAAACCAATCAAAAATGTCTTCCCAACGAGAAACTGTACTTTATTTTTTCCTAAGAAACCTGTAAAGCACCATTAATGCAGGCTAAAAAGTAACATTGTAAAAAAATGCAAAAACAGGCCCCTAAAGGATTTTTTGCATACTGATGTCCACACTCTTGCTTCGATAGCCCTTCTCGTTCATGTTTTTTGGGTACGTTTTGAGAGCCTGCAAAGTACCATGAATGCAAGGTTTGTATAATTTGTAAAACAATACCTCTTGTATGCGCCGTACGTATTGAAGTCATCCCTTTTTATTTTCAAGTCTTAATAAAAAATATTCTGTATAATAAAAGGAAATGAAACGAAGCGTACTCGCTAGATTTGTCAGACTAGTCCAACTCATTAAAACCAACCCATTTTCAACATTAAGTTTTTTATCATCAAACCTGGAAGTGTCGTAAGAGCTTCAGGAAATAAGTAAAAAATATAAAAAATAAAAATTACAGTGACATTTATTGGCACTCCTGTGTGGTAGGATAGAGGAAAAATGAAAGAAGGAAACAATTTTGAATGAAGAAAATGCTAATCTCTTAGAAAGTACTAAAATCTCTATTTTTAAAGGACAGAAAATTAGGAAATTGATATTTAAAGACGAATGGTGGTTTTCGGTTTTAGATATCATTAGCGTGCTCACAGACAGTCCACAACCAAAAACATATTGGGCAAAAATGAAAGATAGAGACAAAGAACTAGCCCAACCGTTCCCATTTTGGGAACAGTTGAAATTACAAGCTGATGATGGAAAAATGCGAGAAACTGACTGTGCCAACACAGAAGGAATTTTTCGTCTCATTCAATCAATCCCCTCTCCCAAAGCCGAACCTTTCAAACGCTGGCAGGCTAAGGTTGGCTATGAACGAGTGCAAGAAATTGAAGATCCAGAACTAGCAACCAAAAGAACGAGAACTTTATACAAGCTCAAAGGTTACAGTGAAGATTGGATCGAAAAGCGAATGCGAGGAATCGCTATTCGAGAGGAACTCACAGATGAATGGAAAAACAGAGGAGCCAAAGAACAAAAAGATTATGAAATTCTGACAGCAGAAATATCGAAGGCTACTTTCGGCGTAACGCCAAGTGAATACAAAGATCTTAAGGGATTAAAACGAGAGAACTTGCGAGACCACATGGATGATTTTGAGCTAATATTCACGATGTTGGGAGAAAGATCCACCACCGAACTACACCGGGAAGAAGATTCAAAAGGTTTGCCAAAACTAAAAAAAGATGCTAATCGAGGTGGGAAAATTGCTGGTAATGCCAGAAAAGAACTGGAAAAAGAATTAGGCAGAACAGTAATGTCGAAGAGCAACTTTCTTCACAGTCCAGAAGATAAGAAAAGTTTGAAATAATTGGGAAGGACAGTACTTGGCCTACCAGTGGAGTAAAATGGGAGAAAGATGAGAATAAAGAATTTGAATCTTTATTAATGAAGAGTTTTCGTTGAAAATAGAATATTTCCTTACATGGCAAAAAGCTTGCAGATAAAGAGATTATTGGGTCAATTAATAACTTTTGAGATGAGGGCTTAACTGGAAAAATGATATGTGAGTTGTTAAATGTTTAATAATTTACTTCTTAATGAAATTGAAAAAAAGACCAATCCTGAAATAGGTTTTTTTTCTGAAATACAGTACAGCAAGCAACTGATTTTTTTAAATATTAGTGGTACATTTTTGATTCTCTGGGTCGAATCATATAAAATTCTGGTATATTATTATACCCAGAGGGGAAAATGAAAAAACAGATACATTTAAGGATAAATGATGATTTATTTTCAATTATTAAAACAAAAGCAGAAGCACAGAACATTACATATCAAGATTTCATTGAACATGCTTTATACCATTACAACAATTTAGATACAAAAGTTACTAGATTAAACAACAATAATGAGCTTTTTACGTTTATTGACCTATTTGCTGGAATAGGCGGGATGAGAATTGCCTTTGAGTCTGTTGGTGGAATATGTGTCTTTTCTTCTGAAAATAACTCTTTTGCCCAGAAAACTTATTTTTCCAATTTTAATGAAGAACCAGCAGGAGATATTACAAAAATTGTTGAAACCGATATACCTGACCATGATATTCTGATTGCAGGTTTTCCATGTCAACCTTTCTCTATTGCTGGTGTATCAAAAAAAAATAGTTTAGGAAAAGTTCATGGTTTTCTAGATAAAATACAGGGAACTTTGTTTTTCGATGTTGCTAGAATAATAAAAAAAAAGAGACCAAAAGCTTTTTTGCTTGAAAATGTCAAAAATTTAACAACTCATAACAATGGGAACACATTTAAAACAATTAAAGAAACTCTGGAATCTTTAGATTACAAGCTTTTTTTTAAGGTAGTAGATGGTAAACATTATGTTCCTCAGCATAGGGAAAGAATTTTTATTGTAGGAATAAATAATGAAATCGTTAGCAATAAACAATTTTTCTCTTTTCCAAATAAACCAACTAAACCAGTAATAAAATTTAATGAGATTCTTGAAGAAACTGTTAATGAAAAATATACTTTATCTGACAAATTATGGTTATTCCTGCAAAATTATGCAGAAAAACATAAACAAAAAGGAAATGGTTTCGGGTTCGGTCTTGTAAATCTAGATGGTATATCACGAACTTTAAGTGCAAGATACTACAAGGATGGATCAGAGATATTAATTCCACAAGAGGGAAAAAATCCAAGAAGACTTACTCCAAGGGAATGCGCAAGATTACAGGGTTTTCCTGATTCTTTTAAAATTGTTGTTTCTGATACACAAGCCTATAAACAATTTGGTAATTCTGTAGTTGTACCCTTAGTCAAAGCAATTGCTAAAGAAATAATTACTTTTTTAGGAATATCAGAGAAGCATAGTCAGCTGATAGATATTAATGAAATGGAAAACAGTGTAATTAAAAGATTTCGATCTTTAATTAACCTATAAATGAAAATATGATTAAAAATAAAATTACAAAAATATTTGATGGAGTTTGCGTAAAAAGACTCAGTCAGGTTGAAATAGATAGTGCTATTTCTCATCAACATGAATTTAACGGTGTGAATCAAATAAAAAATATTTTTGGCTCACACCGTTTAAACAATATTTCAACTCAATTTCTTTTCTTAACGGATGATGAGGAGAAAAATCTTTTCGTTGATGGATCTATGACCTGGTATGATGCTAGAGAACAGCATCCAACACGATCTGAATACCGACTTTATTTTTCAACGAATGATGTAATAGACAATTCAGAAGCAGGGGATTTATTAATAATAGCCAAAAAGGCAAATGTTGAAAAGGTTCTTGTGATTGTAGCAAAGAAAGAGTCTACTATCGAAAATCAAATTAAATGGTTGTTTGGTTTTGGTGATAAAGACCTTGATAAGTTTTATGTTGCTGATTTAGATCTAGAACATATTAGAACACTTGATTTTTCTGCAGAGATAATACTGGAGAAATTAGGAGTTGAATTACCAGAAAGAAAATCTACTGACGGATTATCTGCCTATATCATAGAGAAATTTAACGCTGATCTTCCAAAAACGAAAATATTCTCAAATGAGATTTATTCTTATCTAAAAGCTGAAGGATTGTTGGATCTGGTTGAGTCTCCGGACAATGGAATTACTTTATTAATGCGGAAAGAAGAAATCTGTTTTAAGCTTCTTGAAAAACAATTAGTTCAGAAAAAAATGGATGCTGGATTTAGTAGTGTTGATGATTTTATCTCTTATTCTTTAAGTATCCAGAATAGAAGAAAATCAAGAGCCGGTTATGCATTTGAAAATCATCTAGAAGAGCTGTTTATTGATAATAATATTAAATTCGATAGGGGTAAGTTAACAGAGAATAATTCAAAACCAGATTTTATATTTCCCGGAATAACTGAATATAAAGATTCAAAATTTATCACTGACAAATTGACAATGCTAGGAGTTAAAACAACCTGCAAAGATAGATGGAGGCAAATTTTGCCTGAAGCTGACAGAATAGCAAAAAAGCATCTTGCAACATTGGAACCATCTATCAGCATAAACCAGACAGCAGAGATGGAAAGACAGAATGTATCTCTCGTTCTGCCAGAATCTATCCATGATACATATAGCAATAATCAGAAGAGAATAATTATATCAATCAAAGAATTTGTTATTTACCTTAAACAAAAAAATCCATAATCAGATGGATCTGACAAAGATTCCAGATTTTTTGCTTAAAAATCATGGTTTATATTTTAGAGATTTTATTTGGAGACATGATGTTACTCCATATAGAATCATGATTGCAGAATTTATGCTTCAACGAACAAATGCTTATCAAGTTGAATCCATCTATTCCAAATTTGTAAATAAATATCCAGATATTATTGCATTATCAAATGCTAAAGAACTAGACATTAAAACTTTCACGCAACATATTGGTTTGCATTGGCGATACAAGCATTTTATTCAATCAGCATGTTATATTGTCGAACACTATGATTCTGCTTTACCACAAGATCGAATTAAATTGTTAGAAATTCCAGGTGTAGGTAATTATGTTGCAGGTGTTTTACTTACAGTCTGTTTTAATAAACAAGAATTTGTGGTTGATAGCAATATTGCAAGATTTATAAATCGTTATCGAGGTTATTTACTGACAGGTGAAATCAGGAGATCTAAAAGTGTTATTCAATCTTCTAAAGAAATGTTCATTAATTCGATCAATCCAGGTTTGTTTCTTTTTGCTCTGCTGGATTTTACTGCATTAATCTGTAAATCTAAGAAACCACTATGTAAAAATTGTATTTTGTCATTATATTGTAGGAGTCGCTCCCCGTGTGGGAGCGTGGATTGAAACACCTATCATGGGGCAGTTTGGTATACAGGATCTTCGTCGCTCCCTTTACGGGAGCGTGGATGTTGTTTTTATCTGACCTATAAGGAATTGAAACTGATAAAAACAATCTGGTACCAATTAATTTGTTTAATTGCAGGAAAGGACATCTGCAATACAAGGATTATATTTATGAAATATGTCCGACAATTCCTTCTTCATTTGTAAATATTGGTAGATACTACCGAAATACGACCATCAAAACTTGCTTTAGCTTCTTATTGACTGTATAGTTTTTAGAATTATGAATAGGCAAAAAGTAACACAAACAGTTAATTTACCACAGTTTTACAGGCAACGTTTTCTAATCGCTATGATCCAGGTGTTTCATAACAAACTGAGCAAAACTGATCTGATGAAGTTTCTGTTTTTGTACAACCAGATTTATAGAGAAACAAAAAAAGTTTATTTCTTTGTTCCTTATCAGTTTGGACCATTTTCTTTTCAAGCATATGCTGATATTAGACGGTTGACCGAAATGGGTCTAGTTACCGGAGATGAATTACTAAACAGCAATACAGAAGATTTATACATGTCCTTATTAGAGAAATCAGACCAAAAATATTTGCAAGAGTTTTACCAGATTTATCGAAGCTACTCCGGAGATAATTTAATACGGTATATCTATACGAAATATCCTTACTATGCCAGCAAAAGTGAAATCAGAGAACGAATTGGTACCACCTTGGTTAAAGATTCAACTATCGAATACGTGAACGTAGATGCCATATACTCTCTAGGATATGAAGGAACTTCGGTTGATGAATATTTAAATACTCTGGTTCAAAAAGATATTAAAACAGTTATCGATGTAAGGAAAAATCCAATTAGCATGAAATATGGTTTTTCAAAAAAAACTCTAGAAAATGCTTTGTATAAAATAGATATCAAATATTTACACATACCCGAACTTGGTATTGAATCAAAGGATCGTCAAGATTTGTCAACATTGGAAAGCTATAACATCCTCTTTGACTCTTATGAAAAAAAGGTACTTAGTCATTCTGATGTTTATGTACAAAAGATAGTGAATGAATTTAAGAATCAAAAGAGAGTTGTCCTGACTTGTTTTGAAAAGGATCCCCACTATTGTCATCGATCTCGAATTTGTAATTTGATTGAGTCCCGCTATGGGATTCCAATCAAACACTTATGACCAGCGAAAAAACAAGGATTCTGATATTAGTCAAAACCTATCCAGTTTTATCAAATAAGTATGCCGAATTAGTCTGCACAGCCGGTATCAAAGAAGATGGCACATGGGTCAGAATCTATCCTGTTCCCTTTCGCATGCTTGAAAAAGAAAAAATGTATCAAAAGTTCCAGTGGATTGAAGTTCCACTCATTCGAAATACATCAGATTTTAGACCTGAAAGCTATAAAGTAACAGATAAAGACCAGATCGAATTATTGGAGAAGATTGATACAAAAAAAGAATGGAAGGAACGAAAAGAATTTTTGTTTAGCAGGATTGAAATTTTTAAGGATCTGGCTGAACTGATAAAACGTTCTAAGGAAACTGGTGTCTCGTTGGCAATGTTTAAACCTACAATTATTAAAAAGTTTGTTGCTGAGAAAACAGATAGAGAATGGGACTAAGACAAACTTCATAAAATAGAAAACGATATTGTGCAACCAACTTTATTTGATACAGAAGAAGAAAAATATTCAAAAGAAAATTTTCAAATAGCAAAAAAAGTACCTTATAAATTTTCATATGTATTTGAAGATTGCATGGGTAAAAAAAGTAAAATGATGATCGAAGATTGGGAAATCGGACAACTTTATTGGAATACATTGGAGAGTTGCCACGGTGATGAAGATTGCGCAATCGCTAAAGTCAGTGAGAAATACTCAGACGAGTTTATGAATAAAAAAGACATTTACTTTTTTCTGGGAACAACCAAGAGATTCCATAACGTTGCCCCAAATCCATTTCTCATCATTGGTGTGTTTTATCCACCAAAACAACCAGACCCAATTGAATCTCTTTTTACTTTATAAAACCTAATTCAAATGATCTAACAGTTTAAGGGAAGGGCAAGACTTTCAACATTTTTAAGTAAACAATTAGATGTGGTCGCTCGTGTGGGAGCGTGGATGAAGCACTCAAATGGCTATGTTCCGGGTTCAGAAATGTAGAGCCAAAAAACGTCTTTTGGCAGGCTTCATAATCACTTCACAATGACTTCACAAATGCAAAACAATTCCTAGTGATTTACCAGGTATTATATGTATAGAGAATTTTGAAACCAAATTTTAAGGAGGATCTAAATGAAAAAGTTAATCGTGTTCTCAGTGTTAAGCATAGCCTTAGTGGCGGGGTTATTTCAGTTGGTTCAGGTGAAGGCAGTATCAACATCGAATCCAGCTCCTATTTCAGCAGCTTCACAGAAAGCTGTACCCACCACTTCCCCAACCATTCAAGGTGGGGGTTGTACAATGAACCAGGGAATGTGCGAGGGAATGACTGTTTGCGACATGACTCAGTGCAATATGAAGTTTTGTGACAAACAAAATGGAAAGTGTCCACCGGGTCAGTGCAAAAAGTGTATGAAGTAATAGACTAGGCTAAATCAGCAAAGAGGGGGGCTTAACGGCTCCCCTTTTTTGTTTTGAGTAAATCGAGCCAACCGGATTAATAACCTTAAACCAAATGTTTACCATTTTATCTCTGCTTCTCTAGATTCGTCGGCTGATTCTTTCGTTAATGACCGATGCTTCTCTTTTATATTTGTCTAGTTCTAATTCGCTGTTTTGTTTGGCTTGTGAACTTTCAAAAGTTTCTGGAATTGTATCTTTTGTAAATAACTTTTTAATATGCCTGAGATAGCCAGCTATTTTTTTAAAAATCAACATCTTGACTCCCTTTTATTTTTAGATCAAGAAAAGTTTTACAACATCTTTCTATTACTATTTAGCTTTTAGTTTATCTTCAAACTGTATTTGGTCAACTTCTTTTTTCCTTCTCCCAATTTATAAATGCAAGCTATTACTTCTTTATTGAAATAAGCAGAATCAACTTATATCACTATTTAGCTTCTCAATGAACTCTTCCACCATAAAGCTATTCACATCAATTGCGTAAAAAATCTGAGATGCTCCAGATTCCATTTCCTTTTTAGCGATAGACCAATTTTTCCAAATTGATTCTTTTGTGATTGGTTTCCGAATTTCTTTATGTTTGATCAAGTTGAATATTTCATCAAGATCAAATGCGTATTTATTAAACAGCAACACCAAATCGTAAAAATCCCTAAATCAAGCTCGATCACTTGTTGCTCTGATCTTTTCAGCACATATTTCTCTACAGTCCATAACTTTTACATTGGTTTCTATGTTCCAAATATTTTTGTATGGAATATCTTTTGCTGGCAGGATAACATTTTGGAGAAAGTCAATTTCAACTTTCAAAGAATTTGGTTGACCTAATGGTCCGTTGTATTTTAGTCTTTCTATTTTTATGGTTGCTTTTGACAGATAAAAGTCTTTAATCTCCATGAAATCTTGAGAATCTAAAGCACTTTTTACGTCTTCAAAGGTAATTGATTTATCGATTGAGCTAAAATCTAAATCTTCGGAAAATCTTGTTTGTGATAGATAACAATGGTTAATGGCTGTTCCACCTTTAAAAATAACTTTTTCACGTAGGTTTGATTCATAAATGATTTTAGAAACTAATGCCAAAAAATAATCTTTCTCCGCAATCGCCAAGGGGTATTTGTAATTATTACGATTAATTATTTCTAGCTCACGTCGATTCAACAAATTGAATTTCATTTTTCACCTTCAAATTGTCGATGAAAATAAAGATGCCATTTTTTACTATATAGATCGCTATCCTTTGTCATAAATACAACCCCTTTGTCACCCATTAGATGGTTATATAAATAGGTTGAGTCAATAGAAAGTTTGTCTAGTATGAATCCAAGAATTTTCTGTACCGTTTTGGAATATTTCTGACACAATATTTGTATCTGCTTAAAATCAAATTGAGTTTGATATTCGGATAACTTTTCAAAAATCAGATCCATAGAATGTTCACTTCTATTGAAAGCAATCAAGTCCAATACTGCTCTTTCTTTGCTTGCCACTTTCACAATGAAATTTTCTACTCGCTCATCCATCCAGCCAAAAAATAACTCATCACTCACTGAAACAAATTTATATCTTATACCCTGAATCTCTCTTGTTGAATGCTGTTTTGTGGATATTGATACCATGCCCCGTAACATCTGGTCAAACATTCCATGATGCTGTAAAGCTGCCTCGAAAGAAATAAAAGAATCTTGAAACAGAACCTGGGCTATCTTATAAGGTGAAATACTTAGAATGCCTCGTGATTCCAGACTAGCAAGAGTATACAATCCCTTTTTGATGGGAACCAACCATCCATTTTTTGTAAATTTGCTAACTAATTTCCTAATAGATTGTCTATCTTTTTTCTCTTGTAGAAGGCTGTAAACTTGTTCAAAATTAACAATTAGTCCAAATTTTGAAATAATCTCCTCCAGAAGGTTCAGTTCCTTTTCTGATAAGATCGTTTTTTTTGTACTCATATAATACCCCATTTTGTGGTATTAACTATATATAGATTAAAGTAAAAAGCAAATTTGGCTCGAACTACTTCAAGTTGCATATTTTACATGGATTGATACAATCTTCCTGTTGTAATTTTGTTTAATCTATTGGAGGATTTTGAGCATGGCAGTACGAAAGAGATCTGGTCTTGAAGAAGCGAGAAAATCGATTGCGAGAAGAGATAACAATCGTTTTTATAAATCAACGATGAAAACAGCGATTAAAAATGTATTATCTGCTACCGATGAAGTTGAGCGGGAAGAAAAATTAAAATTAGCCATCAGTCGGATTGATAAAGCTGCTAAGAATAATGTAATTCACAAAAACAACGCAGCGAATAGAAAATCTAAGCTTATGGCAAAGATCAACAAGATTAAAGGCTTAGTTAGCAGTAAATAAGCTCTATTTAAATCTTTTTTTGCCGATCCATATCGTCAAAGAGTTCGTTAGATCAAGCTCGTATCCTGTCTTGATCCATTTGTCGATTTGGACTAATTCTTCATACAACCTATGAAGCATAGGTAAAGAAATATCTCGGATCTGGTCATAGGCTTTTTCAATTCGAAATCTGCTTTGCCCTTGAAGAGCTGTCACAACATTGTATTTATCTCTATAATCAACGGAAGTCAGTTTAACGGTAGATAAGAATTGAAAATGATTCAGTAAATAATAAAACAATTCTTCCGCACTTTTCCCCTGTCGAATCAAATTACCCAGAATCAGAAGGGCCCGATCCGATTTATCCTGCATAATCGCATCAGAGAGAGCAAAAATGATTTCATTCTGTTCTTTGCGATATGTGTTGATAATACCATTCCAGTCAACTTCTTTATCTTGATATTGCAAGGCGATCCGATCAATAGTTTGAATCACAAAATCCATCTCATACCCACATGCCTCGCAGAATTCTGAAATAATAGCCGGGGATGGATTCATTTTTAATGCATCAAATCTTCTTTTAATCCAGGTTTCAAATTGCTTTTTTTCTAGCGTTGTATCCTCCAGAATATGGAAAGCAGAAAAACTCTTTTTTATAATAGAGGTGTAATCCCTACTAAAACCATCATTCTCAACAATAATATACGTATCGTTCGGAATTTTTGAGAACAAATTTATACTCGCTAACTCTTTCATAGCTTTTTTTGAAAGAGAAAAGAAGTGTCGGATATAGATAAGTTTCTTCGAATAAAAAAAACTGTTAGAGTCCAGAATATCTTTCAATTTGTTTAGATCCAGCTCATCCCCAAAAAGAACTTGTAGATCTGTATCCGATTCTGCGTTTATCTTTTTTTTAAAACTGGTTAAGAAGAGATTTTTCAGGTAATCTGAATTTCCGAGTAACAAGTATCCATGCTTTGGGTCATTCTTGGCAAGCCAGGATAAATGGATCGCATAGTTTGTGTCGGACTTCTCCTCTCGGGGGTTCATGGGTATATTTTTTCGATCATCCTTGGGAAGGGAGAAGCTTCGCGTATATGCTCAATACCTGCCATCCAGCCAGCAAACCTTTCTAATCCTAATCCAAAACCAGAATGGGGCACGGATCCAAACCGGCGGAGGTCGATATACCATTTATAATCTTCTTCATTGAGCTGGAAATCCTTCAATCGCTGTAATAACTGGGAGAGATCATCGATACGCTGACTTCCGCCAATAATTTCCCCATATCCTTCCGGAGCCATCAGGTCAGCCGCAAGAACCACTTTTGGGTTAGCAGGATCTGGCTTCATATAAAACGCTTTGCTCTCAATGGGGAAATGCGTAATAAACACGGGCTTTTCAAACTCATTCGATATGATGGTTTCATCGAGCCCTGTGATATCATCCCCCCACTGTTTGTCCCTTTGGTTTCGATTCAGGAGCTCTAAAATTTCAGCGTAGGTTACTCTTGGAAATGGAGATGTTATGAGTTTCAATTTGTTTATGTCCCTTTCCAATACGATTAACTCTCTTTCGCATTCGGTCAAACAGAGATTGGCTAAATAGATAACCAGGGCTTCCTGAATTTGAAGGCTTTCCTCAAATTCGCAGTAAGCCATTTCCGGTTCTACCATCCAGAATTCCGTCAAATGCCTTCTCGTTTTTGATTTCTCCGCCCGAAATGTCGGTCCAAAACAGTACGTCCTCCCAAATGCCATGGCAGTCGCTTCTTGATATAGCTGGCCAGTCTGGGAAAGGTAGGCTTTGTCGCCAAAATAATCCAACTCGAATAGGGAGGAGGTTCCTTCTGGAGCAGAACCAGTTAAGATTGGAGAATCAACCAGCGTAAATCCATTTAGGTTCAAGAAGTCCCTGATCCCATTTTCTACGGTAGCCCTAATTTTTAAAATGGCACGCTGTTTGGGGGATCGGAGCCATAAATGGCGGATATTGGACAAAAAAGCAACGCCATGGTCTTTCAAGGCGATGGGATATTCTTCGGAAAGGTGAATCAATTGGATACATTTAGCATCAATCTCATATCCCCAGGGAGACCGGCTATCCTTTCGGACTTTGCCCGTTATTTCCAGGGAACTTTCCTGCGTAATCTTCTTTACCTGTTCAAATATTTCTTCCCCTAATTCATTCTTCATGGCAACGCATTGGACAAAACCAGAGCCATCACGCACGATTATGAATAAAATCTTACCGCTGGAGCGAAGATTGTACAGCCATCCTTTTATCGTTACATCTTGATCCTCATATTCAGCAATGTTTTTGATGTAAAAACGCTTTTCCATCTTCGTCTCCTTGCCTCTTTTTATTTATTTCAAATAATTGACAGTCACAGTCCGGGTAGCTGGCTCCCAAAGGACTTCAGCGCCAAACGCTTCAGAAACAAAACGAAGGGGTACAAAGGTTCGACCCATTCGAATGGTGGGAGGCGCATCCAGAAGGACAGCTTTTCCATCTACGGTCGCATTGGGATCGTCAATCTTCATGACAATCACCTTGTTGTTTAATGTAATGGTCACGGTCTTCGTAGCAGCTTGGTAATCCACAACACCACCCAAGGCTTCGGAAATGATACGGACAGGGACGTAGGTGCGACCCTGGTAGAGAAACGGAGGGTACTCCAGGGGTGGCTGGGGATTGGCATCGATGGTAATGACGGGGTTGTCGATGGTCAGATTCAGGACAATTTTGTGGAATACATAGATCTCACGGGTCTTGGTGGCGGGGTTGCCGGCTTTATCGGTAGAGAGGATGGTGATGTTGTTTTTACCTAAGGTTACTTTCATGGTGCCGCGGAAGATATCATACGTGAGAGTAACAGGGGATCCATTCAGAAGAACGGTACAATTGGGTTCGGTGCGACCGGACACATTAATCTCGGACACATCTACCAATAGACCGGGATCATCGATGAAGATATCGGGCGGGATAGTATCCAGGGTAATGGATACGGAGCCTTTTGTGAGTTCTCCCCGGGAGTTCTTCGCTTCGACAATAATCGTATTCAATCCTTCCTTCAGGATCAGGGGAGCGGTGAAGGAGCCTTTTTCGTTTACGGTAGCGTTAATGGATCCATTAACGGTTACAGTATTACCAGGATTGGTGTATCCGGACACTTCAATGTTTGGCTTGTTGGTTAAAGGCTGTAAGGGATTGATATCGAGGAAGGGGCGGGAAAGGTCTTCCATGATCCGGATTTCGCGCCGGCCAATCACTTTCCCGTCTTTTGTAGCGGTAACAAGAATCTTGCCCTTGGCATTAGCCATGATGGGGAAGATCGCCACGCCTGATTTATCAGTAACTTTGGTTCCCGAAATGCCGGGACCTTCGATTTTAACAGTAGCTCCCTCTTCGGGTGCCATTGTACCGATATCTTTGACACGGACAGTTAATTCATTTCCTTGTTTTACGATAACGGGACCATCTGTCAAGGCTTCAATGTACAACCCAAACGCAGAATCTAGATAAATAAGATTCATGAGAGTATAGGTGGAAGTATTCTTCAAATCATATGGCTGTTTTAAGTAAGATTTGTTTGGATTATAGAAACCAATAGCAGCGATTCCTTCGCCAAATCCGGTAGGAGTAAAATGAATTACCGTTTCCATAATCTTTGGATCTTCTTTTGAAGGCTTAATGTTGCCATAAATTACTGTTTGATGCTGGTTTCCGAACATAAAGACCCTGCCGTCTTCGTGCATAGGAAGGTCACGGGAATCTGCCGGTGTTACCTGAACTACAATATGATTTTCCATGGAATAGACTAAGTCGTAGTTCTTTTTGCCTAAAAGATCTTTGCCTAATTCAATCCTGGTTTCAGCATATAAGACCTTTAGCATGGGCGGCATAATCGTCACTTCATGATTCGGGAAAGCTTCCCAATCGAGGAAGAAAACATCATCATGGGAATATTTCGGATCAAATCTCTTATATACATATCCTGGATCTGTTCGATTTGGCGGAGGGTTTCCTGCTAAATCTGCTTCATTGGCGTTATTATCGAAGGAATTCTGTCCAACTAATCCGCCAATGTAAGCTAAATCTTCTGCAAATATATAGAATGTTGTTTGGCCGTTTACATCGAGGCCAAGGGAGTCATGATAGTCAAGATATCCCGTTCCATCAATATCAACGAACAGATAACCTCCATGGTAGGGAGAGTTATAAATCGCGCCAAGTCCCCATCCAATAAGTGCTGTTCCTGTAGGATTTTCTGAACGTTTCGGATACTTATCGTTTATTGGTTTTTGAGTAACTGGATCTGAGAAGGGAGGTAAATTGAAGTTCGGGAGAACGTCCCATTCACGACTGTCGTACATGATGTTGGATGTATTGTAATAAACCAATCCTTTGTGGATATGCTTGAATCCTCCGAATGTAAATAATTCAGAATTCTTCCAATCAATTTTCTGGTTATCATTGAAATCAAATCCAATATTTAAATTATAGGGGTATAAATCTTGCATAAAGTGCTCTGCAAATAAGAATTTATCTTTTTCAGTAAAATCCCATGAGGCGGGTCTAGTCGAATACGGTGTAAATCTTGCTGTATTTTTTGTTCCGCCTCCACTGGTCGATACACCCTTTGTGACACCTTTAATCAATAGTCCTCGCGCGTCTTTTATCGTGGATGTAATTCTATAAATCCTGTTGTCTGCTGCTGTCATCAAGAAGTCTGGATTGCCGGGAACATTAAAGGAGGCGCCAGAGGGATCTTCCATGTTCGTAATAGAATACTCTACGTTTGGTAATTCTACTTTTACTTTTCCGATTCCCATTTGAGTTCTGTCGGGTGAGTAAACATAAACTTCAAATTCTCCCTGGTCATTTGCGCAGAAGCCATTGAATACATACTTCCCGTCTTTGGCAAGGGTAAAATCTGCTTTTATGGGGTAAAATTCCTTGTTATACATCTTAGAATTGTTGATTCTTGTATAGTCTTTGTTGTGTAAATCTGTTCTTAACCAATAATACTGGGGTAATAAGTCGGGATGTTTATCGTTAAATAAATGCATCCAGATATCTTCTTTTTCTGCAATCTTGTTTCCTGTTTTATCGGGTACACCATTTGATAAATCAACCGGGTTTCCTTCCGCGTCTGTAATAATAATCATCAATGGGTTTGCAGGATCTACTAATTCAGGAATACATCCTGCTGTTAACACAGAGGGTGATACAGTAACAGAAAAGTCTTGAACTGGAAGAACGTCAATGGCAATTTGTCCTGCGATATAGACTTCATGAGAGAATGATGGAATCGCTCCCGGGAAGTTGTAAAGTGGGGCAAAAGATCTGTCATTGTTGTCATCGCCGTATTTATAAGCTGTTGCATTAATTGGTAATGTTTCTAATTCTGAAATAATATGGTCTGGCACATCTTTGATAGCTCCATTTTTATCAAAACCACCAAAGTCGTATCCAACTTGAGTAATCAAAGCACCATTGGCGGAAGATAGATCAAAAATGTACTTGCCATTGTCTCTCTGGAATGTCCTGGCATCGATAATACCTGACTTCCAGGTATTTGTAGACAGATCGTAGGTTCCGCAAATTTCAGTTTCAAATTCACTAAATGATACTTTTCCGTCTCCATTTAAATCATTCGTTTTGTCAAACTGATAAGGAACATCCGTTGCCTTTGAAGAGACAGGCGGATTTGTAAGCCAACCATCCCCAGCTCCATCAAATAGTCCAGTATTCCTGTTTCGGATACCTCGATCTTGCCATAAAACAACAACAGCATCGTTTGCCGGTTGAACTGTCTGCATAACTTCATTTTCTTTTACGGTTAATTCAATTTTTGTATCGGATCCAACCGTTATTCCGGCAGAATTACTAACAATATCAATACCATGAGAAGTAACACCATCTGTAGGAGGTTCTGCACAGCAATCCTGATAAATCTTAGTTGTGTTATCCCAAAGCGTAACAGTTATTTTTACTGTTCCAGATCCATTTGGAATAATTTCCGGAATTCTGACAATATCTGTTAGTCCGCAATAATTCAAATCCTTTGAGTACTGTAAATATTCATTCGTCTTCTTGTATGGAATACCGAATCTATCTACTTTTGTCCAATCCATACCCGTCGTCCGAACGTAATCCAACCAGTTGACTGAATCTATTACGATTTTGCCAGAATAATCATATTTTATGGGAACATTCTTTACTCCATTATAGCTCCATCCGGAAACAATTGATCTTGTGTCCTGATTGTAAACCATCGGCGTCATAAAGGGTCCTGTTATTTCGACTCTACGTACTTTTATGCCTACATCCGAGGTTGCAGGATCAAGAGACAAATGTTTCCCATCTCCATCTTTCATAATGAAATAGATGGAATAGTCTGTTAATGGATAAAACTCAGTTCCAAGTTTACTAAAATCTGTAAAATTATTGTAATCCAGATTGTCATACCAATACCACCACCAGATAGCTGGATAGGCATTCCATCCATTATGCTGACCTTCTGTCCGCAAGAAAGCTCCTGTGTTCACAGAACCTTCAATTCGACCGGTATGTGTTTGTCCTCCAGGATATGCTCTGAAATCTTTCCCTACATCTTTTACGATTGGATCATATGGGGACTCGATTTGTGGAGCGGGAACTGGTAATAATGAAAGTGGCAGGAAACCGGATGTGTAATTAACTTCTGAGTTCTGTAAGGCATGGTCAACAATCTTCAATTCTGCGAAATTAACATACGGATCGGGAGGCAGTACTTTGAATTCTTTCGTGCCGCAGTAGTCGATTCCGGGGGAAGAATCCCACACGAAATAGGGAGGATGCTTTATTGTTGAGTTATAGTCATACAATGCGTTTATCGTATACAACCGAATTTTCAATTTAGATGCTGCATCAATAGGAGATACGGCAATTCTTGTTTCTCCACCGAGATCCCCGCCAGATAAACCACCGTAATTTGTAACTAATACATTGACACCATATGTTTCTACTTTGAACTTAGGAATATTAGAAACTCGTAGAATGTCGCCTGTTGTTATAAGATTCATCTGTTTAAAATCATTTCCACCACAGGATACACAGCCGTTTGCTGTTGTACAATCAGAGTTATCCCAGATTAACTTGTCATAACTTCTTCTGTACATCGGGGAAGTTGAACAATCTGCTAGAATAACTGGATCATAGGCTAAAATATCAAACTTATCTAACACACCATATGGCTGATTGTCGTGCCAATACCAATAGAGATGTGTTCCATCCTTGTTAACTTGAACGATCACTTTAACATTATCAGTTACGTTTGTGTGATAATCGTCCATAAACTTGTGCGTAGGGCCAACATTGTACTCTTTAAAATAATACTCTTCTGCTGTAAATAAATAATCAATACCACCGCCGATTGCATTATAATTGGCGACAATATTTAAATAACCATTTGTTTGGTTTGGTATTTGCATGCCATTTGGTATGGATATTCTCATGTTGGCTGGGTCATTCACATCATTGGGGTTGTCACCGTCATAGAGACGGAGGGTCATGTTGGGGAATCGCTGGTCAAGGGTACCGATACATTTCTGCGCCGAACCGATCT